>Ga0209589_1008806_pt1 | contig 15593 bp, 6 predicted proteins | sample CowpeawhiteBW_FD_187525 | JGI IMG/M metagenome (GOLD analysis project Ga0209589, IMG submission 187525) | Root nodule microbial communities of legume samples collected from California USA - Cow pea white BW (SPAdes) (version 2) | ecosystem: Host-associated > Plants > Roots > Nodule | place: USA... | reverse complement strand
TGACTTACCATGAATGGATGGGTTGACTCATTGAAGGATGTTTTACTCATCTCATTTATTATTATTATTATTATTATTATTATTATTATCATATTATATATATATATATATATATATATATATATATAATATATATATATATATTATATATATATATTATATATATTTATATATATATATATATATATATATATATATATTATAATTTAGCCTTATTTTTTTGTCTATATGAAACTTTCAACATTACTTATCATTGTTAATCATTTTTACCTCCTATTTTCTCATCTATGAAAAAAAAAAGTCCTTTTCCCACCTAATCTTAACTTTATTTCATTAATGACATTTTCTATTCTAATTTTAATTGATGTCTCTTCTTTTATTTACATTGTAACCAATGGTGTTAAAGTAAGTCAACCTAACTCACACGAATTGTCTCACTACGTTTTGAGCTAAAAAGATGTCACTCAATCCAATTCACTTTATGGTGAATTAAAAATTTTGTAATATATCTCGACTTACCATGAATGGATGGGTTGACTCATTGAAGGATGTTTTACTCATCTCATTTATTATTATTATTATTATTATTATTATTATTATCATATTATATATATATATATATATATATATATATACATTATATATATATATATATTGTAGTACAATCAAAATAGATTGACTTGATTTATTTTTTGTAATAGTACAATTAAATTATTCATTTTCATCAAATATTATTATGAAGATAGTAGTTAAAAATTAAAGTGTGAACTTATATAACTTGACAAACAAATAAATTAAAAATACAAACTTTTCAAACACTATTTTGATAGTGACAAAATGAACTAACCTGATTCACTTGGGTTGGCTCACCACGAGTTGAGCTAAAAATGAGTTAGCTCAACCCAACTCACTTTTTGGTAAGCCAAAATTTTTGTAACCTATCTCGATCCAGCATGGGTTCATGGATTAGTTGGTTGACTCAATAATATTTTGTTCTTTGAGTTTTTTTTTTATATTTAGTTATTACTGTACGTAGATGGACTTGACTCATTATTTTATAGCAATAAAATCAAAATGTTCACCTATTTTACCAAACATAATTATAAAGATAGAAATTAAAAATTAAAGTGTCAAGCTACATGACTTGATAAACAAATAAATTAAACATTTAAACATGATTGAATAACATTATAGTATTTGAAATGATCAAATTGTCAACCCACATAATTAGAATTAGTAAATAATTATAATAAAAAATTTGTGAAAAAAATGGTAAAAACCTAATAAAGGCTTGTTGTTGGTGGGTTGGGGGTCAATCGACCTACAACCTGACTTAAACTCGTTCAAACTCCAAGTTAATTGAGTCGGGTTCAAATTAACCCACTTATAAAAAAACTAATTTTTTTCCATCCCAACTTAACTTGAATCCATTGTGAGTTGGATTGTCTTATGAATTAAAACTCATTTTTAATATCTTTAATTATTAAATAATATTATAGTATTTAAAAAGATAAAATTGGAATAATAAGTAATTATAATAAAAAAATACATAAAGATTAAAATGTTGTTACAAATGGATTACATATTAATCCACATTCAATTACTTGATCTCATTTAATTCACAGATTAAATGATTTCGTGTTTAATTTGATCCAAATTTAAAAATTTAAATATTTTTCATCTAATTTGACTCAAGTCTCATAATAAAAACACATTTTTAAGATTTTTAATAACCATCGAGATATGCATATTTTATTTTATTATTATGATATAAGTTTAGTTAAGAAGAATAACTAGAGATTGGTAAATTTATTACAATTAATTAATTTTTTGTGAAGTTATTTATTTTTCTTATTAAGATAAGAATAGTAGTTTATAAGAGTTTAAGGGACAGAATTAAAAGTTTTTACAAATTTAACAAGATTAAAAAATACAATCTTGAACGGACAGAAGTTTTCTTCCATTTTTAAATTCAAAGTTTAAAGATAAATTTAATGTATCTCTATAAAAATAACTAAACAATTAATTTGGGCTTAGAATATTAAATATTAAATACTGAACTGTGTGCCATCTTCATTCTGACCGTCTCACTCACGCTCACCTAGATGCGCCCGCACGCATTAATTATTTGTTAATATCACACGAGCTTCGTCGGACTACTTATTCTCTTCCCTCCATTGTTTCTTCCTTCACTCTCGGCGCGTGTGATAAACTTGCCGTCGATTCGAGAATGGGCAACGACGGCGTGCCGGAGACGATGGCCGAGGTCATGGCCGTGGCGGCGGTTGACCTTACTGACGCCTCCAACTGGTGGAACGACATCGACGACTCTCCGGTGTGGCAGGATCGTATCTTTTACACCCTCGCCGTACTCTACGGTATCGTGGCCACCGTAGCTTTGGTATCGTCGCACACTCTTTCAATTCCAAATTAGGTTTTTTTGTTTTTAAATTTATCTCTAATTATTCAATTTCTTTATTAATTTTTATTTGATTGAATTTTAGGTTCAACTGGCTCGGATACAATTGAGAGTGCCGGAGTACGGTTGGACCACTCAGAAGGTCTTTCACTTTCTCAATTTTTTGGTGAATTCGGGTTTGTATCATTCAAACCTTTTTTTCTTCTTCTTCTGTATATCTTTTGAAATGATTTTTTAAATAATTACTTATCAATGTGATGCGACGTTTTGTTAAGGGATTATTCACTATTTTTGGTTTTGCAGTTCGGTGTGTAGTTTTCATCTTCTTTAGGAACGTGCAGAGGTTGAAGCCAGAGGTATAGGGAATGGAATGTAGCATTTAATTTCGGCCATTTTCTTCACATTAGATTAGTTGTTTATTGTTCGAGTAATTCAGTTCTCGAATTATCACTTTTTCTCTCCTACTGAATTCTAAAAATATATAAAGAATAATAAGTAGTCCTTAAAGTTTTATGACATGTATGCCTCTTTGTTAATTCCAAGGTTAAGGTGTTTTTTAAAAGTAAGAAGGCATCTTATATAATTCTCTTGCCATTCCAATTACTGTGAACATAAATAGCAACAAACCATTTTGTTGGAGAATTGCATATTTGCTTCTTGGTGTCACTTTTTAACGGTCTTTGTACATAATTCTTCTGACAACCAAAAGTTGGATTAATATCTGTGCTAAAAATAGTTGTGCTTCAAAATCTTCACCGAGTCGTATTTTTTATGTTAAACAATAGGAAAGTCAACGGACACGAAATGCATGTACATATTATAGAAAAATAATTGCCTAACGGAAGCAATGTCTTTTCTCTTTTCAAACAGAATTCTGCGTGTTTTGGACACTAAATTGGTGCTATGTGTTGCTTTTGGTTCTAATTCTTAGGGACCAAATTCATGGTTTTTTCTGGAGAAAAGGGATAGATGAGATAAACACTAAAGACAAGGGACATGTTCTACTAATGTTTAAAACAGTTTCATTAATAAAGGGACTACCAGAGCAAATGTCAAATCTTTAGTGAATTTCTTAACAACTTTCAATACTTTAAGGACTAAGTAGGAACGAGAATAAAACTTCGATGAGGAAATTGATGGTTCACTCTTTATTATTTTCTGTTTATGGAATTTGAGATTCACACTTACACTTGCTGCATTTCCTCGTGTTTGTAGATTGTTCAACATATCTTGCTTGATGTGCCCAGTCTTGCTTTCTTTACAACATATGCACTTTTAGTCTTGTTCTGGGCTGAGATTTATTACCAGGTACGTTTGATTTGTTGTGCATTTGCTCCCCTCTGGGTTGTTTGATTTGTTGTGCATTTGCCCCCCTCTGGGTTGTTTGCCTTGTATGATTTTCTTTCCATGGCAGTGTGTTTAGCAGTCTGGTTTTGATTCTGCCTCTATGTTTAATGCTTTTGCAGGCACGTGCTGTATCGACTGATGGACTGAAACCAAGTTTCTACACAATTAATTTTGTGGTTTATATTATTCAGGTGAAAATTCTATTTATTTAGGAATTTTGTGTATGTAATCAACTATTAAGCGATGATTGACTTTGGTTGTGACTCACTACATGTTGGCTAAAAGGGCAAGTTTATGCAATATCCAATATAGAATGCTATTTTAGTTAATTGAAGGATGTTTTGGCTCTAGCTTTGCTCACATTAAGCTCACTAACTATTTTAGATAAACATCCCTTAGGTTTTATGTAATCAACTATTGGATGATCTTTGACTTTGGCTACGACTCACTACATGGTCGCTAGAAGGACAATTTTATGCAATATCCAACATAGGATATAGTATTTTCATTGATTGCATGGTTATGGTTGTAGAGATATGAAGAAAAGAAGAATAATTTTTAATTGAAGAACTGAATCAAACCATTATTAAGCCTGGTACTAATTGTACATTTTAAGTTTAATGTGACTTGTTCGAAATTGTAATTCGGTAAAATGTCTTTTACTATAGAACATCATTTAGTCAAAGAATAATTCAGTCAAACCAAAAATAAAGTTAAATGTGGATATTGTTAAGGGAATATTCTTATAATTTTTATTATTAGTGTTAGATATTTATATTGTGTCTTATATGTTATTTTACATGTTTATTTGTATTTGGGCCTAGTCCATATTTTCTTTATTATAAATACATTACCATATGTGTATTTTTTACATAAGGGAGATTAACCCTATACATAGTTTTCACTATACTCAACATAGTATTAGAGCCATGGGTTAGAGCTTATCCTAGCAAAATTTGTTGTTTGTCGGATATATTGTTCCACCCGCTATCGAGTTGCTATCGGATCACCTATTAATGTCTAGTCTCACACATGAGATATATATACCTCAGCGTGAGGGGTGTGTGTTGAAAGTCTCACATCAATTAGAGATAAATCAAATTCACAGTATATAAGTGGGTGCAAACGTCACTTCACAAGTCAATTTTGTGGGATTGAATTAATCTTAAAGTTTACTTGTGGACAAACGTCTTAAAGCTCATATTGTGGTCAAAGGTTACTCTGAATAAAAAATAGAACATTTGAGAAACTTGTTTGTTTTTAAAGAAATGTTAAGATAATGATCACTTACATGTCATTTTATAAAATACATGTTTTAGCTCAAATTTCAAATATGTAGTGGTAGAGAAAGAAAAAAGAGGGAAATCAAGAACTTATACTGGTTCAATCTCACACAATAGTTATACCCAGTTGTCTTATCACTTTGATTAGACCAATCCACTAACATTCAAAGTTTTACAAGATTTTCACTAGAAAACTATTATGCAACATCTTGTGCATTCTAGGTTATCTCATAATACCATAGTAGGTCCCCTTTGAGCATGTCTCTATGGCTCACACTATATGATACTTTACTTTGTTACAGTTTACTCAGTTTCTTGTTGATTACAACCCTCTACGGACGGATTAGGACCCTTGCACTATGGGAACCCTCTATTAAAAGCTAGCTGTTAAGGGAGGGGGCCGGGGAGGCGGGGATAACTGAATATCTTATACTACTTGACGTGAGACAGGCATTCTAAAATACCCGAGTCCCTATCATGAACAAATGCCTTTTGGCTTATTTCTACCTTTCCTGATGATGCCTATGTTGGCTCTTTGTTTGATCATGCAGTGAATGTAGAAGGGTTTCTTTGCCAATAATGGTCAAAACAATAAGGCTTATTTGTTTCTTTTGTTGGACCTAACTGGTGATAAATTGTTTTACAAGGATTATAATCTTGGAGGTTGTGTTATCATTTTGTTGTCCATTAGTGGTTTACTTATCCATGGTTGTGATTGATTGTGGCTTCACAACTTTGCTTAATGTATGGACCTAGAGGGATTAATAAAAAAAGCATTTAAATTGTTATCTGCTTTTAAGGTGCTCAAAATGATTTTTGTGATAGCTGATCGTACCAGAAACAATGAAATGGAATCAGAGGCAGATTGTTCTATTAAACGGAAATCCTGGCTAGTATCAAGATGTAATAGTGCTGGTAGGAGAAATACAACAAGCAATGCAAAAAAATATGTAAAGGGAAATGATAATAATATGGGCTGATTCATGAAGTTCAAGCTCCCTCCCAAGCCTAAGTTTCCAGCCTATGCCACTTCTTTGCCTCCTCCTGAATACCCTCACTTTTGCATAAAAATTCCTACACACCCTCTACCATTATTGCCTACTTGACAGTTAGACCAGTCTCTCGTAATTATGATCCGGTGTATTGCACCTTTTCTCTCTTCTTATATATACCTTGGGTATTTTATTAGGGGTTGTATTGTATCAATTGATGTTAATTAACTTTTACATTTCAATGTATCTATCTTTTGTCTCATTAGTTCATATGCATTGAAAGTTTTACGTTCTGTTAGTTTTGAGTTTGATGAATTTGACCCAACTGATTTTTGGTCTAATTTATATCAGATTACTTTATGGTTAATATTGTGGTGGAAACCTATCAATGGACTGCTCATTCTTTCTAAGATGTTCTTTGCAGGTTTGTCTATACTGGAATTTGGTTTGTCATTTCTATTGATTATTACTTTTATTAGTTTTTGCTAATGCATATAATAAACATGTTGCAATAGGGGTCTCTTTGTTTGCAGCCATTGGTTTTCTTCTCTATGGTGGAAGGTAGTTTATCTGTATTCATATCTGACTCACTTTGATGTAATTTGACATGAAATTATTGTGTTTTAATTATTACATGCTCCCATTGAGTTGGGAATTTTGTTTTTGAAGAGAAAAATGAACTAGAAAAACAACTCATTGAAGTAGCAGAATAAAATTATGTCTTGGTTTTTGCACATACTTTATATTGGTGTCCATTTGTATTGAGATCAAGGTCCAATCTTGTAGTGAAAATTCTGTTGTAATTCCCAATAGCATGTAAAATTTAACTTCATAAGCTGTTGGTGTGGGTATGGTAGGACTCTTTATCCAAATTCAGAAGTATATACTGATCTTTACCATGTTTGAGATCTTATTTGCACGTGAGTTATTTTCAATTCCTAGATTCAACTGTTCCTTTGTGTCTTGATTGATCTTCTCATAAGATGGATTTTAAGGTTGAATTAGACTTAAAAACCATCTTATAAGGTAACATTTGCACCTTTTTATATACTATAATTTGACCATATTTATAGTTGATGAGAGATTTGCAGTACACTGTCATGCTGAGGATTTAACATCTTGAGTGTGGGAATAAAAGGGGTCCTATAGCGGATGACATGATATGTCCAACAAACATCACTATAATAGATTCTGATATCATCTTAAAAGGTGGACTTTATGCCATACTTACAAATCCGGTTTGTAAAGTAAGGTTTATGCTTACCTTAGTTAATCATATCTTAGTTGATATGAAATATCTAAAAAATCTTTTCTTTATTTGGGATCTGGTCTTTGAAATTTCTGATAGGTGTGGGGTACTGGTTCTGTGAGGTGGTAGGAATATAAATATAACCAAGATATCCATCAAGATGGATAAAAGGGATAATAATAATTGTAGTGTTCTATAATTCTAATGTGTAATGACATGATGTTTGTCATATGATGTGTTGTTTAGAATATTAAATATCAGTACAGTAACTTGTGGGGAATTGTTTCCGTACGTGCTGTAGTCCCTGTAAGCACAGTGTCTTGTGATATTTACTGTGTTCTGAGTTTGTTGTGCAATGTATGGATGTGGATATTCCCTTAAACACTCTTATCTAGAAAACCCAAGTTACAATAATAACTAGTTAAAAACAACTAAAGCCTTTTTTTTTTTAGTTTAGACAGATGAAATTATGCCATTTTTTTCAATTCAATACCAAGTGTTTAGGAAGACTGTTAGTTTAGATCTGTCCTTTTAAATGGTTTCACCAATTGTTTTACTCAATATTATTCTGTCTCTAATTATTTGACTGTGATCCATCTGATCAAGCTTTTATTGGCTGGGTTCCCAATGGTTTTCTCATATCATTAAAACCATCTCAGTTGTATCGCACCAAGAATTGTATATGCTTTACACTACAACAAAATATTAGACTCTTTACTTTCACCAAAGGCTTTGAAATTTACTGGCAGGAAAGTGACATCATCAATTACTTGATGCCAACAAGTTGGTATCAAATCATTTTTGTTGATCTCTTGTTGCCACAGTCCTATACAGAAATAGGATTGGGCTGTCTTGAATTTTGATAATAAATGAGAAATAGATTATGGCATTTCCCTTTACCAAGCTACTTAGTGACTGTACCCAACTCCCTGATCAATGCTAGTTGGAAATTCGAATTTAAGGAGCATATTTTTTCAAGGCTATTTGTTTTGTTTCTACTTGTTCACATTTTGGCTTATCTAGTGCTCTATCCATGTTTTCTTAAAAAGAATATATTTTTGAGCTATAGTGGCTTGCTAAATGAATTTGTTTCTCTGTTTACTTGTGTAACTTGCCCTCCTGTTTCTCCATGTCTTGTTCTCTAATGAAATTTCCTCTTGCTTAAAAAATAATTTTTTTAAGCCAGGTAAAGAAACTAAATCTAGCATTTTAAACTTCTGCTTTTAAATTGAAAATTTGATTGTCAGTGTGCACTTATGTTTTTGCATACTATATGTATTACCTTCTTGCTTCCTTTTCTGATTCCTGCAACCTGTTTTTGACGTTTTCCAGACTGTTCTTAATGCTACAACGCTTTCCCGTTGAATCCAAAGGGCGACGTAAGAAGCTGCAAGAGGTATGCATTTTGATGATGAAACATTTTGAAATTCAATCAGCTGTTAAGAAATATACTTATGAAATGTGTTAATATGATTAATTACCTTACGTTTATAAGTATTCTTAGCAATAAAATTGAATAATTTTATTGCTAAGAATACTAAATACATACATATATGTATATATATATATATACATATATATATATATATATATACATATACATATATATGTATATATATATATATATATTATGTGTTAATATTTTTCAAGATAATATGATATTTATATTTTGAAAAATTTTGTTTAAAAGTAGGACAATAAACATATTTATATTTATATAAATTATCTACCTGTTTGTGAAATAATTAGTAAATAACTTAATAAATACATGTTATTTCATGTTTTATGTAATTAAATTAATAAATATATTTAATTATAAATAAACTTAAATCATTCATTTAAATCAGTATTTAAATTTTTTATTTTTATCATCAAATAACTTAATATATTAACTTCATTTAAAAAATTATCTAAATTAATACAAAATATGTTTTAAATATTATCAATGCTGTAAAACATTAATTGTTTTTATTATTTTTATTTTTAATTTTTAAGAATTTTCATAATTTCAGTTATTTTAGAAAGATTGAAAAAATTGATAAAATATCAATTAAATTAAGAAATAAATAAATATAATATAAGTTTTTGTTACCCAAGTAATATCAAATAATATGTTTAAGAGACACAATTATTGAGATTGAAAAAATGGTCAATTATTATGTGATTTAACTATTAATTTGATACGTTTCTGTTGAATTTAAAAATATGAATAGTAAATTATGATATATATAAAAAGCTCTGACATTCACAAATAAATATTGATGATTTCTTTATCATTATATGTTACTTATTGTAAAGTATTTATTTTACTTGAGGATTAGAATTGTAGGTTATCCAATTACTATATTTTTTAAATTTAATATATATATATATATATATATATATATATATATATATATATATATATATATATATATATATATGCGTGCGTGTGCCTGTGTGATTAAATAAAAATTGTATATATCTATATTTTATAATTAGAATTTATAAAATCAAATTTTATATAATTATCCATCTCTGTACTAATATATCTATATAAATACATACAAAATATTAAGAGTGAGCTTATAATGGTCGAGTCTGCATCCACTCTAGACCTCCCTCTGAAGAAGCCCAATGAGATTCTTCACATGACTTTTCTTTCCTACACCTTCATTATTCCCAATTTCATTTCTTACTAACAGAAATAAAAATACTAAAATACTCTCTTTTACACCACTGCACCCGGAGGAAGAACCGGATAAAGAAGAAGAAAGAGAAGGCGTTGAGAACTAAACTTACGCTAAAACACATTTCATATGTTTTCAAAAACTTGTTCGAAAAAGATTATTTTGAAAAATTTGTTCTGAAAAATATATTTTGCACATTCTAGAAAGTTTTTTTTTCCGAAATTCATATGCTCTGAAAATCTATTTCTGAAAGTTATATTCCAAATATTTTATTCTGAAAATCATGTTTTGAAAATTTCAAAATATTTGTTTAGGAAAATTTCCAAAACTATGTTGAATTTCATTATAATAACATAAGTATTCAATAAAATGAAAGATGAAAATAAAAGAAAAAAACAGATAATAAACAAAAAAAAATGTAATTTTATTAAAGACAGTAAGCCCAGAAAAAGATTTTGGGATGTTTTTCTAAATAAATATTAGACTCCTTTTATAACATGAAAAGTCTCAAGGTAAGTTTTTATTGATGTGGTATTTCTTTTCTAACATTTTTTCACTTGAAGATTTTGATGAAAATTATCAAATCCTCACACCATACTTTATTCTTTGCCATTATGTTGTTTATTTTTTTGATAGGCCGAAGTAGGACTGAATTCACGTAAACTTGTCAATGTTAATCGACTTTTTCATAACATTTGCTAGGTTTTCATTGATGTGAATCTTATGCATATCCACATTCCCCTCCTCTACTACTTCTCAAATAGTGAACCTTATGCATATCCACATTCCCCTCCTCTAATTGTAACAATATACAACAAGCTCTTACTGCTTGTGCATGAGTTCCTCCATCAACCTTTGAATCCAAATAACTTCCTTGCAAGATTCAATAGTGCCATGTACTCAACTTCTATTGTAGACAGAGTTACAACATCCTATAACTTGGATAACCAACCAACTTACTGCCCTTCCTGTAAATGTAAACACATAGCCAGTAGTAGATCTTCTTTTATCAATATCACCTACAAAATTTGAATCGACATAGCCCTTGAAAACTAATTATAATCCTCCGAAACATAATGCAACATATGAGGTTCATTTGATGTATCTAAAGGATCCTCTAAACAATACTTCAATGCTCTACCCGGATTTTTCACGAACTTACCAACCACTCCTACTACTTGTGCAATGTCTAGTCTTGTACAAATCATAACATACATAAGGCTACCAACTGCTGATGCATATAGCATTCGAGACATCTCTATCCTCTTCGTTTCACTACTAGAACCCATACTTGACGATACCTTACAATTGATAGGAAGTGGGGTAGAAATTGGCTTGCAATCTTACATGTTTAAGCACCACAAGATTTTCAGTAAGTTATTTTTCTGGGAAAGCTAAATCTTCCTATCTTTCCTGTCTTAGTGAATTTGCATCCCTAAAATTATGTTTGTCAGTCCCAAGTCCTTCATATCAAACTCCTAAGCCAACTATGCCATCAATTCCTGGATTCTTGCTTTGTTTGGGCCTACTTCTAACATGTCAACCACATACAAGACCAAGATGATAAATCATTCTCACCAAACCTATTGTAATAAGTACAATGGTCTGAACTCAACCTATTGTAACTAGGGATGGACAAAATACTTGTGCCCGCGAGTATCAGCAAGTAAAATTTGTGATAGGTAGTTGATATTCACGAGTATTTGTTACCCGTGGGTAGCTGGTATTTTAATACCATCTATAAACGAATCAGATGCGGGTATCATAGTATTTGTACTTGCTGGTACTCATTACGTGCAAAAAATAAAAATAAAAATTTAGTTTATGTTTATGTTTATTAACACAACAAGAATGTTGTGAAATCGTGTCGGTCAAAAACGCCAATGACATGATGGCGTTGGTTTAGCGACCATGATGTAGACCACACCAAGACGTTGGATGCAAAGCCTCTTTTCGTCGACCAAATAGGGACGAATGGTTGCTGCTTAGTTCTCGTCGGGTTGACCGGCACGAAATCTAAAGAAAAGTATAATAATTATTTTACAATGCGTCATCCAAGCCCACACACATTAGCATTATAATAAAATATTTGAAATGTCATTCGTCGGCTTAAAGAATGCAAATAGGGAATTATTTAATATTTTATGTATTTGCGTCCACTTTGTGTCGGCTTGGTCCATGCAAATTCCCGTGCTTTTGAAAATGGAAATATGTTTTGGAATCTGCTCCCCATTCTAGAACCTACTTTTCAATACCAATTTACTAACAATATTTCAAGTAGTTAGAATGTCATACAATTCATTTAGAATTAAAAGTGGAAACATAAAACTAATTTACATTGTTATTATTAGTTAGCTAATTAAAGGATTAATGACTTATTAAATATGATACGTCAACTTCTCCAATTAATCACAACTAAAATAGGTAAAATAATATACAAGTCACAAAAGAATGCAAACTGAAACATTGTTGACAAACTACGGGTGATAGAAGAACCCATCAACTTCTTTAATTTAAACTTCTAAGTATTGAATTCAATCCAAGTATACAAAAGTTTGATCTTCTTAAAAGCAAAAGATTCTCTAATTAATACATCTTAAAATTTGAACTATACAACATTAAACGAGTACCTAGGCCATGGAAAAAGGTTTTCTACTAAAATAAAATAAAAAGTATACAAAAATAGAAAACAATTCAACATACTAAATGAGGGTTTAAAACATTGTCATGTTCTACCCCTCATCACTAGTACTTTTACACTGTCATATTCATACGTTACAATCTAGTAATTATTAGCACAAGTACATAACACAAATTGAACTTCCAAAGTCTCTTATGGAAACACATGGTAGTGAGGATGTGTGATATTCATATTCTCTCAACTATTCAGTATTGCTCTTATCCCTTCTAGAAGAATTTTGTTCATCTGCTCTGCTACACCATTCTGTTGAGATGTATGCGGGACAAAAAATTGTCTTGTAATACCATCTTGCTTGAAGAATGCCAAAAGATCTTCATCTACATAGTTTCCTCCATTAATTCTTTTCCCAGACACTACAAGAAAATCATGATTTACCTATCGATTATTACATACGGATAAAAATCAGTACATAAAATTTAACGTTACGTACAAATAATCCTTAGGCTTTCTTGAATCTATCAAGTTGTTGATCAAGTTGAAATCTAATCCTTCTATCAGGGATAATTTTTTCTATGGTCTCATACAAACCATATGAAATCTCTTCATCCAGATTGAAGTTTTTGTCATAATCAAATCTAATATAAAAATAAAAAGTAGGTGTTAAAATCTATCTATGAAATTGTAATCTAAGAAAGTGTAGTGTTATTAGTTACTTACTTAGGATTAAGGTAGTAAGCAACAACATGAAGAGGTCTATGTAACTGCAAATTCCAACGAGTATCAATTATTTTCCACACCTTTTTATAACGAGATTCTTCATTCTTGAAATTTGCAGTTATTTGCTCTTTAGCTCTATCCATAACTTCATAAATATATGGCATTGCAGCTTTTGAGTCTCCATCCACAAGCCTTAGTGTAAGACCCGGGAAAAATTAAATAATTAATAGTAATTATTGGATAAATGTGGGTAAGGAGAACCTTTAAAGTAATAAATGCGGAGTGTATAACGTGGAAAAGTACTAGCTCATGTGGTTGAGAGTACTTCGATTGTGTGAGAGGACTTGGGTTCGAGTCCTATGTATGTTATTTTTGTGTGTGATTAAATTTGTATTATTTTTGTGTATATTAAAACATGTTGGGGGTTTTCATGAGTGAGGAACTAAGAGTGTGGGTGGATCAGTGGGGGCTGAATTGAGAGAAGGCAAGGGAGATCATTTGGAGTTCAAGGAAAGAAGTAGAAGAATATCGGGGAAAGCTTTAATCCAGGTTAGGGGAGTTGTTTTGCTTGTATATATATATATGTATATGTCGTTCGTGTTTTTCTGGACTAAATGGAATGTGCAAATTGATGATTCACTGTTCTTTTCTGCGTTTTCTTGAAAAATTCCAGAAATCGCCTGGCGGGGTTGAAGGACTGCTAGGCTGCTCATGCCACCAGCGCTTATTTTCTGGGTTTTGATATGCACCGCCTGGCGACTAAGGGTAGCCCGCTAGGCGACACGAACTGGGTTACCCAGTTTCTTCTGATTCTTGGTATTTTTGTGGTGTGCGAGGTTCGGGGAGAATCTGGAGATTTGAATATAACTAATTTGATGGATTGTTGATTGTAAAATTTATAATTGGTGGATTAATACATGAAGTATAATGGAATTGGGAATTTAGGGTTCATGAGGAATTAGAATTGGAAAACATGGTTGATCGCGATGGTGAGTTTTGTTGATTGAAAATAGACATTAATGTGATTAGGATATGAATGTTGATTGTTGTGTGGAGGTGGATCATGTTAGAATTAATGCAAAAGGAATTTGGGTTAGTGGTGAACACTGTGAATGCTGGAAAATGTGGCAGTGTGCGAAACTGGTATGAACCGCCTGGCGGCACTTGGGTGACCGCCAGGCGACGCATCGGAGGGGAGAGCGTTTGGCGATGTTGTTGAAAAGTGTGTTATGGAGAGTCACAGGGGGGAATTTCTGGAAGATTCGGGTTAAAAGTCAGTAAATCTCTTTTCATGAGTTAAGTGAACATACTAACATAGGAGGACTAAGGATTTAATTGTGGTATGACTTAGATGTAAGTGCAATTAGAGAAGAGTACTGCAAACTGTACTTTGTATTGTGGTGAGTGATGAGTCTACTAGTCACACCATAGGGCATGTTCTTGTACTGTATTATGCGAGACATATCGAGATGAGAGGATTGCGATTCGGGTTTATCTAATTGTACATATTACATTCTGGTTTGATTTTAGGTCTTGTAAAGTTATGAATGAATGAGTGATGGAAATATTATGTAAATGTGGGTCTATTAAGACCTGTAAAAAGTGCCAGAAACCAGTAGCATTGCGCTACTGGTATAGCGCCTGGCAGCGCGAGGTGAACCGCCTGGCGGTAGAGTGAAAGACAAGTGGTAGTGGCCAGTGTTAGCGTTAGGCGCCTGGCGGCATGGTGGTGTCCGCCAGGCGGTGACGGAGAATTTCGGGTCCAATCTGGGCCGTAGCGCCTGGCGGTAGGAGTGTGACCGCCAGGCAGTTTTCTGCCAGTATCCGCCTAGCGGTGTCTAGGCGGTACCAGGCAGTTTGTGTGGCTGTACAATTATCTCCTTTTGCTTGATTAGTGAACTCAAAGGACTAAGTTCGCTTCTTTTATGCTTGGGTCGATGGACTAAGTCCAATAGAGGTCTGGGACGTGCTTGAGTGGTGGAACGCATGATGGGCATGGAACTAGATGAGTTCTCGTCGGCTACTATTGGGCGAGGAGTCCTTAGTATGGTGATTGCATGCGTTGTGCGCACGATGGGCAAGGAACTGTGATGTTCCCGTCGGCTACTATCGGGCGAGGAGTCCATAGTATGGTGATTGCGTGCGTGCTAGGGTCCAAGTTGTGTAAGCTTGGATGTGTTACTACAGGCGAGGAGTCTGTAGGGTTGGACTATGAGCAGGATTGGCTCGTAGGGTTGGACCACGAAAGGGATAGTTTCGTGGAAGCACAGTGAAAG
>Ga0209589_1008805_pt1 | contig 15593 bp, 3 predicted proteins | sample CowpeawhiteBW_FD_187525 | JGI IMG/M metagenome (GOLD analysis project Ga0209589, IMG submission 187525) | Root nodule microbial communities of legume samples collected from California USA - Cow pea white BW (SPAdes) (version 2) | ecosystem: Host-associated > Plants > Roots > Nodule | place: USA... | reverse complement strand
AACACTTTTACTTAAATATTTTAATTAAGTGATTGTTAGAAATTTTTACTGAACTTCTTATGTTTTAAGGCTCTTCTAGATTAAAATTGGACAACATGAAACTTTATACAATGTTGCAAGAGGTGGACATTGATGAAATTAGTAATTTCTTTAATATTTTATTCAAAAATAAACTACAATATAAATTGGTATTGATTTTTTATTTGTTTGTTTTTCAAAAATCAATCGGAGAAAGAGGACTTGTTGATCTAAGCATTAATTATGATTAAATATTTATTTTTTTAAATATTTTTGTAAATACCCACGGATACCCGCGAATACCCGCGAATATGAAAAAATAGACGGGTACCCGCATAACGGATACCCGACGGATATGGGTATGGGTACGGGGCAAATATTTATCCAGCGGGTAGGGTACGGGGGAGCTACTACCCGTACTCTACCCGCCCCGTTGACATCCCTAATAATGACAGTATCAATTTTAATAAAAAATCATTTATTCACTTCAAGAAATTTAAAAAAAAATTAATTTGAATCAATTTTTTAAAAATCAAGACCAAATTGAAATTTAAAAAAACTGAAAAACCAACTTAATTTTTTTTTTACAAAATCAAACAAAAAAAAAGTAGTTAAACCAATTCATTAAAACCACACTTTATATATTACACATGCAACAAAACTCTTGAGAACATGTCCAGAAAAAGATACACTTTTTGAAGTGTACATCCTATAATCTTTTCAACTTAAGGGATATTGATTCTACAATACAAAACTCTTGAAGATTTTATTACAACCAAAAAGACCTCCTAAATCTACATTCGGTTACAACTTACAACCATTTCACATATAACACAAACAATCACTAAAGATACAAACCAAAATACAAACGTAATTCAAGGAAACACCAAACATAGTTATAGAAAAAACTCAAATACTATACTTTATGTTATATTTCTTAGGAAAAGTTTTACTTTGTCATCAGGAAACGAAAAAAAAAAATCTTTATCAAATTAATTTGAGACATCGGTAAATACAAAAATATTTTTTTTCGACGAATCGCCAAAGTCACCTTACTCAAGAACAATTAATGAATGAATATGCTTTTTTCTTAAAATAATTATATTCAATTTTTGTTTAGAATAAAATATACAGGACAAATTGCATCTTAACTTTTTATGACAAGCTGTGGTGTTGAGACATGAAAAGAAAATTAAAATCGTAAAATAACAAGTATAAATTAATTCAATTCAAAAGCATTTAGTTTTATTGAATATGCTCTCATTAATTTTGGGAATAACATGTACAATTAGTGATGGACACATTCACAAATTTTCTTTGGGAATACTAAATTGATTTCAGAAAACTACATCAGTTGGCCCTTGTGCCAAATAATGTTGGTCGAAGAAAACTCCATAGCTGAACTGAAAATCTTGAATATAAGTTGCATCTTCATATTCCATTGGTGCATGGTCCATGATCTCATCTCCACAAGGGATCCATGCATTCATCTCATCAAAGGGCAAAGAAGAGATGATGTTGATGTCATCCCAATGATCAGGCTCACTGTCTGACGTGGAGCAATCTTGATCATCCATTTGAGCTATTTCAGTGTCACTGATCTCTGCCTCCAATGACTGAATCATGCTCACAAGTCTATCATCACCATCATAGTACTCTTCTTCCTTTGTTTCTTCCATCAGTGACATCAAAAGAACATTGTTGGCCTCTGAGAACTCCATGGTTAACGTGCGAGAAGTAGAAGCAATTAAGGTTGTTTTGTTGCAGATATGCAGGATGAGTTTGAAAGGTGAAGAAGGAAGTGTTATATAGAGAAAGAGTGCATTACAGTAATTAATAGAAGATGGGGTAGGTTTGGTTGTTGATGCAGCATGTAGGGCAAATGAATAATAAATTATGTAGTGAAAGATAAGATAAAATAGATATAATTGTGGTGAGAGTGTTGATGGAGAAAAGTAATGGTTTGAGGCGTCGGTGTCTAATTGTCCAGCGACAAATGAAGGTATTCCAGGTATTTGGGTTGCTATAATGCACCACTAAGTAAGGGTGGTACTGGGACATCAGAAACCAGACAACGTGTCTAACTAATAATTAAGTGTAACATGCACAAGAAATTAAAAGCATAAAAGCAAACGTTTGAATGGACACACATATAAATGATTGAAATTGAAAGGAAAAATAAATAAATAAAGAAATCAGGAATTGATTCTAGTGAGTCTATATGAGAGTGATTACAAGTTATTATAGTAGTGTAGCACCAAGGGTGTCAAAAACATTTGATTTGAGAAATCCAATTTATAATTATCCAAGTTTCAAGTTTATATTATTTGAAGTCTATTATCTCAACTTAATTATGTTTTGAGTCGATAAATTTAATAAAGTTCTTTCAATTAAGTCTCAATACTGAAATATTGTTGACTTTTGGATGTAACTGTTATTTGGTATTGTCACCTCTTTTGGATATCGTTACATAATATTTTGTAACGAAATACCGGTATTTTCTAAATATTTACTGTATTTAATAAAAATTACTTTTAAATTTAATTAAAATTATCAAATAAAAAATAAAAAATAAAAAATATGTAATTATAAAATTATGAAATACTAAATTATAGAATAAAAAAAGTAAAAAATATAAAATTACAAAAATTAACAAATTACAAAATTATAAAAACATGTAATTTCATAATTAAGAAATTATAAAATATATAATTAAACAATTATAGAATTATAAAACTATAAAATTACAAAATTATGAATTTATGAAATTGTGAAATTATGAAAATAAAAAATTATGAAATTATAAAATTACCGATTTGTAAATTTTTTAATTTTGATTTTTTAAAATTTTATAGTTTTATAATTCATAATTTTATAGTTATATATTTAATATTTTTATAATTTATATTTTTTTATTTTGAAATTTATAATTTTAATTAAAGTTAAAAATAATTTTCGTTACATACAATAAATATTTGGGAAAGATCTAGTCATGGCCTTTTGTAACAAAATATTATGTGACGATATTTAAGGAGGGTGACAATGCAAGCACTAGTGTAATTTTGGGATTTTGCCTCGTGTGTTATAGGCTTCGGTTATCAAGAAATCAAAGCATATAATGTCACAATGACATTTTTGTAATTTCTACCAGGTTTTCTGCCTCGGTTCCCCAACTGTTCGAGACAGAATATGTTTTTCTGTTTTGATTACAAAGTACTTGCTGTCATAAAGCTTTATAGGCTTCGGTTTCACTAACCCGAAGCAAAAAATTTCGTTGATATTTCAAAAATGCCACTGGGAGAGTGACATTTGGCCTTGGGTGGAACTGAATCGGTGCCAAAAGCCATATTTTTCCTTATTTAAAAATTGAACTGAGGTCATATACCTAATTAGGGATTCAAAAACCTCCATGGCAGCGCTCATCAAAAGCCTCATGCAAACGACGAAACAAACACCATTGAAAGCACCAACATGTTGGAAAATGGAAGTGAAACCGCGAGCTCCATTATCAACCACGTCGCTTGAAATGCAGCATAACGCAACGTTAACACAAACCTCCATTGTCGTCACTCACCAATGTTGGAATGAAACCCTAATGGGGGAGAGAGATATGGCTTCAGTTTTCAAAAAACAAAGCAGAATGAAGGGGTTTCTTCCTCGATTCACACCCGAGGCCAAAAGTTGACCCTTTTTTGCCTCAGCCTTATATGCCTTGATTTTAGAACCGGGACAGAATGACAAAATTAACCGCTGCCAAATCCCCTTCTTGCACTGGTGAAGATGACTGTCACATCACAAAATTTACAGAAACATAAATATTTAACTTTAGGGATTCAATTGAAAAGTTTTAAAATATCGAGGATTCAATAGACCATAAAATTTTATTAAGGAATCAATTGAAAATTCTCAAATTTATCAAGGACTCAAAACATAATTAAGCCTTAAATACATTACTCTTAAATTCAAATTTATATTTTCCAAGTTTATGTTATTTATGTCTATTTAAATATATTTATATTTTTGAATATTAAATTTGATTCATTTAATTGGATTTGGATTTTGGACTTTAAAAATTCGAAACCAAGGTGTGTTCAGGTCAAGATGATATGGGTTTAAGTTGGTCCGAATCAAAGGTTGAGCTAAGTCAATCAAGTTTAAGATCGAGTTGAGTTGGCCTAAGCCAAAAGACTTATTGAGTCAACCTAACTCAAAGGTAGAGTCAAGTTGGCCCAAGCCCAAGTCAACCTAAGTCGGATCAAGTTCAGGTTGAGATGAGTTAGCCTATGTCAAAAGTCGAGGTGAGTCAACTTAGACCCATGTCAGACTGATTTGGCCCAAGCTCAAGTTGAGTCGACTTGACCTAGGCTAAGGTCAAACATAGTTAGTACTTGTTCAGGTCAAGTCTAATCGACCACATGTAAGTCTCCAGAAAAATTAGAATAAAGAGAAACACAGAAAAAAATAATGTCTTGATTTTTTTAAAATTTTTATTTATTTAAATTAATTATTGTATTAAATTATGAAATAGCGGATAAATATGTGAGTGATCTAAGTTATTTTTTATTTATTTTAATTTTTAATATTATATTTAATATGGTTTATAGTGTTTATAAAAAGGTGGTGCATCTTATATCTTGAGAAATTGTGTAGCTTAGTGGTTAATGCGTATGCTTTGCATTGTAGGGGTGTGTGTTCGATCCTTGTTGGGTGTGGAAGGTAGCCAAGATCTGATATGAGTTCATCTTATATTTTGAACGAGTGCAAGATGTTTGTGTTAATGTTGTTTAAGAAAGCTCCAAGAAGATTTCCACAAGACATTAAGATAACAAAGTTATCTAGATATGAAGGTGCACTTCATACGAGCTAAAAGGAGAGAAGGGGGATCCCACTAAATGAAAGAAATGAACACAAGCCAATATACAAAAAGTAATAGGCAGAAGCATAAAATGAATGTAAGAACATAAGACTTTAAATAAAGAACAAAGATTTAAAACAAAAGGGAATGGAAGGGGCTGGGGAAGGTAGCACGCCACTTGGGGGGATGAACCAACCCAAAATGAGTGCTAGTTGCCTCCACTTGAACCAAGGTTCAAGATAAGACCAAGGGATAACTTATTCTCAAAGAGAGGCACTCAACCAAAATTGGCTACCGCAACTTTACTTTTTCATTTAAAAACCCTTTACAAGTGGGGAGTAGGTCCTCTTAAATAGGCTAAGAGAGGTGCCTCCTAACAATAATACAAAGATGATAGACTACCTAGTAAAATCACAAAGTATCTTCTAAAAACCCTAATGATGAGACAAAGGGAGGATATTCATTTGAAAATTGTAAGACCCGAGAAATTTAATTAATTAAATAAATAATTAATTAATAAATGCGGGTAGTGGGAGCCTTTATGACATTAATTATTGAGTGATTTGGTGTGGAATAATACTAACTCAAGTGGTTAAGAGTACTTGGTTATATGAGAGGACTTGGGTTCAAGTTCTGTGTATGCCATTTATGTGTTATTTGATTTATTATTATTTTAATAATATGTTTGATCATGATACATGATAATATAATGAAACATGAACTGGTTGAATGGTCATGCATTGATTTGACATTGGCATGGTTATGGGTTTGAACCTTCGTAATGTCCAATTAAAATTTCTTTTTTGCCTTGGCATGAGTTTGAGGGGACAAAAGAACCCTAGCCTATGAATATACCTCGGCGTGAGGGGGTGTGTTGGAAGTCCCACATCGACTAGAGATAAGGCAATTTCATAATATATATATATAAGTGAGGTGCAAACCTCACCTTACAAGCCGGTTTTGTAGGATTGAGTTAGGCTTTAAAACTCACTTCTAACATGGTATCAGAGTCAGGTTAGAGCCTATCCTAGCGAACTTTCTACTGCACTAAAAATTGGAGGTTGAGAGTGAATTGGAGAACAATTTCAGAATATTAGAAACAAGTTGGAAGGAGTCTAGGGTTGGAGTTTTGGTGCACAAAGACTTGAATAAATTCCAAGACTTAAGCAAGGAAACCAAGTTAGGGGAGCTGAACCCGAAATACTATGTTGTTGTGATTAATTGCATAATGTAGAAATACTATGTTGTTGTGATTAATTGCATAATGTAGAATTACATGTTTTCCTTTTGAATCAACTCGTAAATTATGGATTTCTGGAAATTTTCCAAAAACCGCCTGATGGACGATGAAGTACCACCAAGCGACTCATCCTGTTATGCATGTTTCTAGGTTCCAGAGGTGGAACCGCCTGGTGGCACGAGCCTATTCGCTAGGCGACCCTTGGCTGCCTACCCAGTTTTATGGGTTTTTGTTTGAAGGGTCTGGCGGTGTTGAACATCCGCCAGGCGACGCGAGCCTTGTTGGCTCGATTTTGAGGTTTTCGGGGTTCTGAGCCAGTTTAATCAATGGAATCGGTACTATGATTATGAATTCATGAAAAGGAGATGATTAGATGGGGAAATTTCATGGTGGAGAGAGATAAAATTAAGTGGAAATAGCTATGTATGAATTCTAGGGTTGAACATTTGGGGATTTTGGGGTTTGGGGAAAATTACGTGAGCTAACGTAAAGTAATCTAGTGTATTAGAAGTATGATGTATTGATAGTACTCACAAATGTATGACAATAGCACATTGGGTGGAAAATTTGAGAGATTGGGATGAAGTGGGGAAGTTGAATTCTCGCAGGTGCATGATAACATTCTAGGTTTCCCAGAACTGATGCATCGCTTGGCGGTAGGCTAGGTGCCGCCAGACGCCAGTGTAGAGGGAGGGTTTATGCGTGGTTCTTTTGGCTATATTGGCGGGGCTAGGTCTCTGGAGGAGTAGAATTAATTATGAAACAAATTATGGGTCATTAGACCGAGAATGAGAATGGTTTCCTTATGATATAAGGGTATTGATTCACTAAAGGTTAATTGAGATGTGGGAGAATCTTGACAATTGCAAGAATGATCATGAGGGCGTAAGTAACTTAGAGTTTTTGCTGAAGTGGAAGATAATATGCAGGTTGAGCTAAGGTCGAAGTGAGTTGATCGAGATTGAGATCGAGGCACATTGGTCGAATCAAGGTTGAGCCGAGTTAACCACTGTTTTTTATGCTAGTGGGTTTAGCGTAGGTTGAGTTGAGTAGGCTAGGCCCAAATCGACTTGAGTCGGCATGGGCCCAAGTTGTCCCTAATCTAGTTTGAGGCAACTCAATTGGACCCAATTCGAGGCAAATTGGCCTAAACCTAAGTGAAGCCGAGTCAATTGTAATCGATGTTTAGTTGGCCTAGGTCCAGGTCGAACCGAGTTGCCCCCAACTTAGGTCAAGTCGATTCCGATCTAGATAAGGTTGGGCTGGACCCAAATTGAGCTGAGTCTAGTTGAGCCAAGTCATTTTAGGTTGTTGTTATACAATACATCGTGCTTATATCGAATAGGGGCCATGTCATGATGAGAATGATTGATTTCATGTTAGGTCTATTGGGTTGATCTCACATCAAATTTAATTTAACTAAAAAAGATTCAATTTATATTTAATATAATTTAAATTGAATTGAAAAATCTAAATCAAATTGATCTACTTAAAATATATTTGAATTATTTTACTAGACTTGGATTAGATCTAGAGGGGATTTTAAAAAATCCAATCCATAATCATCTCTAGCATCAAACAATCACAAGTGAAAAAACTCTTTTAACTTGTGCTTTTTATATTAGTAGATGATGGACATAAGAGGTATCATATTTCACATTAGTTTAAAGAATAACTAATGTTATTAATCTAATAGAGAATATCCTTTTCATGCTTTGGCATGTTACTTAATCTGTTATGATCATCACTAATGTGAATATTAACATCATTCTTGATCTTGATTTTAATATTGAAATTTTTTCAGTCTCAACAAGTTCCATGAGTAAAGAGTGAGTAATTATATAAAATAAAATGTCATGCATTTGAAAAGAGTCATTGAAAAACCCATTATTGACCAATTTTAGGAAGAAAAAAAATACTCATTATAATAACCAATTTAGATATTAATTTATAAACTAAAAATTATTAATAATTATTAATAAGAGATTTTCTTATAATATTTTTTATCACGTAATAATTATAAATCTTCGATCAACTGACTAAAATAAACATCTATATCATTTCTTAATTATACCCAAAACATAATAAATTATTCTATTTGCACTTCACACAAAACCCAGTAACTAAGTTATAAATCACAATCAAGATATATAGATCATGAACTGTAATTAAATAATAAATAAAATGGTACTATTTTCATATACTTTCAAAATCCGTTGTTAAGTAGTTGAGGTCACCAAACCCGTAGTTGAATATATTTTAGACTATATTTTCAAATTACAGTAAAAATAAATTATTGGAAAAAAAAAAACAACTTATAGTGAGATTTGCAATTGGAAAGTTATAAGACATAGAAATGGGAAAAAGGTAAAGGGATGAGAGTAAAGTAAATAAATTTAAAGAAAATAATTGGTTTTATAACTGGGTGAGTACAGTCATTATTTTTCTTAGAAACAGTTGTTGACAGGCATTTTTCACAATTGAGTATTGAATTCAACTCCTTTTTCAAACAACCTTACTAACATGCTCAATCAATCATATTTTTTGTTTTTGTTGAGAATCTCTTTTCCATCATATATCCTCTAATTTTTATTTTCTAAAGCTCCTTTAAGGAATATTGTAGGATTAAATTTTTTGAGTTAATTCTGTTTACCATAGAGAAAAACAAAATTATTATTTTAAGAAAACTAAAAATAAAAAGCAACTAAACACTAAATCAGTATCATTGCTTGTATCCAATATTCAGGAAATGTGGAAAATTCATAATGTTCAGATAGGTTTGATAAATTGAGAAAGTGTAAACTAAGATAAATTAAAAGGTTTACAAATTAATTACAAAGTTATCCATCTTATCTTCTGTTTCCTTACATAATCCTTTGTTAATTATTTCAGAAAACTACATGTTGGTCGAAGAAAACTCCATAGCTGAACTGAAAATCTTGAATATAAGTTGCATCTTCATATTCCATTGATGAATGGTCCATGATCTCATCTCCACAAGGGATCCATGCATTCATCTCATCAAAGGGCAAAGAAGAGATGATGTTGATGTCATCCCAATGATCAGGCTCACTGTCTGACGTGGAGCAATCTTGATCATCCATTTGAGCTATTTCAGTGTCACTGATCTCTGCCTCCAATGACTGAATCATGCTCACAAGTCTATCATCACCATCATAGTACTCTTCTTCCTTTGTTTCTTCCATCAGTGACATCAAAAGAACATTGTTGGCCTCTGAGAACTCCATGGTTAACGTGAGAGAAGTAGAAGCAATTAAGGTTGTTTTGTTGCAGATATGCAGGATGAGTTTGAAAGGTGAAGAAGGAGGTTTATATAGGCAAATAATTCATGGTCACTAGGTGGGGTTGCTTTTGTTTTGCTTGCTGATTAGTGCATATGTAGGCCAAATCACTAATAAACTATATGTAGTGAAAGATAAGCTTAGATTCATATAATTGTGCTAAGATATGATTCTGAGATATATAGTTGTGATGGAAAAGAAAAATTAATGCTTTGACCCATTGGTGTCTATTTGTCGAGCAGCAATATATGGCATCTGGCTATAGCTAATTAATGGTCGCAACAAAAGTGGGGCATCAGAAACTAGACAATATATACCCACTTAATGGCCAATAATTAAGTAACATGCACAAGAAATTAAAAAAAAAAATTAGACCAAGAACAGCGTTTGAACCGACAAATATTTACATTATTGAAATTGAAATTGAAAGGCTATGAAAGAAATCAACTAGGAATTGATTTGGATACGTGGATTGAGTTTTAGAGAGAGTGATGATAAGTTATTGTACGCTTGATATTTACTATCCTATATGTTATATATAATTGTACTGAATTTGTCTAACATCTATTAAATCTGTCACGCTCGCATTTATAATATTGTATGAAGAATACTGTTGTAGAGAATACCTCAATTTTATCAAACTTTTAGTTCATAATTTAAATTTTAGTGAACGTCTTAATAATCATGAAATTAAATATCTATCTTCATCAAAAAGGGTCTCTTCATCTTTAGCTTCAAATTCTCTTCCTGGGCAAGTAATAGTTAGCATTAATAACATGGATTAAATTTAAAACTCTACAAAATCTAGATGACATTAATTATCAGGGTAAACTTTTTTTTCTTATCCAAATTTCTATTTTCTTTACATCAATGAAATATTATTTTCTTGGTATTTTCAAAATCAGATGGATTTGAATTAATTTTACCTTTCATATCGTAAATATCACTACTATGATGAGTTCTTACATATGATAGAGATTGAATATAATTTTTTTTTGTTAAAATACTTCGTTGATCCTCGTTTTTGTACTAAAATATCAATTTGGTCCTCGTATTTTTATTAGTCTCAATTAGGTCCACATTTTTGTAAATTAGTATCAATTAGGTTCTTTTCGTTAGTGTAGAACTAACACCGTTAAGTAGGTGCCACGTGTCAGCTCCTCATTTTTTTGAATTTTTTTGAACTTTTTTTTAAATATTTATGCCACGTGTCACGTTTGTAATGTGCCACGTGTTAACCTAATATGGTGACACGTGTCAAATTATTAGGCGCTCCAAATTTATATCAAATTTTACTTTTATATAATGTTATGATTATTTTTATTAAATATTTTAATAATATTAATTGTATTTAATATTAAATTTTAAATATATTTATTTTAATTTGTTATAAAATATGTAATAGAAATATTGTTAAAAATATGTAATAGAAATATCACTTGTAATAAAAGTATCATCATTACCTTTATATATACATTGAGAAGAAAAGAATTATTGCAAATCCTTTTAGAGTCATTGTGAGATCTTGTGAAGTTCTTCTTTTTCAACTTGGGTCAGCACATGTTCATGGTTAAAGATTTATTAAATAAAGATTTATTAAATGCTCTTCATACAACATTAAGTGTATACATCATCTTTATGCAATTCTGTGATACATGACTTGACTTATCAAGTCTAGGTCAAATAACTTTTTCCCATATTGTACTAAAGCAAAAGATTTAACAAAGTTGAATGTCTTTACAAATTGTCATTCTACCATATCTAAAAAGTTATTTATGTGGAGTAAATAGACACATTCTTCAAAATATCTTTGATATAGATAATTCATTATGTGATCATATTCTAATAAACAAAGAGACAACATTAGAATCAACATCTATAATAGTGTTTGACATGTACATGAAATGTTTCGTGTTGTCGAATGAACTATAAACCATAAATCCTAATAAGTCAATACTTTATTTATTTATTTTTTGGTTATCATGATAACCCATTATTCTAGCCAAAAGTCTTTTAAGAAATTTACCATCAGGTCAATTGGTATTTAATATACAACTCATTTACTTAAGGTCTCCGCCAGACTATTAATGTCAACTACAAAATTAGTCATTTTGTAGAATATGAGATTTATTTATAAGCTCTCAAGAGGTTAAATTTTCTTGTACTTTAGTGAGTTTTGATAGGCCAAGACATATGAGCTTGTGGGGCTTGGCCTCCAAGAAACTTAGTGTACTATCGTGGTCATACAATTTCAATGTGTATTGAGGTTACATGATGTTCGTGTATTTATGTGTCTTTAAAAATTAGACTAATAAGTAAAATACTATTGATCTAACAAGGGTCTCATCCCAATATTAATGTTTCACGGGGACCATGTAATACATATGTAATATGACATTACATTCCGTAGTCTAAAGATTGAAGGGCAAAAAGACCGAAACAACTAAATTCTTGAAGTCTTATTTTGATCTATACTAAGTGTATAATGCTTCAAGATGTATGCAATCACGTCTAAGATGGACTAGAATAAGTTTGCATTTTATAACATGACATATATCAATTGGTTGAAAATCGTTTAAATCAAGGAGCAGATAATTGATGACAAGAAGGAAGGTGAATATAATAGACTTAATATACGTTAAAGTTTGTAATTAGTATTTTATTTTGACAAATTAATAGAATTCACTAGGTTACTAAAAATATAAACAATACATAATTTTTCTCGAATAATCAAAACTAACTACATAAATGCACGTGGATCAATTAACATCACGTGTTACATATTGTCAGGTTTTACAGAGGGGGTTTCATTGGGGAGAACAACACCAATGAGATCTGAGCCTAACCACATAAGACACTAACACCACTCTCAACCCAAAACCTTAAGGCAATGGGTTTCTTAGACTCAAACTTGGATTCCTAACAATCTCCCCCTCAAGGGTGAGTCCCTTCAACCACATTGGTACACTCCCCCTCCAGCGGAAGCATTCCCAACCACGAGTACCCCTTCTCGTACCGTCGGGACACGCTTACCTGGAACCCTTAACTGGGACTCTTGCCAGGAAGACTTTCGATACAGGGACCTGCACTCGTGCTTACCTGGAACCCTTAACTGGGATTCTTGCCAGGAAGACTTTCGATACAGGGACCTGCACTCGTCTGAGCCAGTTTTTAACCATCGGCTCTGATACCACTTGTTAGGTTTACAGAGGGGGTTTCACTGGGGAGAACAACACCAATGAGATCTGAACCTAACCACATAAGACACTAACATCACTCTCAACCCAAAACCTTAAGGCAATGGGTTTATGGGCCTTGATCCTTATATGATGCTCTACTTAAATATATGAAGGTACATTTTTTACTCAGACAAAAAAATATTTTTACACCAATTAAGTTTTTTTTTTCTATATAAAATCTTAGACTAAAGTTTATTATAGAAAGATTATTGTTTGTATGCATAACAAAAGTAAATTTTTATTTGTAACTTATACAAATATATTCACAAACTACCCATTTTATCGTGAGTTTAGATCTTTTAAACAAGATTTAAAAATTGTGATCATTGCGATACAACATGACTATTGCAACAAGAAATTATTTTACATGTGAACCGATGATCAAAATAAAATATATTTATTTTAATAATTTATTACACTTTTAGTCCCTAAAATCTGGAGTAATTTTAATTTTGGTATTCTATTTTTTTTTAAAAGTCCCTCAAAAATTGAAAAAAAAAAGAAGATTCCAAATGAATTAAGGGGACTAAAATGAGGTTTATAGGGTTAACGTTAACATTTAGGATATATAGTCAAGATTTAGAAATTACAATTATTTTTAATCTTTCAAATATATGTTGAAATAATTTTTTTTCCCAAAAATTTAGGATCAAAATCAAAATTACTTCAAAATCTCAAGGAATAAAAACATAATTAAACTTAAATTTAGGCCTGTTTGACTGAAAATCAATTCAATGTTATGCAAAGATTTTTCTTGTGTACAAGTTGTTGTTTCAAAGCTAGATAGAGAAAAATGTATGAAAGTTTGTTGTAATATGAAGTTTAAGTGATCTCTATTTGGATTTTTCTTCCACGTTAAATATCTGAGAGAATCTGAGTAAAAATCAACATTGAAATAAGTGCAACTTGAATTTGGTCACTATGAATTGATTAAATCAATGTCCAAAGTTTGGGTTTGAGAAACAAATTTGATAACCAAAACCTGCTAGAAATAGATGTCTATAAAAATTCAATGATCATCAATCTTATTATTTCATGAACAAGGTTAAGAATTCTTGAAAGAAATAAAATTATTAGGTTGATTGTTGCCTGAATATTCTATTTATAAACACCAGATTAGTTAATTGTGTAACATCTTGGTACTAGTCTGTTGGGGATTGATTAATTACGAACACAAATTATAAAATTGTTGGAAATAAGAAGCATTAAAGCATACCTTGTTGGCCACATGATCCATATATAGTTGTTGAAGCTACACGGCAGCATGCATAGAGACACCTAAATCTTTGAATAATTTGATTTTGATATGATAGAAATAAACGCAATACCTAACACATGAATTAAAGAGTTTCTCCCTAAAACAAGAAGACATATATGGCTAAGTAATCATAAATATACACATGCACAGAGATGGGACTACTCGTGCAAGTTTTGGTTTCACACCAAACCAACACCCACGTGGGTGCCTCGTGTGCATATCCCTCTAAGAACCACTTCAACGTACGTCCCTTCTCTGCATCTTCAATCAACCTTTTTTCTTCCAAAGAGATTTAACCCACCACACAACAATTATTTATTTTCCCACCACTGCCACATCCTATTCACAAACTCATGCATCAAAATTATGTCAAGATATTTATTTATTGTTGGAAAAAAACATAATAATTACTTTATTAATAATAAATAAATAAAATAAATACAAAGAAATACATATGTATATCAAAAACAATAATTTAACTTAAACTTCATAACATTCTTATTACAAGAGTATACAAAATAAAAGGCATTTACAAACTTAAAGTGTATTTGACTCTTTATGTTGCAAATAATCTAATAATGAGTTTAAGTTTTATATCTATAAAAGTAACAGAGATAAATAGCATGTAAACAAAAGACTCATAATCTTATCTTATCCTAACGAACCGTGGGCAAAGCCATGAATACGTTGTATTTGTCATGAAATATAGTTGAAAAGATAATCGTTTATGACAGATAGAGACAGGTGTAATAAGCTTTGATGCCGTACAGGACATGACTGGGTAGAACATATTGAGTTTGATTTGTAGCTTGTGCTGCTCCACTCTAATTCTAATAATTCTCTTTCAACATTCTAGCTAGTGTTTGTGGTGGAGGGTACTCAATGGTTGAGTGGGGTATTCATTCCATACACCTCTTTATCGTTTTCTATTACATTTGCATTACAATTATAATAATAATGGAGGAGTCTTTTTTAGGTACAGGGTGTCCACAGAAGAAAAGATAATTTCATTGCTCAACAGGCAACAATTTTGACATTGAAATATCCTATAATCAAGAATCAAATCGTTTCACATTCTTCTCTAACATCGTCACATTGAGGTTTCCAACCCAGAGCCGACACTCCTACAAAAGTATTAATCATGGGTGGTTCCTACAAATTCCTTTCAAAAAAATATTGCATTACTTAATTATTGGTCATTAGGTGGCCATATTGTCTGGTTTCTGATGCCCCACTGTTGGAACCTTTAGTGGGTGCATTATGGCTACCCTACCCTAATACCCCCAATGCCCTGTTGCTCCACAACTAGACATCAATGGGTCAAACAATTAATACTTTTTTCATCACAATAATCAACATATTTCCTTAGCCACAATTCTATGAATCTTATCTATTCACCTAGAGTACCAACAACAAAAACAAAACCAACCCCACCTTTAATATATATTAATTACTGTACCATCCATTATTTGCCTATATAAACCTCCCTTCCTCACCTTTCAAACTCATCTTGCATATCTGCAACAAAACAACCTTAATTGCTTCTACTTCTCGCACGTTAACCATGGAGTTCTCAGAGGCCAACAATGTTCTTTTGATGTCACTGATGGAAGAAACAAAGGAAGAAGAGTACTATGATGGTGATGATAGACTTGTGAGCATGATTCAGTCATTGGAGGCA
>Ga0209589_1008801_pt1 | contig 15599 bp, 12 predicted proteins | sample CowpeawhiteBW_FD_187525 | JGI IMG/M metagenome (GOLD analysis project Ga0209589, IMG submission 187525) | Root nodule microbial communities of legume samples collected from California USA - Cow pea white BW (SPAdes) (version 2) | ecosystem: Host-associated > Plants > Roots > Nodule | place: USA... | reverse complement strand
TCTCTACTTCACTCATGAACATGCATTTGTTGGAACTTAGAAATGATTGAAAACATGTGATTCAATGCACATTTACATGTTAAATTTGACTTAATTAACTTGTTATAATGTATAATATGTTGGAAAAATGTGATAATATATTTTGTTGTTGTTTGTAGCTAGAAGACAATGAAGATCATGAAGACAATGAAGGCTATGAAGATTATGAAGACAATCTTATAGAATAATGATCTTTGTTATGTAGTTAAGAAACATTAGACATATTATATTTTAGCTTTCTAGCTAAAACTTTGAAAGGTTCATCCTTAATAATGACTTCAAGATAGTTATTTTAATAGTTTTCATTCTAGCATTGAAATATATGTATGAATGACATTTAATATTCATTCAATTATGAATATTTTGCGTACGAATATTGTTTGAGGTGTTGACTATTGTGGTGCCTAATTGTATAATATTGTGATTTGAAGAGGTACACTTTTTTCACATTGAACTTTTCTATAAAAACACATTTTAATAAATGTGGCTTAAACTCAAAGACAATATTTATAAGGGTGTTGTCTATTATTAGGATATTAAGCCACGGTTTTAACAATGTTATCGTATTGAAAACCGTGGCCTAATGCCTACACCAACGGCCACCTAGACTACGGCTAAGAAACTGTTGTCTAAACTTTAGCCCAAGTTTTTACGATTTAGGCCATAGTTTTGTGGTGTTGTCTAAAATACTTTTTGTTGTAGTGACATACCCGGATGTGCTTTTCCGATCATCTACATTTCCACACCAATCATTGTCTGAGTACCCTACTAATCGGTAATCGTTCGACCTAGTGTAGTATAATCCGAGTGATGTTGTTCCCCGCACATACCTCAATATTCTTTTCAGTGCTTTCCAATGTGTGTAGCTCGACTCCTCCTTGTATCGACTAACTATTCCAACACTTAGTAACAAATTCGGCCTTGTACTCATCAAGTAACGAAGACTTCCAACCAAGCTTCTGTATTTGTTGGCATCTACGTGATCTCCTCCATCAAACTTTGAAAGTGTTGTACCTGGTTCTATTGGGGTTGAAACTAGGTTGCAGCTCGCCATCTTAAATTTTCTCAGAATGTCCTCGACATATCTTTCTTGAGACACAAAGATACTTGTCTCAAGTTGTTTGACTTCCAGCCCAAGAAAGTATCTCATATGTCCCAAGTTCGTCATTTTAAACTCTTTCTCCATGGTTCTTTTGAAATTCTTAATTAATTCTGCATCATTACCCATGAACATAAGGTCATCAACATAAAGAGCTATCAACATTATCCTACCTCCACGCTTCTTTATATATAGTGTGTGTTCAATCGGGCATTGTTCATATTTATTTTCCACGAAATAAGTGTGGATTCGGTCATTCCACGCCCTTGGAGCTTGTTTCAGGCAATGAAGAGCCTTTTTCAGCCTCAACACCTTCTTTTCTTCACCTCTCCTCTGTAGCCGAGTGGTTGCTCAATGTAGACCTCTTCCTTTAACACACCATTCAGAAAAGCCGACTTTACGTCCATTTGGAAAATGGGCCATTTTTTCTAAGCTGCTACAGAAATTAGTAGATGAACAGTCTCCATCCTAGTAATAGGTGCAAACACCTCGGCATAGTCAACTCCTTCCCTCTATCTATAGCCTTTTACCACCAATCGAGCTTTATATCGCTCTATCTCACCTTGTGCATTCATTTTCTTCTTGAAAACCCACTTTATTCCAATGGGTCGAGCTCCTTGTGGTAACTCGGATAATTCCTACGTGTTGTTACGTTCTATCGCAGTAATCTCCTTGTCCATTGCCTTCTTCCATTTCTCATCCACCACGACAAAGACGGCCTTCGGCAGTCGTTTGTTCGGTGGAAACGACTGGAACACGCAGGGGAAGGCTTATACTTGGTGAATAACACTCGAATCTCACTGGTTTAGATACCCTAGGAGGACAAATCCTCATCTAAGGTGAAAGGTTTGAGCAGAGACGAAAGTGGGAGTGTTTTCAATCAGATTTATCATTCATCTAAGCTAAATTGTTATAATGGTAGCTTGCCTCTTTTATAACGAGAAGAAGAGGCAAGGAAAACGTGAACCCTAACTACGACTGGGACTCTTGGAGAAGAAAGTGTAAAACCCTAACAACTAAGGGTTTGGGTGTGGCCAAGAACACTACAACAAAGGGGTGCAGCCCTCTTTGATCATTAACCCTAACTAGCAGACGGTGGAATGAGGGAAAAGCCTTGCTGCTTGAGATGCAACGCAACTAGCTGGATTAAGTTTCGTGGCAGATGGAAGATGCGCCCAGGTAACATGCTAGTAACTGCTGGAAGCTTTGAAGGAATTGGGCTAGAAGCCCAATTTGTGATACAAGACGCGATTGATGCTTATCGCATAAGCACATAAGCACGTGCAACTGAAAATTAGGAAAAGTCATGCGGTCCACATTGGTGCCAGGAAGCTGATTTAAGATGAAGCCCAATTCCCTCCTTCACGCTCTATTCATTTGGAAGATGCGTGCCTTGCTTATTTCCACACCCCATCACGCATGATGTGTTGCGCGACCCAACACGGGAACACTTGATGCAGTTAAAGTACTGTGAGGAAATCCCGTAAGCGCTAGCATCAGGATTGGCAGCAAGGGTTATTGGTTGCTGCCATTTTGGTTGGCCCATCCGAGAATTAGATTTGTAGACATGGACTGCACAATAAAGCCCAATTATTAAACTGAAAATAAAGCATTTCAAAAATATGTATTTATTTAATAACAAAGATAAACTAAATGGGCCAGGCCATTAGCCCAAACTATGAGCCTTAGTGGGCTAACATCATCCTCTCCCTCTTGAAGAGCATCTGTCCTCAGATCAAAAGGGTTGAGAAAGGCTCACAGTAACTAAATTGAATGGTCCACCTGGATCAAAAACAAACTTGTAGTAGTCATCAAATAAAATTGAATTAAAATCATAATGACCATGCAGTAAAATTGATTGGGAAAGTTGTGAAAATAGGCTTTTAAAGATTGAAAAGGATGGTATTAGGCCGACTTCACAAAAACAGTGTTGCACACCTTGACGGGGATGATTTGTGAAAATAATGTTAATGTCAAAGTGTGTTTTGGCAAAACAAGTTGAGGAGGATGAAATAAGGGAATGAGTTGGAGAACAAAAAATTTAAGAAGGAAACAAAACAAAAGATTTAATGAAGAAGTGGGAAGAATGTAAAGAGTGGAAAACTCCCTTTGAAAATTGAGACTTAATGGAAGGAATTGGTGAAGGATTGATCACCAGATCCCTAATAATGGGTTCCCTTTTTGCTTTTAAAATGTTCTTTAACTCCACCACTTGTGATTGTATTTCATGCTCACTTTCATGTTTTATATTCTCTCTTTCCTCTAATTCTTTTCTATCATTCTCTTCTTTTGTTTTTCTTAGACTTTCCTCTTTAGCCTTTTCTTCTTCCTCTTTCTTCTTGCTCTCTTTTATCTCTTTTTCCTTTTGTTCTCTTTGAGCACAAAGCATCTCAAGCTCTTCTTTTCCTCTCTTCTTTTCAATCTCTCGAAGCTTTTGATGTTTAGCTTGCTCTCTCTTATATTTTTCTCTCTTTCTTGGTTCACTCGAGAGCAAGTCTAAATTGTCCTTAAAATCTTTTTCTAGTCTAGAAAACTTATCAATGTTTTGGATGAATGCATCCCCAATGTCAATAAAGTCTTCTATCCTAGCTTGTTGCGCTTTAGTGATCCTAAATGAAGGGGGAATGAAATATTTCCACATGCATGTTTATAATTCATAAAATGTATTGATGCATGATTTTCTCTCCTTTTTCACTCTATATTCCCTTTCTTGCCACCACTCATATGCACGTCCTACAAACTTAGAAATAACATGACTAAGAATATCAACTTGACTATATTTACTAAACAAAGGTTGCACCAATTTCTCTGTATCCCACATGCAATCTCTAAATGATATTAGTCCTATATCTTCCCCAAAGAATGGAATATCACTATGAATAGTATGATGTAACTCATGACTACTATTATGCCTACCTAAATGCATACTATTATGCCTACCTAAAAGCACACAGCTAGAAGAAGAAAAACTCATTTTGAAACACTTTTAGCAAAACAAATTTCACAAAGATTTGAGGAATTCCTAAAGAGAAAATAATGGAAAAGATATCTAGAGATACTCCCAGGAAAGGGAGGTGAGTCTCATGGACAAGCTTAGAAACCAAGAATTTCCTAGCCAGAGATTTCTAAATTTCTTTCACAAAAATTCTCAATAGAAATTCAAATGAAAACAGATTGTGTGAAAAAAATGTGTATGAACTTATGACCAAAGAAAGGTCAACTAGGTGGTAAAAGAACTTGCACCTAGATATCACAGTGACCTAAAACAGAAAGCTAAACATACAATTCACACAAAACAGAACCTGGACATTGAAAAACAGAGCATAAAAGCTGAAAACATAAAGACTGAAAACTTAAAAACTGAAAACATAAACTAGACGAAAAATGAAAGCCTAAGTGAAGATACAAGTGGCCTTTGGAACCCCTTGAACCTCACACTAAACACGCTTAAACTATTACAATTAAATGCTAAGGATGGGATTGCTCTAAAGCATTTCCCCCTTAAGCCAAATGAAAGGGAAAAGAAACAGCAAACTAAAAAAAGTACACCCAAAATACCGTGATATGAAAACAACAAATCACAAAATAAAAGAATGTTATGCTATGTCTCTCTCGGTCCAGCCTCCAAAACATATATCCCTCAAGTGTTTCTTCCACTTTGATGCTCCCAAGTCCCAGCTTACGCTACAATTCTCTCGACAATGTACTCTCACAATAGATTCACTCACCCTCCTCCAAGAAGAGGCTTCACCTACAAAGGCTGCAAAAATAGTGAGTATGCAGGATCCAACACAGAATCAAGTGCAAATCAAGCTGCGTGAAAGGAAAAAAAATTCATAAAAACAATAAAAGCTCAAATGAAAGAATGGGACAACATCAATTGAAAGATTTAATAGACAAACTCAAATGATAACCAACAAAGACAAGTAAGAAACAAGGCAAAGCAAGAAAGGATGGCACACAAAAGAGAACCTAAAGAATAGGTCTAGAATAAGATGAATAAAACTAAAATCAAGCAAAGACTCAAAGCAAGTTGAATCAAGAGCATATGCAATTGACATTGAAAAGAGCAGTATTCATTTTGGAAACTGTCAAGTCAACTTGTATTTTGCTGAATCAAATGTGTTCAAATTCAATCAAGACCGAATCATTCTCTATCAGATGCTTTTTCTCATTATAATTTTTTTCACTTTCTTTCTTTCCTTTTAATTCTCAAAGATCTTAACAACAGCTCACAACAGTGTCAATGTGCTACTGCCAAATCAGTGATCAAATGCATATAACAGAGTTCAAAGTTGATTCAACTTAAAAAAAACAATGGAAATAGACATACAAGAAATTAATCAATCAGCCAATGGATATAGCTCAGCAGTATGCAGTAGAATTGACACAGATTGAATCAGACTAGCTAGAACACCACTGGATGAACACACTAGACAGTAATCTGATAAAACAGAAACTGCGAAAAGAAAGCCAGGCCAGAAACTCTACTGCACTCAACAAAAAAGGCCAAATATGATGTAGCAAACAGAATGTGCAATATTGATTGTTGCACAACAGGATATAACCAAGGTAGTACATTACAACGATATGCAACTCAATCAGCTTAGACAAGCACAAAAATCTACCAGTTATGAATATGTTGTAAATCAGTGTAAGTAATGAAAATCAACCTTGGATAGGTGGAGAAATATAAGAAACACTGATTTAGCAAAATTGAACACTACAATATATTGTCTCATGGTAACTGATATTGCAAAAGTTGTAGTGAAAACAACAACAAGATCTTGGCCAAAGCATTCAAATTAAGAAACTAGAGTGCTTCCAACACATAAAACAACACAATGGAGTGAAACAGATGCAGTCTTTAAACTATGGAGCATAGAACTGCTATGCAAAATTTTGTTTCAATCACAAGACCTCACACCAATATTGGAATGAAAACATGATACTGGCTTTAAAATCAACATGGATTTCAATCATCAACAAAGCAAATAGTAGTAAACTGAGCAGAACTGGAAGCAAAACACAATGCGCATGGTTCAATTCTGAATAACAGAATTCTGCAAATGAATATTAATGTTGAAAGTGATGTGCACAGTAATGGAATCATGCCAGTAAAACTGTAAAACTGCCTATGCATACACATGACCAAGCTGGAGGTTCCACATATAGAGTCTGATACAAATTAGAGCTCGCATTGATAGATTAGTCACTAAATGCTTCGGTCACAGCAATCCTTGGCCATCAGACTCAAAGTGCAGCACAACAACACAACTCAAAAGCAAAGATAGCAATTGAACATAAAAAATGATTGCAAAATCAACAAGCAATGACAACTCGGACAAACATAAACCCAGCACGATTGAAACACGAAACAGTGAAAACTGAAACACTACAGAATATTACTATTGATCTAGTAGTAATATGTGAACTCCACAATACATTAGAACAGAAACTAAGCATGTGATAGACAAAACAAGGACTAAAACTGAGAGAAAACTATGACAATACGCAAATTAGGCAACATCTATGGAATCATTGACATAGAAAATGAACTAAACAAAACCTAAGACAAAAACACGAGATTATACAATTTAAAGCTAGGTAATCAAAACTAAAATTAAAGCCTAACTGTGACATACATTGAATGACAAAATCAGAGAGCGTATGACATTGCATCACATATTCATTCAGAAAATTAGATCAACGCATTTTGAATCAATTTCAGCAAAAAATATCACCACAACACAGATTCAACAGACAAAAGTAGACTCAATCAGCGCATGAACAAGACGGAATCAAACATAATAATAAGAAAAACAAAGATAAAAGACGAAGAATACTCATCTTTGAAGACCTTCGAGAACCGATTGGCTCTGAATACCACTTGATGAGGCCATCGGCGCCGTTAATCGGTAGAATTTGTACTCCGTTCGACAGAGACGGCCTCCGGTAGTCGTTTGTTCGGTGGAAACGACTAGAAAATGCAACAGAAGGCTTATACTTGGTGAATAACGCTGGAATCTCACTGGTTTGGAAACCCTAGGAGGATAAATCCTCATCTAAGGTAAAGGGTTTGACCAGAGACGAAAGTGGGAGTGTTCTCAACCAGATTTATCATTCATCTAAGTTAAACTGTTACAATGGTAGCTTGCCTCTTGTATAAGGAGAAGAAGAGGCAAGGAAAACGTTAACCCTAACTACGACTGGGACTCTTGGAGAAGAAAGTGTAAAACCCTAGTAACTACAAGAAAGGGGCACAACCCTCTTTCATCATTAACCCTAACTAGCAGACGCTGGAATGAGGGAAGGGCCTTCCTGCTTGAGATGCAACGCAACTGGCTGGATCAAGTTTCGTGGCAGATGGAAGATGCGCCCAAGTAACATGCTAGTAACTACTGGAAGCTTTGAAGGAATTGGGCTGGAAGCCCAATTTGTGATACAAGACGTGACTGATGCTTATCACATAAGCACATAAGCACCCGCAGCTGAAAATTAGGAAAAGTCATGTGGTCCTCATTGGTGGTAGGGAGTTGATTTAAGATGAGGTGCAATTCCCTACTTCGCGCTCCAATCATTTGGCAGATGCGTGCCTTGCTTCTTTCCACACCCCATCACGCATGATGTGCTGCGCAACCCAACACGGGAACACTTGATGCAATTAAAGTACTGTGAGAAAATAAAGCAAGGGTTATTGGTTGCTGCCCTTTTGGTTGGCTCATCCGAGAATTAGATTTGTAGACATGGGTTGCAGAATAAAGCCTAATTATTAGACTGAAAATAAAGCATTTCAAAAATATGTATTTATTTAATAACAAAGATAAACTAAATGGGCCAGGCCATTAGCCCAAACTATGAGCCTTGGTGGGGTCACATCATCTTCAAAACTAACATCTTTCGATTCTGCCAAAAGACATACAGCATGTACCTCGTTAGTTGTATTATATATGTCTAGTAGGCTCCGAGTTATGGGCTGCAATGGTTCTTCTTCCTCGTTAGAGACCTCCTGTTGTCTTGCTGGTACATTGTCTAGATTTCTTCTTTCACTTGTTAGGCTTCCAAAGGTAGTTTTTGAGCTCCCACTTGTCGTTGCTGAGCTCTTAATTGTCACTACCGAGTTGTTCCATTCGTTCTCCTTATCTATTACAACATCTCGATTCACAAGAACTTTGCTTGTTATTGGATTAAAAAATTTATAGCCCTTTTTTTTTCATCATATCCAATAAAAACAAGTTTCTTACTCCTGTCCTCGAGCTTGGTTCTTTGTGGCGCTGGAACATGAGCATATGATACACTTCCAAATACCTTCAAGTGAGATACACATGGTTTCTTTCCACTCCATGCTTCATGTGGTGTCTGTCCATTGAGCTTTGCATGAGGACACCCGTTCTGCACATATACTGCACACTGCACTAATTCAGCCCAAAATTCTTTTGACATATTCTTACCTTTCAACATTGCTCGAACCATGTTGAAAATTGTCTGATTCTTCCTTTCAGCAACTCCATTATGTTGTGGTGAGTATGAAGCTATCAAATATCTTTTAATGCCAAGCTCCTCACAGTACCTCATGAACTCGGCTGATGTGTATTCACCTCCTCTATCTGACCGAACAACTTTAATTTTTGTGCCCGTCTCATTTTCAACCATTACTTTAAATTTCTTAAATACTCCAAATACTTCAGATTTCTCCTTCAAAAAATAAACCCATATCTTCCGAGAGAAATCATCAATAAATGTTAAAAAATACCTCTTACCACTGAAAGATACATGAGTAATTGGTCCACAAACATCTGTATGCACCAGGTCGAGTTGTTCCTTCACTTCATACTCAGTTCTGGTGCTTGCTGAGTACACAATCTTCACATAAATTCTTCTTAAATTCTATGTGTGGCAATCCACGCACCATTTCTTTCTGTACTAGCTCGATCAACCCTCCAAAGTGCAAATGGCCGAATCAAAAATGCAACTTCATTGCTTCATCCTCGACATCGAGTTTCAAACACCTCAGCTCTAGTTTATACATTCTGTTTTGTTTCATTTCTACTCGGGTAATAAGGTGTCCGAGTTTATCCCTCAACTCCAGCACTCGATCTTTCATGATGACTGAGTACCTCTTTTTCCATTAACTGTCCCCACACTCAATATGTCGGTTTTGAGGTCGGGTATGTAGTACACATTCCGAATTGTCCCAATTCGTCCATTCTTTTGAGAAAAACATATCGTACCTCGTCTTTTTACCATCACCTTGGAAGCGTCTCCAAATGACACATGTCCAGCTTCAATTTTGGAGAGCTCGTCATACTTTCATCTCCATACATATGGTTACTAGCTCTAGTGTTTAGATACCAGATCGAGTTATTTTGGACATGCAAACCAATCTCGGTGTTTGTGCTAGAGTTCGAACCAAGCTCGATATCCGAGCTCCTTGTTAGCAAAATCTCATCCTTATTAGTTTCCTCCCTTTCCAAATTCTTCATATCATGTGTCGAGCTCTTCACATCATGTGCCGAGCTCGCTTCGCTACTAGCCTTCAATAGTATTCCAGCTTGTTCTTCAACCTCTTCTGTAAGAAGATTGGTTGATTCATTTCTCCTATTTTGAGACCGACAATCCTTTGCAAAATGACTTGTCTTACCACAATTATAACACTTGATCGATCTACACTCATTTGCGTAGTGATCGGGCTTGTCGCACTTGTAGCATTCACCATTGTTGCCTGACCGACCTCCTCTGCCTTCACCTCCACCTCGGTCCGCCAATTTTGCAGGCTGGAAGCGCCGTCTTCGTAATCATCTCGACCTTGACCACTACGTCCTTAACCTCTGCTTCCAAGACCATAGTTTTGACTCCCATGATCTCTTCCTCCTTTGCCCCGAGTGTTCTGAGTTCCAAACACCTTTTTCTCCTTGAAATTTGTCCTTGCTTGGAGAGCTTGGCCAAAGTAGTCCTCATTCGTCTTTCTTCTTTTTTGTTCATAGGCTTCTAGAGACCCAGCAAGCTCCTTCATTGTGAGCTTTGAGAGGTCTTTGGATTCTTCTATAGCACACACAATGTTGTCGAAGTTAATTGTCATTGACCTCAAAATTTTCTCCACAACTCGGTTTGCAGGCAACGACTCCACATTCTTGCCAAGTTGGTTTGCCACAGTCTCCACCCGAGATATGAACTTGGTTACCCCTTCGTTCTCCTTCATCAACAACCTCTCAAACTCTCCTCCGAGAGCTTGAAGACGAACTTGTTTCACGCAGTCATCTCTCTTATATGTTTTCTCCAAGATCTCCCACGCCTCTTTTGAAGTCGTAGCATTTCCTAACTTCTCAAGGTCTGTGTCGTCCACAGCTCGGTACAATGCATACATAGCTTTCCTATCTTTGACTCCTATTTTTTTAAACGCAGCAATTTGAGCGACTGTTTGTTCATCAAAATCCTCTAGTTCTTCGAAGCCACCTTGAACTACATCCCACACGTCTTGGGATCCGAGGTAGGCCTTCATCTGCATGCTCCACTTATCGTAGTCAGATTTTTGTGTCAGCTGGAGTAAGGACATATTGTTGGCCATCACTCACTTTTTTCACTCTCAGACACTCAAGCTAACTGGCTCTAATACCACTTTGTTAGCAAAGGCACTCTATTTCTGAAAATATGATTTACTTCACTTGTGTATTTCATATGAGCAAGACACTACAATTTATAGAACTTACATTTGGCTTTTCATCTGCAAGTCATAATGTCTCCAATTATTATAAAAACATAACACTAATCACCATTAACATCCGAAACATAACACATAAAACTTTTGACTTTTGCTCTCCTAAAACATCACAAATGTAACCACTCATAAAGTTTGCTCAATAACTCCTAATTTAAGTTTACCCTAACAGATTCGTCCACACTGGCAATTATCTTCTATCATAAAGATAAAGAAAACTGAAAGGTCCAATTTTTTTGTTCCTCTCTTCTTGGTTTAGCCAAACTTCTTCACTTTTTCAAGCTTTTCTTGCCATCTTCATGCAATGCTTGGCTTGGATTTTTGTGCTTTTGATAATTTCTTATTTTTGGATTTATCTTTAAGGTGTCATGAAGCTTTAACCAATTTATTTTCACACCTCCATGAGCTCAACTTAGCTGCAGCTGCACTAACACACCTCAAAATATCCAAAGAACATTTATGCAACTAAAAAGCTATTTTTAACATGTTTTTGTATCTCATGCTCAATAAACCCAATTATAGGAAATCCCAATTAAATCAATCTTTAAGCACACAAATTTAATTAAATACCCAGAATTAAACATTAAATGAGGGAAAAAATATGCATTCATCAGTAAGCTTCAAGGAGACATGTTTTGATCTTTGATCTTGTCATAGATCCTTTGAATTTCAAATGTTCTTCCTCAAGTTCTTCTTATATATGTTCAGAAGAAACTCCTTTATCATACCCTCCTTCTTGAAAAGACTTTTTCCTCAAATTCGTTCCACTTGAAGTTCGGAAGATAATCCTCTATCACAAGTAGGCTTAGATAGAAGAAGGCATGTTTTTGTATAAGTTATGCCTAAAATTGAACAAGATGTTTCAAGATTTCAAAAACAATTGCCCCGAGAAGGATTTTAGAGTTGTACTGAAAGTGCAAGATGATAAGTGTCTTGAAATGGATGAGGAGATTTGTTCGATTAAGTGCAAAAATATGTGAGAACTGTTCAATCTCCCAAATGAAGATCGGTCTGTTGATGTAAATGTGTTGGAAATGTCTTATCTCTGAAAAGGAGGTCAACCTATTAATAAGAACTCGATTAAGACTAAGTAAGATACTAATAGAGCAGAGAAAAAGTTGGCCAAAGTGAAGGAGAAGTACAAGTCGACCATAGTGAAAGCGAAGTTAGTCATGAAGAAAGCGAAGAACCCGACTATTCATAGGGCAAACACAATGTGAGAGGAGGTACGACACATGGAAAGCTAGGATGAAGAATAGAAGAACCAAAATGAATAGTAAAAGAAGCATTTAAGTTTACGAGGGTGCTTTGTTGGGTTTGGAATAAACTTAAATGTATTAGCTGTTGGAGTCATACGAATAGTTAATATATTAGCCGTTGTAATTTTATGGGTAGTCAATGTGTTAGCCATTTTTAGTCATTTTTTTTTGTTATAAGTACAACGATCAAGAATATATGAGTCTATAAATTGTATTGTTGATTCCATGAATAACACAACAATAAAAGAGGTGAATAATTTTTTCACAAAAAAAAAAATTGTTGTTTACACTTAACGCATTCCTTCATCATGTGCAACACAATATTACTTCATAGTTTGCATGATTTTTCTTTAAAGAATGAGATTGTGTTTAAGAAATCGTGTGTGGGTAAAGTCCTTGGAAAGTTTATCTACTTAGTAACATGTCTTAGTTACTTCATAGTTTGCATGATTTTTCTTTAAAGAATGAGATTGTGTTTAAGAAATCGTGTGTGGGTAAAGTCCTTGGAAAGTTTATCTACTTAGTAACATGTCTTAGGTACTCCTTATCCTATTACTATTTTATAAATTATGACAATTGTTTGTTGGAATTGCACTTTTGTTGCAACTACAATAGCATGGAAAGAACCTAAAATTTTAAAGAAGTTGTAAAAGATTCTTGTTGGTGTACAATGGCCAATGAGATACGAGCCGATACGAGCCCTGGAAGAGAATGAGACACCAGTTCTACAAGAAAGTTTAAAAGCAAGACTTTTTATATTTGGACATCGTTAGAGATAAAGAATAGACTATGATGAAATTATGAATAATTGCAAAGATTGATTTATGCATAATTTCCACGGTTTAGTGGTTTTATAACAAACTATGAAATTATAGTTATAAAATCAATCAACTAATATTATGGGAAATTACGCAGAAATACAAAAACCACCAAACTCACTCAAACAATATGATTTATCATACAAGATTGATTCCAATTGATATATCAACCTTAGTTATAACAACAAATTAAATAAAAGCACACGTAAACCTTACAAAGATTTATTTAGTAAGCTTTCTTGAGATTTGAAGAAGAACAAGAAAAGGGAGAGAGGATCACACACTGATTTTTATACTTGTTCACTCAATATCTGAGTTGCATCTAGTTTATCAAGAAAACCTAAGCCTAATCATGCACTATATCAAAAGAATTACAAAATCTTTCAAAGGTTACACTTTTGAATTAAGCAAAATACCAAGATTCTTGAATCTCATAAGAACCTTAACCCCTACATTGTAAGATCCCACTTCCAAGCTTGGAATCACACCAAGAAACACTCAGAAGCACAAGAACAACCAAACCTGAGTGGTGGCTCTCCCTAACCAACTAACGTGTTCTTCAAGCTTCAACACAAGCAAAACTTTTCTCCAAGATTCAAAGATCTTCAATCACGAGTTGCACATTGTGTAATCAGAGAGAGATATTTTTCCAAATTCATTTCACTATTTTTCGCTCTCAGAAATCTCAAGTGTTACTCTAATCTCTGAAAAAACAACTAATAGATTGGTTATAAGTGAACTCAACAGGTTGATTTGTCCGTACAATTTTTTGATTTCACTTGACTTAAGTGAAATCAATCGATTAAATAACAATTCAACTGATTGAATACATTCATACCAAAACTATATGCAACAAACATTTTAACTTGTTAAAAACCTTTTTAACAGATTGAAAATGGCACACACAAGACAAAACGACATTAACACTATGACATGTAGTCTATAAATACAATTCAAACTTCAAGTTTTGTGATCTTCAAGTTAACTTCAGATGCAACAGACCATAGGCTTGATCATCAACGAATCTCATCAATTCTTCATTAATCACACATGATCTCATGCACTTGTTTCACCAAATCCATGCACCAATGTCACTTTTGCTAACAATTAATTCTAAAGGAACACAATTGTTTTATGATAGTAAATAAGCATTACATATAACTCAAAATCCAATATTTCATGAAAGAACAAAACATATATTGAAATTGATTATCATTTTGTTCATAATAAGGTGACGACCAATATCATTTGTCCCTCGTATGTTCCCACCACGATACAAATAGTTGACATTTTATAAAGGCCTTGAAAAAAAATCACAATTTGAATCTCTTCTTCAAAAGTTAGGCATTTGAGATCTTTAGTGACAAAACTTGAACAAAATATTCAAGGATGCACAATTAGGTCTTTTATATATAAAATATTTTTTCTAATTAAAAAAATAAGACTTCATTTCCTTTCATCATTTCGCATACTCAAAATGATGATATAATCTAAAAAAATATGATTATCATTAATTTTCATATCATAAAATAATCATAAAAAGTTTTCATTATTAAAGATTACCTAGCATGAAGTAGACCAAGATGTTTAAAGTAATCTTCAAAGTTTCTAATATACTTTAAAATTATATTTATAAATAATATAATAATATATAAATATAATTTTAAAATATATATAAAAAATGAAATGAGAAAACTTTGGTTAAGGTAAGGTGTAGCTCTCCGTGTTTCCGTCTCCGAAGATCTTCATACTCAAACTTGAGATTATATTAAAATTATTGATTATTATTATTATTATCATTATTATTATTATTATAATAGTTATTGTGGTTAATCATTATATTAAGAGATATATTCTTATCTAATTAGAAACATGTTTAATGACTCTAATTCGCTTAATTATGGACAGGTTTAATAACCTTAATATGTATAACTATGATATATATATATATATATATATATATATATATAATTAACGTGGAATAATATCTTCTTCCACTAATCTTATATTCCTAACTTATTATTATGCCACAGCTATTTTAACTGTATCAATAGTTTGGCAACATCGAAAAGTAATATTCCGGTTGACAACTAAAATCAAAACAGAAAATGAGAAATATTTGTATTTCCAATTTATAATTTCGTTATACAAAATGTTGTCTAAGAGAATAAGCATACCTTTTAGAAACTGTTCATAATTAAGGTTGGGCATAATTTACTAAACTATATTAAACTATAGTTAATTGTACTATATTAAAATAAAATATATTAAACTATTCATAATAATAATTGAACTGTATTATAAAATAGTTCAGTTTTAAGAAACTAAATTTATGTTAAGTTAACTAAGTTAACTATTGAACTATAATAGATTGAAAGAGCAAAATACCTCAAATAAAATATTAATATTAGGATAAGAATTGGACTTATGTGTTTTATATCTTACGTTCTATTATTTCTCTTTCATATTGAAATATTTATTTTATTTTGTCTTAATTTTTTTCTTTACTCTTTCTTTGAGAAAAATATAAAATATTTATAACTAATTTATTAAAAAAAATTATAAATTAATTCAATATCTTATTTTATTTTGAATGAATTTTACTATGTAATGTTATTTTTATGTTATGATTTTACAGAAGTTATTTTTAAAAATTAAATTTTGTGACA
>Ga0209589_1008797_pt1 | contig 15604 bp, 5 predicted proteins | sample CowpeawhiteBW_FD_187525 | JGI IMG/M metagenome (GOLD analysis project Ga0209589, IMG submission 187525) | Root nodule microbial communities of legume samples collected from California USA - Cow pea white BW (SPAdes) (version 2) | ecosystem: Host-associated > Plants > Roots > Nodule | place: USA... | reverse complement strand
AAGAAAAAAAAAAAAAAAAGCAAAAAAAAAAAAAAAAAAGGTAAAAAAATGATCAAATAAGAGGAATTCAGTAGAAACCTGGTAAGCAGAGGTGCCTGAACCGAAAATGAAATCGACGGGGAAATCGTCCCTGCTGTAGGTATCGGCGCCGGCAACTCTTCCGAAAGCCAAGTTTAGAAGTAAGAAAGAGAGGATGAAAGCGTTGGTGAAGCATGTGTGTGGTGTTTCCATCGCTTTTGGCGCTCGCTTTCTAGTTTCGACGCGCCATGGATAACATTTATTGGAAGCTGATAGGATTGTGCCAAAACTGAGTGGTCCCGCTCAATCGCCTCCGCCTTTCAACTTACTGAGTTGTATTTATTGAAACTAAAATTGTACTCTTCCCATCACTTTTACGTCTTTTTTTTTTTCTCACTTACTGAGTTTCTGAAGTTGAAACTAAATTGGGTTAATTATGTTTTTTATCCGATATATTCAATAAAGTCGAGGTCATTATCTTTTTTCACCTTTCAAGTTTTAAGAACAAAATCATGGAGCTAAAATGTTTCAAAATAAACAATGTCTCAAAAATACGAGTGGTTGTTTATTTCCATCACCTTTACTTATTTTTCTCATGTTTGAAACTTCTTTCTTTACCTAAATAAAAAAAGGATATCTCATTTTTATGTCTATATTTTTTTATCAATTTTAACTTTTAAATTAAAATTACTATTTTATTAATTTTACCCTATTAATTTTATTATTTTTTACTATCATAAAAATAAATAAATACACATACATGTTTTCACTAGTATTTCTAAAATAAATTATTTTCTCCTAAATTAAAATAAACTTAAGTAACCATTTACGGTGAATTCTTTATATATTTAATATTAAAATTATGCAATATATTTTAAAAGTTGATAATTTTAGAAAATTAATTTTAATTCACAAAACAACTAATTTTATTTTTTTAGGAAAATTTCTTAAATAAATTAAAAGTACGATAGATAAAATGATTGAAAAAGACACGATAAAGAAAGAACACATATTAGTGAGAAATTTGAATTAGGAGTCACATTTATCCAAACTGCATTGAAAAATAAGAGATAGGTTGGTTCTGTACAGTTTTAGATAATGATGAGTAAAATGAAACAAGTTAAATGGGTTTAAATGGTCGGATGCGAGTATAAAAAAAAATATTTGCAGATACCCAACTCAATTCGTCGTGCATTTTAAGACTAAAACACTTTCAAAAATCCTAGCAGCCCCAAATCCTTTTTCATTCTTCCTCATCTTTTTATATATTTCGATCCAAATGGTTGGCTGCGTGGGTGGAGGTTTGATACGGCATCGTAGTGGTTGTGTTGCGATGCAAATCTACGTTAGTAGGTGGAGATGCGATGCAGATATGTGGAGGTTGTGGTGGTGGCATGGGTGGGTGGAGGTTTGATGCGGTGGCGTGGTGTATACAATGTGATGCAAATCTACATGCGTGGGTGGAGATGTCATGCAGATTTGCGGTGGCTACATCCATTGTCGTGGTGGTTGTACTGCAATGTAGATCTGCATGGTTGGAAGTTTGATCTGTGTTGTCACGTTGGCAGTCTGGGTTGTTGGTGCTGTGGATTCGAACGTAGCTTGTTATGTAACTCCAATGGTGGTTACGTTTGTGGAACACCAACAATGCTTTCTTTTCTGGTTGGTGACGTGTTTTGTTTTTTGTAACGTTAATTTTGGATAACTCGTTATCCATCCCAAGTCGCTCGTATTTGAAATTATTTGAAATCGACTAAATCGATCATTGAAATAGTTGGCTACGGATTTGAAATGATAAATTCAGATTATGTTGGATAAGCCGTGTTGGGACATAATCCGACCCAAATCAGCCGTTGCTCAATCTTAATTTGAACGAATATTTTGACTTTCGTCTCATGTATTTTTATGTTTTTTAATTGTTGATTGTATTAACCTTTTATGGATTCCATATTGAAATTGTCAAAATTTAATACAAATTCTTTGCTTTGCATAATGTATTGAAGTTGTATGATTTGGTAAATTGACTATACTAAAATCCTATAATGTTTATAATGACTTATGAGATTCACTCAAGTTATCTTCAGCATAATACAATTTTTTTATTTTGTAAAGTCCTGTCAACTTGGATCCAATAATTCAAGATATTTTTAGAAGTTACTTCCTTTAGATAATTTTAGAATGGAAAATGATATGTTAACAAAGTTTTTCTTACAAACTTTTTTGACAAACTACTAATTTGGGTAAAAAAAATTATTTTATTACTTTATTTTGGTTAAAAATAAAAAATAATATATTTTAATTCTATTTAAGGAAAGTTTGTCAACTTTGTCAAAATACTTTTTGTCAAAAGATCATTTTTCTTTTAGAATGACATTACACGATAAAGTAAGAAAATCGTATTTGGATCTGAGAAGAAAATTGTCACATGTATCAGGATTTCCTTTCCGTTAACGAAAAAAATTCTCTTATCGCAATATCATATCCTAATCAATCATAACATGTTATTTTTTTCATGAATTTTGATACTTTGAAAAAGTTTTTATTAACAAACTTTGAGAAACTTTTCACCAAACTGTTATCTTCACTTTACAAGCCGTGATAAATTATTTTTAAAAAAAATATTGATACAATTGAGTGCTATCACATGGACATTGTTTGTCAGAAATATTTCATGTAAACCTTATGTTATAATTTCTTGCTTTATTTGCAATGGAAAAATGATATTTTAACTCATTTTTTTAACTCACTTTTAACTCATTGTTTTAATCACCATTTTAACCCATTTACAATATACTTTCTCTTCAATTTTACAAGAAAAAATTGTGGCCACAGAAGTTAGTAGAGGAGAACATTTTAAATTGATGAAGCGAGTGACAATAGTGTAACTATAATTCTAATGAAATCTAAAATTGTAAACCACACTTAGTGCTATTTTAATTAAATTATTTTTGTGTTCTTTGTATGAAAAAAATTCAAACATATGTATTACCCTCATCATTTTATCCAAAAAAAATATCAATTAATGATTCTTTAGATTATGCTTTCAGAAGCCGAGAACATTTTGGATCTATTAGGGTTTAGATTTGGATCTTTGCACCAGTGTAATAAGGACTTTTGGTCTCGATTATTTTCAATATTTTGTCCCAGTTCCAAAACTAAGACATATTGGGATGAGGCAAAAAGGGGTAACTTTTAGCCCCAAGTATCAACCGAAGCAAAAACACCCTCTTTCTACCTCAGTTATGGTTGAACCGAAGCCATATACTTGGAACGTTACAACCAATCCAGAAACGCGCCTCCCGAATTCAATCTGATGATAGAATGCAAACTCAAAATTCATTCGAAACCAAATTTGACATTTCTTCTATGGATTTTTCAGTGCCTTGCGAGCATCATCCCTGTGCTTGAAAAGGATGAATGCATAACCCTTCGATTTGCCAGAAGCCGAAAAGTACCTCAAAATCTCATTCCCATCAAGCATGAAAAGTGTGGGACATCCATCATCATCCACCACCACAATCTTCCCAACCCTCACTCTCTCCCCATCCCCCCACGCATCCCCAACCTTCCGCCACGCCCCACCCTCAAATCCCATCACCACTGCATCCCTGTAATACTCATCCACCAGAAAAACCCTGGATATGGTCCGCGACGCGCCGTACCCACCACCCAGAACTCCCTCCCTCCCCGCCAACAAACCCCACACAACCGGCCCGAAACCCGGGCAGCGGATCCATCGCCACCCACCGGTCTCTCCCCACCTCGTACCGCTCAACCGACCGAATCCTAGTCCCAACAGCCCCAAACATCGTATGGCGCGACCCCCCGCCGGCGACAAGAATATGCCCCTGGACGACAGCGCAGGCGAAATCGAGGTCGTGGACGAACTGGCGTACGCTCTCGACGAATTCAGGGAACGATGGGATGCTGGAGATGGCAACTTAGGGCACAATTGTTCGTGAAGCTCGTCGGAGACCAGAAATTGGAGGTTGGTGCAGAGAGAAGAGAATTAGTGGTGGCAGAGTAGTAAACGTTCATGAAGAGAGAAGAGAATGCAAATGTTCGTGCAGAGGGAAGAAATTGTGGGAGATGATGAATAGGGTTCTTCGCAAATTGGGAATTATAACATGCTTAATGGCCTCGGTTCAATTAATAACCGAGGCCTAAAGCCTTTTATTGTCTCGGTCCATTAAAATACGGGACCAATAATACTGACGTTGGTGGCATTTTTGAAATTAGGGTTATCGGGTTGTCTTATAGGCTTCAATTCTTTTGTAACAGAGGTCTAAAATCCCTTACTGCACCGATTTTTAGTTTACCCAAGGCAATATAGTTGGACGAAATTGAAAAAATGTCACTGCCTCCTTATAGGCTTCGATTCCACTATAACCAAGGGCTATAAGGCGAAGTAAAATGTCAAATTTGAACTAATGTTGTCCATCTAAAGTATTTAGCTTCAATGCTCATTCATATAGCGGGAAATCTCCAAGTTCACCTCCTTTTGATCATAATGCATTTGTTTTTTAATTTAAAACTAAGACTTGTTGTAAATGATTGGTTACATGCAAGTCTTATCTTGTTATAAACCAACCAATTTTGTTGAATACTGGCTAATACTAATATTAGAGGAGGTCATGTTGCTTCTTGGTACATCGGCAAGTCTTGTTTAGTGTATTTTGTGTAACTTCCCATTAGGTTTTTCTCTTTTTTCCTTAAGAAAATTTGTAGAGAAAATTAAAAGAACCCTTATAGGATTGTTATAATGGTTTTTAATTAAAAGGGAGAGATGATAGAAGTTATCTATAACAAGAATTCAATTCTATATATTTGTTTTTAAGGCAACACTAAAACATACGCATTAAGGGACAATAGATGAAGGGTGCATCCTAATTGTTCCATAATGGAGGGTCTTTCTATTTAATAGTGACATGATTTTTTATATTATTTAATTTAATTAAATTTTGTGTTCTAAAATGGTTTCTAACATCCCAAGCCAATAAAATGAAGACAATGATGATTTTGTGTGCGTAAAACTATTAAGGAGAATTGTATTATGACTTTATTATGTTTTAGACATTACAGATAATATTTAAATTTTATTAATTTAATATTTTTTATATTGTAATTTGAGTGTTATTAACGGTGATTATTTTTTATATATTAGGTATCTGATCAGAAAAATATTTTTCGAGAAGAAACAAATGATCAACATTGATATCTACAATTGAATAATGTTATTTAATTTTCATTATGTTTAAGTCTATGATTGTGAACCAACATAATGTTTCACTAGTTTCACCTTTTAAACTTCATTATTTACACTATTTTACCTATAACTTGTAAACTTTGTTCTTTATTCTTTGTTTCTTGTTCCTTTAATGAATGTTGCATATAAATACCAAAATTTGAGAATATTTACCTTTTATCATTTTTTTTCCACTATCTCAAGATTTATGTGTGTTAAAAAAAAGCAATAGATGAAATTAATAGGGGTTTGAATCCCCAAGAAAAAGCACGGAAGAATAATAACTTACGTAGCACGAGTTTAAAACCCCACAGAATAATGAGAGTTTGAAATCATTGGAAGATAATATGGTTTAAAACCATTGGTAAGTAACAAAGGTTTGAGAAACTACAGGAAAGTAAAGTAACAATGGTTATAAAATCCCAGGAAAATTGTGATTTTTTTAGGGGTTACATTAATTTAAAATAAAAAAACAATTCACAAATAACATACTTATCTAGAAGTTACTAAAAACGTCAAATATAATTCTAACTAAAATGAACAAATATAGTGATATGCTACTAATAAGTAACTATAGAAATGCTTTTATCTGTGAAAATTTTAAGATATACAAGTATAAATAAAATTGAACAAATGTGGTTTTATATTTTTTTTCGTGGTTGCAAAAGGAAAAGAAAAAAATATCTAGAAGAGAATAGTATATTAAACGTTTACAGTTTCAATATTAGTTTTTATTCTCAATAAAAACAAAACACAGCCTTTTTAACTGTGATATAAAACTTTACTATTTTCATTTTGAGCATGAGAAATGAAAAATGAAATGTCACATCACTGTATATATTATTTTGATTACATTTTATCTTTCACAATATTATTTAAGAGTTTAACACTCAATATAAGAATTAAAACAATACAATTTTATTTTGGAGGAATTAGAAATATAAAAAAAGTCAAGGGACTAATAGAAAAGGATAAAATAGATGTAGTTTTTTTTATTTATTTTTTTAATTAATTATTTTAAAAAAATTTGTTATCCATATATCAAGTTCATGATGTATCATATGTCAATATGAATGTTACATGTGAGTTCAGTTTCAAATATGATTGTTTTATATTTAATTTTGTAAACTCCAATTTTCAGCTTAGAAGAGTTGGACCTGACCTTTTTGTAGGTCCTAGGCCAGTCCACCAGAGGACCTCAATACTCCTTTCAGCTCACTCATTCTACACTTGTCTTCTTTTTAGAAAATTGTCTCCCTTCCTCAAACACTCTTGACTCCAGAAAAGGGCTCTGTTAAGGCATCAACCATTTTCCATATCGGCTATTCGTTCTCTCGGGTAAGTTGAACTTCAACTTTGCTCTTCTCCTTTTCAAGTTTAAAAGCTTTATTTTTGTCTTGGGTTCCTCCTAGAACCTCATTTCTCAACTCTAGTTGTATTTGTTTTCAGCTCTGTAGCTTGCTCTAGTACTGTATTACTCTTGCTTGGGTTACCGCTCTTTGTGTTAGGATCCAAAAAGGTAAGGGAAGCTAGGTTTTAACGATTTAAAGTTTATTCTCTATGTTTTTGGTCTGTTGAATATTTTGGATACTTGAATGATATTATGGACCGTATGAAACTGGCTTGCTTGCATTCTTGTATGCTATTTTGAGTGGTGGTTTTGCTGCATACGAGTAACGGTGGCGAGTACTGTCATTCTCGCCCAAGCGAGCTCGTCTCGCTTCGGTGAGAGTAGCTGAAACTCGCCCTGGTTCTGCTCGAGCTTCTCGCTCAGGCGACAACTCTTGTTTTGAGCGACACACCGTCTCGCGCAGGTGAGAGTGGCTCGCCCAAGCGAGCGCTCGAGGAAACCAGTTGTGCTCTATGCTCGTGTCCTCGTCCAGGCGAGGGTCTTTGGTTTTGGGCGAGTGATGATCTCGCCCAGGCGAGATGATTTTGCCCAAGCGAGAGCTCGCAGAGTGCCACTGTTGCAGGCCTCGCTCAAGCGAGGATGCCTAGCTTAAGCGAGGCAGTCGTTGTTGCTTGGGCGAAGGCTCCTAGCCCAGGCGAGAGGGGGTGCAGATTCGATTGAGTTTTCTTTGATTTATCCATGGATTAGCTATATGTCATGAATATGCTTGGTTCCTTGATCTATATGCACTGAAATTTGGTATGTTAGCATGAGTAACACATGGAATTCTGTTTGGTTGGTTGAGAACTTGCATGAGAATTTAATGTTGAGATCACAAGTGGTGGTTATGGTATGAGGAACATGAATTTGGTGTGAGATAGGCGTAATTCCATAAGTCTCGTGGGAAGATCTGATGGTGGTGTGTAGTGTATACAATTAAGATGGGGATTCAAGTAAGGATCGCATCCCGAAATTCTAAAGGATCAGTGAGTCTCATGTAGAGCAAACCGATCCAAGTGGTGAGAGTAGCGGGAGGCTCTAGTCTTTGACAGGATAATGGTCTTAGATGCTTGAAGGCTAACCTTGTGTGTGGTAGGGTGAAACCCATTGGCAATGACTCTGCAGAGCAGTAGAGGCCACCACAAGTGCAAGCATCCAGTGAATCTGATCTTATTATATGTATCCGGATAATTGAGTCATAGTGTCCTACTTGTCTGCTATAACATGATTGAGTGCTTATTATGTTGCATATTTGGGATTGTTTTAAGTACTTGCCTACTGTAACATGTTAAAGTTATTTTACACTAGCTTACCCTTTATATTTTGTGTTTGTTCTTGCTTTATTTTCTTTTTGCGATGATCACCTTTTGGTGGGAGCAGATGGGAGAAATGTTCAAGGTGGTTCTGATGGTAGTAGTGGTGCAATATAGATTATCCTGTTAGTGGTGGCTCTTAGGAGCAGTTTCATGGCCATGGTGCCTTTTTGTAATAGCTCACTTTAGGAGCAACCCCTTTTGCAAACTGTTAAATGGTCAGCTTTTATGTTTAGTTCATGGCATTATGTTCTGATATGTATATTGTTCATCTGATTGCTCTTTATTATTAAAATTATGCGATGTTTTAATTTAGTAGATTTAATCTATTTAAATGGAACGTCACAAATTTGGTCTTTGTAATTTATTTTTTTCATTTAATTTAATTCCAATTTCTTAAAAAATAAAACAAATGTTGTCATTTTTCAAATAAATTCAAATTGAAACAAAATTTATTATTTATATCAATATTAATATTATACTGATATTTATATTAAAATTAACTTTTTTTAATTATTTTTAAATCAATTCTAACAATATCATTAGTTCCATTTAAATAACTTATTTTTAACTTTATAAAGTAATATAGATTAATGATATAATCGTTCTGAATACTTCTCTTTTTAGTTATGCATGTATGTGTTTGTTTATATCGATAATTAACTGTTTATTTTATATATGTAACATCTACCAACTAAGTCTGGCATAAAACATATTATAATAAGTTGTTTTCGTAAATTATACTTAAAAACTTGTAAACAAAAATAATGTTATCTTGATTAAATCAATTATTTATTTGGAGTTTTTAATATGACATTCAATACTCATATACAACTCTATATATATATATATATATATATATATATATATATATATATATATTCACGAGTATTATATATTTGCATAATTTTTGAAATTCAAAGTTTCCAAAAAAGAATATGCACAAAAGATTTAACAAAATAATATTAGATTAATAATTTATTATATATAGAGAGAGAAATATGATTATATACTAAAAATATTAGAGACCTTTTATATTATGTAAATTAGAGATCTATTAAATTATTTTGGAGGATTATGTATTTGAAAAAGTAAGGAGAATCTTAATGAGCAATAAGTAAGGTATAATTATATTTTTCTAATAGATAAATAAAAATCTCAAAAAAAAAAAAAAAAAACAAAAAAAAAAAAAAAAAAAAACTCTTACTGGTCTACCAATAGGTTAGACCATTTTTTCATAAAAACATGTCACTGCCAAACACTACACTGTTATTTGAAATCCCTTGTCTTTAGCATGGCATATCATACCCCATTACCTATGGGGCTTTACTTGTCAGCTCTCTCTATGCTTTCTCCAAGTTTATTCTTATGTTATGTATTTTCATGATAACAAACAAAGAACCTATTACTCAAATAAGTGACCAATTGAAACGAGCGAGGGATCCTTCTCAAGTTCAACACTTCCAACTATAAAACTGCTTCTATTCTTCAAAAATCGGCTGTACCATTTTGCAGAGAGCTTTGGATATCTTTTCAACTCTGGATCTTCCCTATCAACATAGTATAGGCCATAGCTAGATTTGTATCCATCCAACAACTCGAACAAATCCAGAAAAGACCAGACAAAATACCCCTTTATGTTTATTCCGTCCCTGAGAAATTTTGGGGAGATGGAGAATACCAGAGAACGCATCAGAGGTGTTTATGGGAACACTTACAGTAAAAAATTGTTATATATTTATTACATGAATTAGAGCAGTGGTAACATACCTCAAGGCATCAAGCACTCCACCAATATGTCCATGCAAGTATTTCACTCTTGACACGTCTTGTAGTGACGAATTGCTTGGTGTCCGTTGACCTAACAACCCAAGATTTAATCAGTAACTCATTTAAACTTATCATGTTTCGCATGAGTAACCTGCATATCATCAGCGGGATTTTCTAGTTTAACATTGAAACAAATGTACTAAAATATTTTGAGTAAAGTTCCACACAACTAAGTCTAAAGGTGGTTTATATAGAAAAATACAAGTGAAGCGCAGTATGACATTAACCAATGACATTGTTAGTCGGGTATATTAATAAAATGTGTAAATAGTTTAAGCAGGAATGAGCAGATTGAAACAAAACTTAATATTCAACCGTATAACATCAAGTGTTGATTTTGCTACAAAATATTCATTGCAATTATATGTAATCTTAGAGAGAGGGAGAGAGAGACCATTTTCATGAATGAATATAGGAGGATTTCCATAAAGGAGCTTGAATTTATTCAATTCTTCCAGCATAATCCACGGTATGATAGGGTACTGAATCATGAAAGTGACAAGACAGTTATTTGCACAATGGATAATTAAAAAATAGAACCAATTTAAGTGATTTTTTATTTTATTGTTACCTCTTCATTTGAAAACAGATCCACTCCTGCTGCAAAACCAGAAAAACGGCCAGTCATGATTGTTGACAACAACTCTTTCTCTCTAATATTATTACTTGCTTAACCAAACAATGAGAAGTACATGGACTATTTATAGAATCTTAGATATAGTCCTTCAATTACATGCATAAAATATATTCATTACCTAGATCATAATTAATGAACTTTATTGAATGACACAATCGCACTCCTAACCTTTGCAATCTAATAAGACACTTAATACTACTAACACTATTAAACGCAACAAGTCACATTTAAGTTTATCCAACAAAATTCCCGTAAACTTAAATGTTTCTTTTGTCTTTCATCTTCTTCCCTTTAAATGTTTCTTTTATCTTTCATCTTCTTCCCTTCATCCCGACTTTGCCAAATGCAGCCCACACCATGCTTGTTCCTTTCGTTAATAGTCATAAACCGTATGGTTCAATAGACTAGTTACCCATAATTTAGATTCCCAATCATAAACAAAAGCTAGTCAACCAACTTAAGGAATTCCTATGGAAGTGATTAAAAAAATTGTGATACATTTATTACATGAATTAGAGCATGGTAAAACACCTCCAAATTCCCACGCCTTTTTCACACCAAATTCATCATTCATTTGGAGTCGCCACTTTTCATCTTACTCTTCCAATGCAGCTCTAAGATCTCTCTCTTGCAAAACCTGCTTTCTTCTCTCGAAGCTTGCCTATAACTCTACATGGATTATTTATAAGCCCTTAGATATGGCCCTCCAACTACATGCATTAAATACAGCCACTACCTAAACCATACTTAATAAATTCTATTGCATGTCACAATCATTACTGTAAATAAACATTGCTAACCTTTGCAATCTTCTAAGACACTTAATTCTACCACACTATTAAATATAACAACCTACATTTAAGTTTACCCAACATTTATAATGTTAAATCATTGTACCACTGTGCCAAACTTTATATTATTCTTTTCATAATATCAAATAGATCATTAGGTTATGTAAGGGGTATTACCACCTATGATCAAAAAGATTAAGATTAAGTGCTTATAAGCTTTTTTTTTCATAATATACTGTTCAAATTTATCACTTCTACTCAACTAACTCATTTGAATTTTTAACTCTTTAATCTCTTACTAAGGAAGACTAACAAGGTACTTACAAAACATTGTAGCGGTGTCTGCGGTGAAATCTCTCAGTGGATTCTTAAGGCTGTCAGAATTATCTGTGACATTGATGCCGGTGTAGTAATTGACTCCTATAAAGTCAAATGAATCCTTGAGTTGTTCAGATTCACGAGGTGTGAAGGCCGGAATTCTTACACCTGCATTTGTCTTCATGGAAATTGGATAGTCTCCATATACCAAGGGTTCCATAACCCTGTAATAGTAAAGCATTCTTGTAAAGCTGCCATGTTTATTATTATTTGACATATTGGTATGTCCAATTAAAGAAACCAATGTTTACGAAGTTAGAATAGCATGAGAAGGGTAACTACGGAACTTCAGTCATAAATAAGCACCTATCTTAAGGGAACAACTTAAGAATAAGTGGAAAAAAGAAGTAAAACGAACAAATTTTACGGTGTGTTGCTTACCAACCAACCAAAAAGTCACGAGCTCGTTCAGTTGCTGCCCTGTCTTTCTCTGTATTTGTTTGAGGTGAAATCGCATACAAGAAGACAGTGGTACCAACAAATCCATGTTGTTTGTTCTGCAATGTTCAATTAGTTTCTCAGAAAAGGAGAACATTCTTTGCTAACAAAGTTTGGATGTGAGAAGAAAAAAAGTCAATATATAGAGATTGAAAATCAGATAAGGATGTTAAGTTTAAGAATTTAAGTTTTATGCATTATTAGTAAACAACATTGAAATGGTCAATTAACATAGAACCACATTAGGTATAACTTTTAGGTAATAACAATTTCTGAAGAGATAATAATTCAAAAACTTTTCACCCTAATAAAGAATACAAAATTTGTGATGTATTACGTTGTAGACTAATCTTTTTAAGTTTAGTGCAAAGTGTATTTGCTGAAAATTTTTCCATTTAAACATATATATGTAAGATTAGGTGACATACCCTGTATTTTCTCCGGTACAATTTGACAGCTGAAGAGTGAGCTAACAAAATATGATGAACTGCCAAGTAGGGTTCATATGTGGAGTTGCCCCTATTACTCTTTATAGCACAAAATGGGGGAGAACATCGTTGAGGTGGGCAGGTTCCCTGATCATAACCACATAAGCCAAAAACGTTGGGTTCGTTCACAGTGGTCCAATACAAGACTCTGTCGCCAAACTCTCTAAAACATACATCAGCATAGTATGTGAAGTCTCCTCTGCAATTACATCCAAGTAACTTATGTATTAGTTTTTATCCATACAAAAAATTAATTTCACATCTGACATTTTCTCTTACGTCCATCTCAAAATTTAACAATTCGACATAGTAATGAAATAAAAATTATTAAATAAAAAATTAATAAAAGTACTAATTTGTAAAGGAGTAGTTAGAATTTGCCTATAAGGAGCAAGAGATGAGAAGCATACATGATGTCACGACTAAGCCATCCTCCATATTCATCTTCAAGAACCTGTGGAAGGTCATAGTTGTGTAACGTCACATGTGGTTGGATTCCTGCTCCGGGGAAATAGGGCAACCAGCTATATCAGTTGTAGAATTATAGAATAGATTTCAAATTTGTTTATTTATTTCAAATTTGTTAACTTTGCAAGATATTTAAGAAACCCGAATTTAAGTGTAACCATTGCTGATGAGGTGATTGATGAGATTGTTGTAGTACTGTAATCCTTTGGGATTGACGGGTCCTCTACCATCTGAGGAGAAATATAAGCTTTTTCAAAGTGTTGAGAAAGGTTTTACCCTACAAACATATATAGATATATAAAATAAAATTGAAGGGTTTGTGTTGAGTATCATACTTGGTAACAGTCTGGACCAAGAAATGGAAAATCTATAGGCTTCAAGCCCTGTTTCCACCATTAGCTTCACATCTTCCTGCATTACATATATTTTAGGGAAAACATTTCAAATCATACGATACTACAGTGATGCTTTAACGGCTGAACAAAATAGTGTCTCAAGCTTCTCTGATCTTCCACAAATGCGAGAATCACAACACATGGAATAATGCTCTAACGGGCAAATAAAAAAATATTAAGGATAAGCGTATTCACTTTATACTTGTGGTACCCATCACATGCTACATCTCCATTTTCTCCCTGCATATATCCTGTTCATTAAAAATTATTGCATGAGACTGAAATTTTAAGTGAATAATGATTGGTATGTAACTGAGAATGTAAAACTAGATTAGTAAATTTATGTTCCCTGGTTTTTCATCACTCTCATTTACGTTTCAATAAATCTGCATATGAGTATTTATTTGAGGAAGTTATTATAATTTCTTGTAATATACCCCGATTAAAACACATAATTTATATATATATATATATATATATATATATAAATAATATTTTATTAAAATAATAATGATGATATACATACCCTATTAAAGGTATCTCGATGTATTTTAAATTAAATTAAAATAAACATATATCTATGAATTTATTCTTTTAAATTGTCATATTATGTTGGATTTTAATTCCCTCAAGTTAATTATATTTTCAACTTTGCCGAATATGCATCCTTAAAGATTAAAAAGAAATACAAGCTAAACAAAATTTCAACATTCTAAAATACATCACCCCGCAGTTTATTTTCTATCAAATTTTAAGTTTTACAAATTTTTACTTTAGGAAGCACAGTTCTCAAAAACTACAATGAATTTGATTAGTTAACCCACCTTATGTTTTTAATAGATTTCATTGAAAAAATATATATATGTTGGATCCAAAAATAATAAGAAAACACAAGAATAAGAATAAAAACAAAATACTATACTATTAAAACTAACATTAGATAAGAGTTTTTTTTTTCAAGAATAAGCAAAATAGGTGACAATTGAGTGAAAAAATAATGAATAAGTATTAATTTTTTTTCTTCTTCATTATATGAGAATGAAAAATAAGCTGACCAACACAAAAGAGAAAAAAATATCTTAAAAAAAATTCATTTTTTATTATACTTAATTTTATATTTTACTATCTATTAATATTAATGATATGTTTTATAGAAAAAAATTACATACACATAATTTTAAGAGTTTTAGGGTGTCCAGGGCATCTGGCTCCCATATGCTCCGCCATGTTAAATATGTATAAATATTAGTTTAATTTTGATTTATTGTTCGGAATTTTGAAAAAATATAATAAATCTATATTTATATAAAATCGGTAAGAAGATTGGAAAAAGAAGAGTGAAAGGAGAAAGAAAGGAACCAGCGTGCGTAAATGTATCCCATATGCTACTACTTCTTCCCTCTGTGTTAACAGCTCCTTCCACCTGTTTACAATAATAACAGCAACAACACGTTTAGATTAGCGATTTCTTGCTACTGCAACGTATATATAATAGAAAGGAAAAAAAAAAAAAAAGCAAAAAAAAAAAAAAAAAAGGTAAAAAAATGATCAAATAAGAGGAATTCAGTAGAAACCTGGTAAGCAGAGGTGCCTGAACCGAAAATGAAATCGACGGGGAAATCGTCCCTGCTGTAGGTATCGGCGCCGGCAACTCTTCCGAAAGCCAAGTTTAGAAGTAAGAAAGAGAGGATGAAAGCGTTGGTGTGTGGTGTTTCCATCGATTCACCCCACATTTGGCTCTCGCTTTCTAATTTCAACGCGCCACGGATAACATTTATTGGAAGCGGATAGGATTGTGCAAAAACTGAGTGATCCTGGCACATCGCCTTCGCCTTTCAACTTACTGACAGGGACGTACCTACGTTCTGACCAAGGGAGCCATGGTTCCGTAAGTTTTTAATTTTAAATTTTGTATACATATTTATATATTTATATGTTATTTTTATTAATATATATATATATATATATATATATTATTTATGTATTAAATTATGTACATTTTAAAAAATAAAATAATTGGCTTAATTACTCTAATTGGTTCCAAAATTTCAAAATGGTATTCACTTTTAAGTTTGTCTCAATCTACATCAATGTAATACTATCCGTTAAGTTTTTCACTTTTAAGTTTGTCTCAATCTGTATCAATGTAATACCATCCGTTAAGTTGAGTACCTTGCCACGTGTCAGTCTCGGTTTTTTTTTTTTTTTTTTTT
>Ga0209589_1008796_pt1 | contig 15608 bp, 7 predicted proteins | sample CowpeawhiteBW_FD_187525 | JGI IMG/M metagenome (GOLD analysis project Ga0209589, IMG submission 187525) | Root nodule microbial communities of legume samples collected from California USA - Cow pea white BW (SPAdes) (version 2) | ecosystem: Host-associated > Plants > Roots > Nodule | place: USA... | reverse complement strand
TTTTTTTGTTTTTTTTTTTTTTAAGAAAAAGCTCGGGTGTAATTATAATTTATGTTTCGAAACATAAATTTGAATTGAACATTACCTTTTGGTTTAAACAAATTCAAACAACTGAACCCTTTGTAGAAAATGTTAATCGCATTTCTACTGAAAGGATTATATTAATTAGTTTATCACAGCTAATTTCATTTAAACTTGCTTATGATCTGAAAACAACAAAGAAAAACAAAACTGTATTAGAAAAGTTGACAGATTATTAAACTTCTTAAACTTTATTACAGGAGATAAATTTAGTTAAAAAGCAAGCAGTTAGGTTAATTAGTTGAAGTCTGAAAAGAAAAGAAATGATAGGTTTTAAGCATGAGTTGAGGTAAATAGTAATTTTTTTTTACTAATCTAAGTTGTTTAACTGTAATGAGTTAAAGGATGAGAGTGTAGTGTAGAAGAAATGCATGAGGATATAGAAGAAGCAGAAAAATGAAGAAGTGAAAGTGAGTGAAAAGGGGAAGGTTTAGATGGCGGTGTTATATTGGAAATAATGCATTTGGCAGATGGTGATGGTGGCACACATGATGGTGCATCATGTATCTACTTTGACTTGTGGGTGCCCTACAAATTTGTCTATTGTGATGAAAATGGTGCCTATTTGCGCGTTAAGGGACTGCCCCACAATATTCATTGCCATGCATTTACCACCTACGGATAGGAATAAATATTCTGTTACACACCAACAGTTTTGAGACATTAACGTTGCAGTACCCTCCTTCATAGAGACACATGCACGCAGAAAGTCTATGGATCCTATACCTCTCTTGGACCCAAAACAAATTAATAATTGCTTTCCTCTTCCATAGATTCTACTCTTTCATTCTCTTCTCTTCTCATTCCTCATATCCTTTGCAATTACTTATCAATCCTAATTTAAGCATTAGTTTAAGTTTCATATATAGAAATTACTTCAAATTCATTGTCTTTGAGTTTAAAGTTATAAATTAAACTCATGTCTCACTTCATATTATCATTAAAATGTTCATGAGACATGTATCGATTAAAAAGTTCTATATTGAATAGGGATAAGGTCAATTTATATATATATATATATATATATATATATATATATATATATATATATATATATATGGGTGGAATTCTCAACTTGCAAACCGGTTTTAAGAGATTGAGATACGCTTAAAGTTCAATTTTTGATATGATATCAGAATCATGAGTTAAAATCTATCTTAACAAAGTTGTTGCTCGTTGTCGGACCACTCATTAATATTTAGTCTTGCACTTGAGCTTGAGATGTACATGTTGCGTAAGGGATTGTGTTGAAAATCTTACATCAACTAGATAGAGGATTTCACATTATATATATACGTCCAAACCTCACCTTACAAATTGATTTTGTAAGATTTTTGAATGAGACTTAAAGTTGATTCCTAACTAGACTCGACCATAATCTCCAATTGAGCCATGAGACTAAGTAATGAAGGATGTGTGCAATTAATGTGCACAACCTTTCGGACTTGCTAAATTATAGTCAAACATTTGTATTAAGAAATTGTTAATCATCATTACCTTTCTCTGAGTAGGGTATAATCATTGTAGTTGTGATAAAAACTACTTCTTGTTGTTCAAAGTATATATGGTATACTGATTACATGTCTCAACTTAAATTTGAGATCAATAATTAACAGAAATAATATGCAATGTTACATCATTTAGTGTACGTTAGTAGCTAGTATTTAGTGTAGGAAATAGGTGGACCAAGTTAAAAATATTTCATATCAATTGTGACATGTTTTTGTACCCTTCATTTTTAGATTTTAAACTTTACTAAATTGAATGCTAGAATCCTTGTAAATAATATAGGAATGAGTAGACCACCATTATTTAACCACATATCTTATTTCTGTAAGGCATGTGATCAATTAATACACCATTTATGACAATTTAATTTTGTTTTCTTTTCCTTTTGTAATTTTGCTAAAAAATTAAATTAAAAAAAAGAATCTTTACTATTATTGTAGATGAAGTGTGGTACGCATTTTTAATACTTGTAGAAATAAAGAAGAGTGAAAATTTGAAACCTGTTAAATATAAAATTTTATCTCATTTTACTTAATTAATTCACTAAAATTATTCTAATTTAAGTTTAAGAAAACTTTTATTTTCTCTAAAATTATAGTTTAAGAAAAGAGATATATACAAATAATTGTAAGTAATTTAATATAAAAAATTATGTTATATATTATGCTAAATATCTTTTTATTTAACAAATCATTATTAGATTTTAAAATAGTTCAAAATTTACATTTTAAAAATAACATTTTCAAATTCTCATTTTTTTTAATCGTGGATCAATTTCTCAAAATTTCAAATTGTAGTAAATAAATAAGATATTGTAAATACATTAGTTAAAATGTGAACGAATAAGTTTCACACTAAGATTGTATAGCGAGTGTCGCAAAGTTTGAGTATCATAAATACATTATTTAAAATGTGAATGAATGAGTTTCACAAATTCGTATTTTATATTTTAAAATATGAATCAATCCGTTAAACTTCATATTATGATAAATGAATATCTGTTAGAAATAAATTTATTTAAAATATGAATGGGTGTGTTTTTAAAATAAATTTGAGTGTTATAAATAAAATTATTTAAAATGTAAACGGATGGGTTTCACAATTTCTTATTTTATGTTTTAAATGTCATCAATCCGTTATACTTGTAAATTATGCTAAATTAATACATGTATTATAAATAAATTTATTTAAATTATAAACGTAAGAGTTTCATAAATTCTTATTTTACTTTTTTAAAGGTGCATCAATACGTTAAATTTGTAAATAATGGTGAATGAATTTATGTATTATAAATAAATTTATTTAAAATGTGAACGGCTTAGTTTCACAAATTATTATGAGATGGCAATGTGAGTTTTCCAAAATATATTTAAAATGTGAATGTATGGGTTTCACAAATTCTTATTTTAGTTTTTAAATATGGGTCAATACGTTAAACATGCAAATTATGGTGAATGAATAATGTATTATAAATAAACTTATTTAAAATTTGAATCTTTAAGTCTCACAAGTTCTGAGATTCTATAATGAGTTTCACACATAGCATTATAAATAAATTTATTTAAAATATGAACGGATGCATTTCACAAATTTTTATTTTATTTTTTTAAACGTGGTTAATCCATTAAACCTGAAAATTATGGTAAATGAGTAATGTATTATAGATACATCTATTTAAAATGTGAATGGATGAATTTCACAAATTATAAGATTATAAGATTATGTAGTTTTATAAAATTTGGAGTATTATAATTATATTTATTTAAAATATGAACATATGAGTTTCACAAATTCTTATCTTATTTTATTTTTAATGTGCATCAATGTGTTAAAGTTATTAATTATGACTAATGTATGATGTATTATAATATTTAGAATGCTAAACATTTGCTTATGAAATATTAGAGATCATATAATTACAATATAAAATATTATTTGTGTTGGACATATTTAGAGATTGTGAATTGATGAGAGATAAGAGATATAAGAGATATGTTACATGAGAAACTTGTTATTTTATTTTATTCAAATAAGTAAGTTGAAAGATTTTTCTTATTTATCATCGAATCAGTTAAATCAAGTTAAGGGTGTGTTCTTCACTCTTATTCGCATCTTACCAATGGTCAATCGGCAACAACATGTGAGCGAATTGAAAATAGTCGTAAAATAATTTTATGTGATTTTTTTATTTGAAAATAAAATCACAAAATTATTAATTCGAGAATTTTTCCTTTTCAAATGCAGATTTAGGCAAGATGCGGACTTAGATGAGTACGGACTTAAGCAAATACTTACTGTAATTTCACACATTATTTTAATATTTGTAAGGTGTATTTTATAAAAAATATTTAAAATATGAATATATGAGTTTCACAAATACTTTATTATATGCTTTTAAATGTGAGTTATTGTGTTAAACTTGCAAATTGGTGAATTAATAATCTGTATATCTATATCTATATATAAAAGAAATATTCTCTTTTTGTCTAGATATTTTGTTTTTCAGTTTTATCATTTAAATAAAAGTTTTTTAAATTAAAAAAAATATTTTAAGTGACTTTTTCTAAATTTTAATTATTTTTTTATTTGACCATTTTTTAAAACTTGACTATTTTTAGTTAAAAAATTATTTAAAAATAAATAAAAATGATTTATAATAAAATTATAAATATGATTTATATTTAATTTTATATTTATAATAATAATAAAAATATTATTATTATTTTTTATTATTTTAAACACATATGCGTATTAGTGTATTATAAATAAATTTATATAAAATTCAAATGGATGAGTTTCATAAATTTTGAAATTATATGGTGGGTTTTACGCATTCCGAATATTATAAATAAATTTATTTAAGATGTGAATGGATAAGTTTCACAAATTCTTATTTTATTTCTTTTTAAATCATCCTCGATGTCTTAAATTTGCTAGTTATGGTTAATGAATGATGTATTATAAATATTTTCTTTCATTAAAATGTAGATAAATGTTTAAGAAATTATGATATTATAGAGCGAATTTCACATATTTATTATAAATAAATTTATCTGTAATGTGAACTTTTCACACATTTTCATTCAAGATTTTATATGTGGGGACAATTTTTGGTTAAAATATTTGGTTGGTATTTGTTTGAAAATTTGAAGTAGGTCCTCATATTTTGATTTGTTTTAATTGGATTTCTACTTTTAAGAATGTGTAATAATTAGGTTTTTTTTTTATTATTACTAAATTAACGATGTTAGATATGTGTCATGTATCAGTTCGAGATTTTTTTTATATTTTTAAAATTTTATTTATTTAAAAAATATGAACAAATACAAAATGAGTTTAACAAATTATGAGATTATAAAGTGAGTATCACACATTTTGAGTATTACAAATAAATCTATTTATAATGTGAATGAATGAGTTTCACACGTTCTTACTTTAGTTTTTAAATGTGGGGTCAATTTTTGGTTAAAATATTCGATTGGCATTTGTTTGAAAATTTGAAGTAGATCTTCGTATTTTGATTGATTTTAATTGAGTTTCTATTTTTAAAAATGTGTAATAAATAAGTTTTTTTCGTCACTATTATAATAACAATGTTAGATATGTGTCACGTATTAATAAAATTATTTATTTATTTATTTAATTTTTTCAAAAGATATGAACAAATACCCAAATGAGTTTAACAAATTATGAAATAATAGTGAGTTTTCCATATTTTGAGTATTATAAATAAATCTATTTATATTTATAATGTGAATAGATGAGTTTCACACATTCTTACTTGAGTTTTTAAATGTGGGTCAACTTTTGGTTAAAATACTCAATTGGTATTTGTTAAAAAATTTCAAGTAGGTCCTCATATTTTGACTAGTCTTAATTGGATTTTTATTTTTGAAAATGTGTATCAATTAGGTTGTTTTGTTAGCACTATACTAACAATGTTAGATATGTGTCACATGTAAGTTTCTGATTTTTTTTAATTTAATTTAATTTTTTAATATATATATATATATATATATATATATATATATATATATATATATATATATATATATATATATATAAATATATATATATATTTGTGTAACATCCCATTTAATTAATAACCCTAATTAAAAGAGGCATCACACAAAATAATATAATAAATCGGTCCATAAGTGTAAACATTACTCTCCATACAATTGTTCAAAAGAAGATAGGAGAGAAAATTGGACACACCACGATGCCAATAACAAAGCATAATAAAGTACGATAGTGTTCTAAAAATAAAGCCCAATGGCCAGACAATACATGCGTCATAGTCCTAACAGAAAAGCCCAAAAGCGGAAACCATCCTAGACGGCTATGCAGCGGAGCCACCATCGCCCTGTTGACCATGAGTATTTCTTGAATCTGCTCACATCAATAAATTGATGATCATCACAAAGAGAGAGATCCACACCACAAAACATACAACAAACAAAAGGGTAAGCTAGAGCGAAAAAGGATTTATCATACAATTATATACATTTCACAGTTAAATATACATGCATCATCCAATCATGTTTTGACCTTCCAAACAATACACTAAGACTCAGACACGACTCATCCAGATACATATAATTAGTCAGATTCAGCGGATGCTTGCACTTGTGGTGGATTTCCCTGCTTCATTGAGCTGCTCTCCCCCGAGCTAAATGTTACAATGTCTCAACCCACACACACAAGGTTATCTTTTAATGGGTTTCAAGCCTCCTGCTACTCTCACCACAAGAGTCAGTCCACTCTATGTGAGACTAATTGACTCCTTAGAGTGTTAGGATACAACCTTACCTTGAATCGTTACTAAATTATATAGATGGGGCACCACCATGAACTCCCACTAACAAGGGTTATGGAATTACGTCCTGACCAACTGAGGCACCACCATGACGTCTCAACATATTCCATCCATTTTTATCATATCTCATGCCAACACCATGCCACTTTCATTACCAACCATCTCATTTGTTTTACATGCCAAGATCATACCAACATGTAAGACCCAAGAAAATTAAATAGTTAATTAAATAATTATTTAATAAATGCGGGTAATAGAAGCCTTTAAGGCATTTAATGCAGAGAGTTATGACGTGGAAAAGTACTAGCTCAAGTGGTTGAGAGTACTTTGTTTGTGTGAGAGGACTTGGGTTCGAGTCTTATGTATGCTAATTATGTGTTATTTTAATATGTGTTTTGGGGTTGCAAGCACAGAACGGGACAATTTTGGGGTGAAAGACACATCCAATTCGCGTTTGTAATCCTTATATTATGCCTTGCGTGATTAAAATTGCATGTTTCCCATCTGTTTCTGCACTATTTTATTGAGGTTCTTGGGCTTTTTCCCAGAAACCGCCTGGCGGCTCAATCCCTACCGCAAGACGGCACATCAGAGATGGGTGTTGTTCTTGTTTTGGCTTGAACCGCCTGGCGGCGACGAAGATCTGCCAGGTGGTACAACGTTGTTCGCGTTTTTCTTGATTGATTCTTGTTGCTAATTGAGTGAAAATCAATGTGATTGTTGGAATTGATCTGTTTAAACCCTATTGTGTGTCGTGAATCTATGAAATCAAACACAAACTTAGTGCATAGCCAAATTTTGGAACATAACCGTGTGTGTACCCTATAATCGTATGTGTAAAATTTGGAGAGGTTTGAATTGGGGTTAATTCCAGAGAGTTGAAGCCAAGTGAACTCTAAGAATTTATTGAGAACAGAAGGTTCAGATTATTGTAGATGCATTGTTGAAATTTGGAGTGTTAGGTATTAAGGATGTAGTGCATGAAAGGTTTGTTGTCAGCCGTAGAATGAAGAAACCTATGTTTGGCTGGGTACTGGTGTACCGCCTGGCGACAAGTGTAGCGCCGCCAAGCGAAGACGAACGGGATTGCGAGGTTAGACAGTGAGAAAAATTGGAGAGAGGAACCTAGAAGAGTGAGTAGTACTGGAAATTATTGGTGAAACTGTGATGAACAATATAATTATTGTATTGAATTATTAGGGATTGGAAGAGGTGGGAAGGTGTGAGTATAGTATGGTGTGATTGCAGGAAAGTTAATTAAAGCTAGGGAAGATGATGAATTCTAATTCAAAGTTCAAGTTGGGAAAGTATCAGTGGGCTTGGAGGTGTAAAATTGGGACATGGGATAGTGTGTCTTAGTGTGTTGAGGTATTAGCTATGACTTGTATAAGATGGATTGAAAGCTAAGTCAGTGGAAGAGGTTTTACTGTTGTAATGTGAATTGGGTTGGTAATGTACTATAAGGTAAGGTTTGGTGTGAACTCATTTGGAGTGGGTTGGTTCCTTGATTACTGATTGATGAACTTGGTTAATCCTAGATTTCGTTTTGAGACTGAGAATGGGAAAAGTTATAGGTAATGGGTTCACTTGTGGGCTGCCAAGGAGTCTAAAATAAGAATTGAATGGATAAAAGTGTAATGATGCTTTGGAGCAGTCAAGAGGAGGTGAGATAATCGGGACTGACGCGTGAAACAACAAATTGGTACGCTGCTGATACAGCGCCTGGCGGTGTGAGTGTGCATGTCAGGCGGTAGAAGCTCCAGGAAGGGGTCTGTAGCGATTGGCGCCTGGCGGTAGAATAGGATCCGCCAGGCAGACACAGAGCAGTGGGCAATCTGTTCGTGGACCTGGCTCCTGGCAGTGTGGCCTGAACCGCCAGGCGGTCTACACTGATTTTGCCTGGCGGCGCTTGGGGTTGCGCTAGGCGATTGTGCTACAGAGTATGACTTGTGTGTGTTGCTTTTAAGTTACAATGATGTTATGCTTGGATCGGGAGATGTTGTGTCATGAGCGGGTAGGTTATTGGATGGTGGTTAACATGTGATGGTATGAGCGGGGAGGTTCATATCTAGTTACTCTCGCGTGGGGATACGAGCGAGGTAGGTTCGTATGTTCCGTGCTCACGCTTGAGAGATGCCATGTGCGGGGAGGTACGGGGCTGGTGGATCACATGTGTTGAACTACGGGCGGGCAGGTCCGTAGAGTAGGACTATGAGCGGGGAGGTTCGTAGAGGTAGGACCATGAGTGGGCAGGTTCGTGTGAGCATCATATTCCCGAGTCCAAGGCTAACCATTTGTGTGAAACGAAGGCTATAAAGCTTTGGGGTTAAGGTCTTGGCCAAGAACTAAGTAGATTGAATAAGATGGGTGTATGAGTTATCTTGCATATTATATATATGTTATTTTTATTCTCTCAGCTCACCCTTTCTGTGTGTGTATGGCGATGATCGTGTGATTCGTTACACGGGAGCAGATATTGATACAGGTTATACTGAGGACGCTCAGGCGACGGAGTGAGGGCTAGTTGGGATTAAGCTAGGATTTTATTTATGTTATCATTTATGTTTTTGGATTTTTGGAAATTGTAAAGTTTTAAATACTATGATTTTAATAATTATGGCGCGATGTTTAAATATTTTAATTTTCCCGCGTTTTTGGAATAATAATATCGTGACATTTTATTTTATTTTCTTTATTTATTTATTTAAATTAGTAATATTCCTTAGGGATGTTACACAACACACCCAACAAATTCATACCCACAGATATCTCATGCATAATCACATGCCTCATACTTTAAATAAAGCAAACCAACAAATCAAACAACCAATAATAACCATGTGAGGAAAATAGTGTGACCTGCAGCACATCTCGCTCAAGTCAGAAGTCCTCGCTTAGGTGAGAGGGAAGCCATCGCTTAAGCTGCAGACTCTCGCTTAGGCGAGATCGTGACAGAGGCCTAGGGAGGTTTTTTGAACGCTTGCTTAGGCGAGCCCTCCTCGCCTGAGCGAGGCCACCCCTCGCCCAAAGGTGAGGTTCCTCGCCTGGGCTAAGACTGTAGCAACACACCAAAGCTCCCACGCGTTCTCGCTTAGGCAAACGTCTTTTGTCTGAGTGAGGTAGTACCTCGCTCAAAACAAGAGATCTTCGCCTAAGCGAGAGTTCAAATGTGAACCTAGCCTGCTTCTGCAAGTCTCGCCTATGCGAGACAGGGTCGCGTGGGCGAAAACATCGGGTTTTGCCACTGTTCTCCCTACAACAGTCATACATTCATACCAAACAATATAACCAGGCATCCCATGCATCCACAGTAGTACACAAGCTCAAGGATCGTGAAACAAAAGCAAAACAAACAACAATCACATTAAACAAAAAGGTTCTAGCTTCCCTTACCTGGAAATAGCTAGAAAATGCCTAAACTCTAAACGGTGGCACGACAGCCCTAAAAGCGGACTTGTGAACTAAACAAGACAACGGAATAGAGTTAGGAACTAAGCTTACTACGAAACCCTACTGTAAATACGAAGTTATGCCTAGAGAGGAGAAGTATGAGCTGGGGAATGACTTACGTGGAGCAAGGAAATGGGGTTGATTAAGCTTGGAGATGACGGAGGTCTAAACCCTAACAGAGAGTTGCGGTTGCTCTAGGAGGGAATAAGGAGAACTGTTTCTGCAAAGTGAATGGAAATGGGGGTGTTAGGGCAGATTAGGGTCTGGATTCCCTTTGGGCCAACCCTAGGCCTAACAGATTTGGGGTAGCCGTTTTATAATAAAGGCAACAATGTAAGTGGGCGTTACAATTTGCACGTGTCAACACTAGCAGATCTTGGTCAATATTGGTGGAGAGCCAAAATACACTCAAAATTTATATATTTAATTATAGATTGTTCTAATTCTGTCAGATTCTTGAACTCATTAATAATTGAAACAGTATTAAAATTTTCAGTTTTTTTTTTCAATGTAAATAATCACATCGTCAACAAGAAGTTCATCCTCCATTTTATTTCGTAATCTTGTTTCTATAATATTCATTGTAGAAAATTATATTTCTGTTATGGTTATAGAAACAAGAAGAGTTAAAATCAGACGAGACAAATTAAAGAATCAATTAAGTAGATGTAATTGACTTTTCTATTTTTATCAAAGATTAATTTTTTCTATTTTATTCCTCACGGTAGGTTCCCTTTTATTACTTCTAAATAATTAATATATTATTTTATTTATTCATCAATATAAAATACTAAAAGAAATTTATCATACTCTAATAAAAAAATTGCGATACGTAATTAATAAAAGAAAAATATATAATAATCAAGTCACAATTAAAAATCAGTTATGAAAAAAATACTTGGTGCGTTAGTTTTTCTTCTATATTTATAAAAATGAATATACTAAATGCTCGTAAGACCTTTTAATTGTTCAATAGCTTAATCAATGCACATATCTTTTTATTGTAAGTTCTTACTAACAAAGTTAACTACAAATAAAATGTCATTTCAAATATTCATGCCTAACAAAAACTCAAAGTTTTCTAGTTTGTAAGTTGCTAAACAATCAACTTCACTTTTTATTTTAAGATCATCACTAACTTCTGTAACGTCCCATTTAATTAGTAATCCAAATTAAAAGAAACGTCACATAGAATAATATAGTAGCACAGTCCTGGAGTATAAATACAACTTCGTACAATAATCAAGGCACACCACGATGCCTAAAAGAAAGCATAAAGGACTAACGACAATGTTTCAAAAATAAAGCCCAAAGGCCAGATAGTACATGGACCATTGCCCTAAAAGAAAAGCCCAGAAGCAGAAGCCAGTCCAGAGGCTAAGCAGCAGAATCATCACCTCCCTGTTGACCATGAGTGTTCCTCGCATCTGCTCACATCAATAAATTGATGATCATCATAAAAGGAGAAGAACCACACACAAGCAATCAAACAAGCAAAAGGGTAAGCTAGAGCCAAAAATATTTTTATCATACAATCATATATATATTCTCACAGTCAATTATACATACGTCACTCAAGCATGTTATGAACTTTCATACGTATAATTTAGTCGGATTCAACAGATGCTTGCACTTGTGGTGGATTTCTCTGCTCACCCCCGAGCTGCTCACCGTCGAGCTAAGTGTTACAATGTCTCAATCTTCCATACACAACGTTAGCCCTTAATGAGTTTCAGGCCTCCTGCTACTCTCACCACAAGAGTCAGTCCGCTCTATGTGAGACTAACTGACTCCTTAGAGCGTCAGGATGCAACCTTACCTTGAATCCTTACTAAATTATATAGATGGGGCACCACCATAAACTCCCACTAACAAGGGTCATGGAATTATGTCCCGACCAACTGAGGCACCACCCTGAAATCTCACCTAGAGATTCAAGGAATTACGTCCCAACCAAACCAATAACATATTTCACCCATTTATATAAAGTCATATTCCACCAACCAGTAATACTTGTCACACATATAAGTCTCATACCACCTTTATAACCAATCCTTATTTATATTCCATGTCAAATCCATACCAACTCATCATTCTCAATCCATGAAACCAACCATACATGTAGCATGCCCAAATCATATTGAACTCATCCATTGCAGAGTATAGATTATCTCATTCATACATAATCACCCAATTCATACTTTAAAAGCAAGATCAACACAAACATAGAGCCAACAATTGAGAATAGAGAAACAACTAAACGGGCTGCATTCTCGCCCAGCTTCTCGCTCAAGCAGAAAGGTCTCGCTCAGGCAGAAAGGCGTCGCTCAGGTGAGAGGGACTCTCGCTCAGGCGAGCTCCTTTCGCCTAGGTGAGAGCTCGACATCAAGAATAGTGGCCTTCAACTCCTTCTCGCTTAAGCGAGATTTCCCTCGCCTGAGCGAAACGTGGTTAGTCGCTTGAGCGACAACTCGCGTGAAATGTCCTGGGCGAGCCTCTGTTAATCTTGCCTAGGCGAGACATGCTCGATTGGGCGAGAAAACCAGCGTTCACCATTGTTCTCTTGTGCAACAATCATAGAAACACGCCCAAACAGTTCGAACATGCATTCCAGTAACTCATATTCACACATAGTCTATTCAACATGAAATAAACGTACAACAAGTAGATCTCACGGAATATACAGAAGGGTCTAGCTTCCCTTACCTAGAAAGGAGCTAATATCGGACTTCGACTCTTAAACCAACAAAACTAGTAGCTCCAAGAGCAGATCTATGAACTGGAACAGTGACACAGGAAAGGGATGAGGTTACTAAAGTGGACCTCAAGCGGAAAATACAAAAAGAAACTTTGAAAAGAACCAGTAGGGGCTGAGGTTTAACTTACGTGAAGAAGGACTGAGCTTAGAGCTAGCTTGACCAAGAGTTGTGAGTAACCCTAGTAGAGCGTTCTGAAAGGAAGATGGAAGAGTTAAGGCACTGATTTTTCAGAATGAATTGCAAATGAGGAACCTTGGCTGCTTTAGGGGCCTTGGCACCCTATGGTCCAACCTTTAGGCCCAACATTGTGGCAGCCCTTAAACGTTTGGTCACTAAATAAAAGTGGGCCTTACAACTTCGGCTAATTCACATAAAGAATCTCTTATTTGTGAAGTTTGAAATCTTACAGCTTTCAGACTCTCAATACGGCTTTCCCAACGTGTTTGTGACAATGATTTAAGAGTTAAGTTATGTTTATGGTCTTGTAAAATTTTTCACCTTTTTCTAGAAGAAGAAAATAAAGTATATATACATTGTAAAACACACAAAAAAAGATGTAGCTTTTGGATAAGAGTTAGCCATATCACAAAGCACTAAGTTTAAACTATGAAAACCATACGGAGTATAAAATGATCTAGGATTAATATCAAGAAAATTTTCCTGAACACATGTGATGTGTTCCTTTCATATTAGATACATGATCATATCCTTGTGCTCTACGATCGTTAATATCAAGTTGAAGATTTTTAATTCATCAACAATAACATCAAAAAGACATTTTCCACTTGTATCATCTACTTTTAAAAATTCTAAAAAATACCCATTAACTTGTATAAGAGTTGATGAAATTTCTACACACTATAATACAAGGCATTTGCTCTTGATGACTTATATCTAGAGTGCAATCAAGTATGATTGAATAATATTTTGCATCCCTATTTTTTTTATTTCACTTGCTAACAAATTTATCAACTCATTTTGTATATTATGCCCTAGGTAATGGTTCTGAGTTTCATCACTTTAATTCAACAAATATGTTCTTGCATAATTGGGTCAAATTCTGCAATCATTTCAATTAGACTTAAAAAACTTTCATTAGCTTCTTGATAAATCTTTTCATTGTTTCCACAGAAGGCTAAGTTATTTATACCAAGAGTTTTAACAACTCCAACAATTTTTAACAACACATTTCTCCAAGTTCTCTATCTCTATTTATTTGTTGTTGAACATATTTTTCTATTGTTTTACTTTTTTCCAATCTCAATTCCAAATCAATCCATTCATTCATTTTAGTGATATGCTTATTTGATATTTCATGTCTCTTCAACTTATTACTAAGATTTCTCCAATCATTACTACCTTCATTAGCTAGTTTACTTGTACGAGAAACAACATTAAACAATTTGCAGCAAAAACAAAAGATTCTATCAAAAATCTCTAGAATAAATTAGCCATCTTTTTTCGTATTTCTCTCTATTAGGTAATGTTTGAATATAATTTGATAAAGAAAAGTGCCTAGAATGTATATCCTTAGGAAAATCTATATTAGTGATTTTAATAGGACCATTTTCTAATATCATTAAAACATACTAACCAGAAATGAGAATGAAAATATTGGTACACACGAACAACATGAGATTCAAGATGAGGAGATTTAAGGGATGTAATATGTTAAAATCCTAAAAGAATGACTCTTAGAGGAGAAGAAAGTAATGAAAGGCACGAGAAGTCACAAAGAGATAAAAGAAGAAAATATAATACAGATTGATTATAAAAGACTAAATATATATAATCATTCTCTTTTTCGCAAACAAAATTAGAATTTACTAAAAAAACATTTTAACTCATTAATTGTCATTTTTAATGCCAATAAAAATTATCATGCAATAATAATTTAATTAAATTTTATTTTCAAACATAAACTTATAATTAATTTAATATAATTATATTAGTAATAAAATATTTTTTGGAGCCTTTTTTTTCTTAAATATAATTTTATAATTAATTTAATAAAAAAATATTAGTTGTAAAAATCTTTTTGATACTTTTTTTTGTTTGAAGAGGTCTAAAACAAGTACTTTACTCACTTTATCTTTGAATTTAATACTAAATAATAATTTTATTAGATATCTAACCATATATATATATATATATATATATATATATATATATATATATATATATATATAATTATTTGCACTTCATGATAAGATAAGTACAAGAATTATTGTATTTAACTAATAGATACCGGTATCAGTTAATAATTATTAATGAGTTTTCAAGTATTTTTTTTAAAGTTCAATGATCAAAATAAAATTATTAATGCAAAAATTTTTAATCGTAAAATAATTGTTTAAATTTTAATTTTATATACTTTTATTTTTTATATAAATCTACAAAATTGAAATTATTTTATAAAATTTATTTTTTAAATTTATATTTTAACACAAATTATATATAATGATATTCACAAGTATTCATGTCGTGACATAAAAAGATTTGTAAATATATTTCCACAAATATCCAACAAATATAATGATACAAATAACAAGGTATGTCACTACTAAAAATATCATATTACATGAATTTTTTTTTTACAAATTTGTTAAAAAAAATTTCAAGAAAAGATTTTTTTCTGCTATTTTTTTTAAATTTATTTTTTTAAAAAATCTAAATTGGCAGATAAATCTTTCGTGGGTAATTATTTTCTACAAAATTATAAAATTTGTAAGTATTTCCTTCAAAATTTGTTGTGAAAAATATTTTATACAAAATATTTTGCAAAAAAATTGACAAAATTTCCTGTATAAGTATTTCTAAAAAAAAAAATAAAACTAAATTGGTTCTTTTAGTGGTGTGTTATTTTTAGAATGTATTTTTGCCCATGGTAATTAATCTCTCTTTTTTATAGAAGTTGATTATATATATATATATATATATATATATATATATATATATATATATATATATTTTTTTTTTTTTTTTTTTTT
>Ga0209589_1008795_pt1 | contig 15608 bp, 7 predicted proteins | sample CowpeawhiteBW_FD_187525 | JGI IMG/M metagenome (GOLD analysis project Ga0209589, IMG submission 187525) | Root nodule microbial communities of legume samples collected from California USA - Cow pea white BW (SPAdes) (version 2) | ecosystem: Host-associated > Plants > Roots > Nodule | place: USA... | reverse complement strand
AAAAAAAAAAAAAAAAAAAAAAAAAAAAAAAAAAAAAAAAAAAAAAAAAAAAAAAAAAAAAAAAAAAAAAAAAAAAAAAAAAAAAAAAAAGAAAGAAGAAAAATAAAACAAAAGACAAAAAACGAGGAAAAAGAGAAGAAAAGAAGAATAAAAGAAAAACAGGAGAGAAGAAACATAAAATAAAAGAGAAGAATGAACGGTGGTTGTTAGTGTATATATTGTAGTCAACTTGTATAAATAGTCAGACTTGTACAACTGTAGGTTTCTTTCATTGTATATGTTCTTTTTTCATGGTACAACTGTCAATTTATAACACCATGTAGCAATCCATGTCTATAAATATCTGTTTCACATAACATTCAAGTGTGAAATCAGTTAATAAAAAAGATTCTGTTAAGTTTTTCCCTCTTTTATCTAGTCAAATTCTAAGATGGTATCTAGAGCTTGTTCTTCAAATTCGTATTATTCTGAATCTTGCTTAATCCTATGGATGGAAACTGTTTCAGCTAGATGTTAACAATGGCTTTCTAAACGACTTTCTTGAAGAAACAACTTATATGACTCAACCACCTGGTTTTGAAGTGAGTGTGACTCACGGGTTGCATTTTCAATCTGCATCACTTAACTGCTCTTTAAGCTTAAAAGCCTATTGTGATACTGACGGGAGATCATATATGGATGATCGAAGATTAGATTGGTCTTTTCAATCTGTTGCTTCAAATAAATCTCGTCTCCTTAGCAATATTTATTTCTTCATAAATAAACCCATGGTTGATTTCTCATATGAGTCCACCATATGCCACTCCTTAATTAGGGGACGAACACCCTCTTGCAATTCAAAATATATTTCCAAAATCCCTTGTTGAATATCAAATTTTGTACAAGTTCTCCATTTCTAGTCTTTGCAAATTGACCGGATTTACACTCCTTGGATGTGAATATCCTAATAAGTGATCCTTTATTTTCATTCAAACATCACAAAGTCAAATAAGAAGTGGCAATGGTGGTCTTATCAAATTTGTCCCTTTAGTACATATGTGCAACAAGGAAACAAGACTAGTTCTTGAATAGATGTAGCCTGTGATTTTCTTACTATTCACTAACTTTTCATGATGGAGTGGTATTTTCTTCTCAAAATCTTCCTATATCAAATCATTACAATGCGATGGACAAGATGTCCAATATAAATTTTGTCTCTTTTGCATTAACAAATCTCCTGCTGCCTTCTAATTTGCTGCATTATTAGTTGCAATTTGGATCACATTCTTTTCACTGTCCTCTTCAACAATATCATCCATCATCCTGAAAGTCTTTTCAGCTGTCTTATATATATCTCAGAAGCATCAATAGACTTCTAGAAGACAGTGCCCTTTGGAAAATTTACCAGAATATTAAGTATGGTCCTACTCCTATCATTCCATCCATTTGTCATTATTGTGAACCCATCTTTCTACAAAACAGCTTATGTTCTTCCAAGATTAGAGTGGTCTTTTCAACCTGTTGCTTCAAATATTTTGCCTAATTTCATGGTATGAATGTAGCTTAAATCTGGCACGATGTTTGGAAACCAACTCAAGTATCCTCTTGAACTCTTCACTCTTTGCAACATTAAATGGAATGACATTGTTGTAGGAAAATAGAGCAATTACTTGACATGCATTCTTCCTCTTTTCTAGAAAATGGCACTGATAGGAGTTTGACTGCCGCTTTTTTTGAAAATACGTGATGAGTCCTTATCCTCTTCTTGCCTTAGTCTTTTTCTGGCAATTACCGTACTACTCCCCCAATTCGAATTCTTTAAATTTTGATCTTTTAATCAAATTTTGGTGCAGCACATAAACCACACCCAACATTAATTTAACGTTTTTATTAGCTATACATGCTCCGATATCCTTTGAAGTTTCTACTAGATGATGTTTCAATGAATAAATTCCAGCTGTTAATACTTTTTCACAATATTTGCATTTCATATTTCTTGCTTTCCCATCAATTGAAACTTCAATCGATAAATCCCACCAGTTAATACTTTTTCACAATATTTACATTTCATATTTCTTGCTTTCCCACTAATTGAAACACAATGAGTCTAGGCAGGAACAATCTTTGTTCCAATTCCACTTCCTCTTCTAGGAGCGTCACTTGAACCACCTGATGCCACTTTTTCCTTCGAATTTTAAATAAAACTAAACACTCCAGCAAAAAAGAAGCAAGTAGAACACCAAAGAAGGATAACACCGACTATGCTGGTTGTGACTCATGAGTTTGGCAATGTTGACATTGGTGAAGCTCTGCGTGAGTGCTCTGATTGCTCTGGGGATGGCAGCGATGATGTTAAACAATAGCGATGACTTCAACAGCAGCTATGACCTCAATGTCAAGAGGTGTGTATGCTCTTGTGGTCATAAGTGTTGGGCCTTTCTTTTTAGGTTGGCTCATTTCTTAGCCAACTATGGGATGTGAAACCTAAGCCTTACAAGGTCGGAAGGATAGAAATAGCCCACCATCCCCCTGATTCAACAAGCTTCATTGTTTCCCGTTCCTCATGCAACCCAGTATCTACCTCAGCTCGTGGTGTTCTTTGTACTTGTAGGACCGTGTGAGTTTACTCACGATTTTGACAACGTTACCCACATCTCAGAAGAGAGGGTTTTGTTCCTTAGGTTGTTACTTAGGAGGTAGATTCTTTCAGTAATGGAAGTTTGATGTTCAGGGTGTGGTATCATATTAGTCCTCAAAAGAAAGTTTTGATAAACCCAGAAGTTGCAGTCTGCCATTCACTTTGTTCCAAAATTTCGAAAGTAGTCAAGTGATCATATTAACGTTTGTTTAAGGCGCAAATTCCCAAATGTCAGTAAGTTATAAGTTCAGAAACTTATATGACATCCCAGGAATTTATTTTGAATTTTCTTACTTCCAGCGCCAATGCCACATGTTTTGAACTTTTAAGGACCAAATGGTGTTTTAATTGTTTCAATGATATAGTCGTATGTGTTGACATGACAACTGAACTAGATTTCTTTCATGTATAATTTCCTTTGTCACTTCCCTTGATTTTGCAAACCGTTACTTGAAATGTGTAGTTTGTTATTTCTTTTAAGCTTCTCTTTGCCTCTCAATCGTACAGAAATGGGGCAGTGATCATATTGCATTGGTGACGGAGCTGGCTTTCCTGAAAGATGGTACCGACATCTCCACCAAGGTTTAAAATAGCAGTTCATTCAATAACCAGTGGACTTATAGGATTGTGTTAGATATTTGGATATGATGCCACATGAAAAGTTGGGGTGTATCGACCTTACGAGGCTCTTTTAATTCAAATCAATGGTGGATATCCCCAATTTTCTTTGAAACTCACTTGTGAGGATTCAAATCCCCTACCCTAATTTTTCCCCTCTTGTAACCTGTAGGATACATAAAGATTTTTCTGCAAATGTATTTGTAAGTTAAATATTCATATCGATCCACCTGTACATTTAATAAATACATTTAGTGCATGATATTCAGATGTATTTTTATTTTTGAGCTGTTAATTAACTGCTTAAGATGGATTGAATCTGGTATTTTCTCAAATTTGGAGCTGTCAATTTGTCCAGAATAATGCTACCCATGGAATTGTTGAATGTTATTGTTTGCCCTACAGAATTTGAAACTGTTTTGTGATTCACTATTCTACAGTTTCCTTCACTATTGGGATATCCTGAGAAAAGATTGAGGCTTTGATTTATTATTCCTATAATTAGGGATGATTTAGCAAATAAACTTGAACAATTTCATGAAAGTGTAGGCTTCAAGTCACTAAAAAATGAATAACTTTTTATTGCTAATATATTTTGATTTTATTAAATTTGTTGTAATGTACAAAAATTATACATTAATTAATTTTTAAATTGTTGAGTGTATTGATTTATACAAAGAAGCTGCTATATTTTTAGATTTTATAGAAAGATGAGTTTGTTTTATTTAGTAGCGTTATTACAAAATAAGTGTCTATGAATGCCATATTATTCTATAAAAATGTTTATAACAAGTTAATTTTTTTTTTCGTATAAATTGGTTAAATCGGTCATTATGGAATTTAACATGTTCATTTTTATATTCATCATGAGATAAAATATTGGAACTGAAATATTCATTGTATAATAAGATTTGTGGTGGAATTACTCATTACTTTTAACAGTAAATTAGATCATTTAAAAAAATTGTATAATCAATCAACTCCAACACCTCTATGTCGAAGGCGTTGGATACGTTTAAGTGGGAACTGTATTAAAAGAAATTCATGATGAGAGATTGAATTGAGTCAATAGTACACATTCCAAGAAGAAAAAAACCCAATTATGGTAATTGATATAATAAACTTACCTTCATTCAAGGAGAATGCTAATCGGTGTTAACCGGTGTTCGGTTAAGAAAAATTAATTTATATTGTTTTTTTATTTTTACGTTGAAAGATGAAATAATTAAAAACATTAATTAAGATATTATAAATGTATATAATAAATTTTATAAAAACAAAAAATATCCTTTTAAATTTGTAAATAATAATATAACTTTGGAATTTTTAAGTCTACTAAAAAGAAAAAAAAATCTTTGGTGGCACTTCAAAAGTCTTTCAGAGTGAAAGTTTCAAATGTGAAGAATGTAAACATTTGAAAGGTATGTCTTTAAGTTTTACAAAAAAAAAAAATTCCTTCAAATTAATTTTCTTGTCTTGTTGTCGAAAAGTTAGAGAAAGAAAATTCGATGGGGTCTCAAATTAATACTTTAGTTATTTTTTTTATAAACTTTTTAGATGTTTAACACTATTTTTTTTTTAATTTTTTTGCTGGTTGTTATGTTAATTTAAACTTCTTTATGTTTAATATATTTAATTTTTAACAACATTAAAATATAATTATTTTTTTTTTAATTTTTATCAGTGAATATTAAGTAAAATATGAAATCCACATGTACCATATTTATGGACAATTTTGTCTTTTAAATAAAATAAAATTGCATTAATGGTGATTAGGTCAGATTTAATTCAATATTAAACTTACCTATGTATTTTTTACAAAATTCAAGGCACTAGTTAGCAATACCCTTCATTTAATCCCTAAAACATTTATTTTTCAATTGAAGATCGTGTGGTAAGAAAAAATGTCATTACTATGATCCATTCTCCAAAAAGTTGTGTTAATTTAAAAAGAATGTAATTATTATTACTTCAGTTATACATAAACAGTATGAGAAATCATTAAAAAGTAAAGTTCACAATACAACGTGTTCACACATTCTTGTGTTCATACAAACAAATTAACTACTCTTGCACTTATAAGTAATGTTAGAGCATACAAATTCATTAGTTGTTTGCACTTAACTAAAATACATTGTCTTCAAAAACTAAAGACATGTTCATATAAGGGAGTATTCTAACCATTCTAGATTTTGTTGTGGGTATATCTTTGTGTTAAGCTCAATCATTGTATTAGGTATAGTTGTAACATTTTGTTGATAGTCTTTGAAAAGGTAATTGGTTGATTAACTTTGCTTTCCAAGTAGCATTTAAATCAACAATATACATAATATATCCATATTTAGGCTAAGTTAGTTGCTTAAATGGTTCCCTAAAGAGTTAGGTTCATTAATTTGTTGTGCTTAACCAAGGATTGGTCATCACTTTAAGTGAATTATAGTAAATAATTAATGCTTAAGCAAACCACTCAACAAATATATAAATGACTCTTAAATGAAATTTTCTAAAACGACGATTCATGTTTAAAGACAATTTTGAAGTGGTGATGCTTAACGAAAAGTATTTATCCAAATGTGTTATTTTATTGTCACTTAAGCAAAGTATTACTTACGCTTAAATGACGTAATGAACTAACATCTATTGAATTCTATGAAGAGAAATGATACATTGACACCCAAATTTGATCACTTTTGTTACCACCTGACGTGGCATAATCTATTTCATTAATTTTTTTTTTAAGCTGAAAAACTAAATGACAGTGGTGAAGCGGTTGGAAACGCACTCGCGCGTGTAGTCACTTGCCACTCATCACACTCCGCTAAAATTATTTTCGTTTTCGAAAAACTATCTCCTCCACTGCTTCCCCAAAGGTGCCCCCAAACCCTCCCCCGCCACTTGCCACTCATCACAAAACACTCAACCTCTTCCGCACAGAACCCTTCCTGCACACACACACCTTTTGCAAAAATTATAATTCGCAAATTTTGGAACTACATAACAGCACACAATTTTCCCACTTACTAAAATGTTGGACCCCAACAATGCACACTAAGACCAGACCCCATCTCACTTCTTGTAAACCAGTTGTAAGTTCATTTGGGGAAAGACTACCATGCAACAATTTAAAATTTATCTTGCAACCCAAGAGCAATTAAGATGTAACCCACCAAAGAGCTTTTGCACAAATTATAATTCGCGAATTTTGGAACTACATAACAACACACAATTTTTCCACTTACTAAAAGGTTGGACCCCAACAGTGCACACCAAGACCAGACCCCGTCCCACTTCTTGTAAACCAGTTGTAAGTTCATTTGGGGAAAGACTACCATGCAACAATTTTAAATTTATCTTGTAACCAAACAAACAATTAAGGTGTAACCCACCAAAGAGCATTTGCACAAATTACAATTCGCAGATTTTGGAATTACATAACAACAATTTTCCCACTTACTAAAAGGTTGGACCCCAACGGTGCACAACAAGACCAGACCTCATCCCACTTCTTGTAAACCAGTTGTAAGTTCATTTGGGAAAAAACTAACCTGCTACAATTTTATATTTATCCTGCAACCCATAAGCAATTAAGGTGTAACCCACCAAACACCTTTTGCACAGATGATAATTGACAGATTTTGGAATTACATAACAACACACAATTCTACCCCTAACTAAAAGTGGTTATGTAGTTTGCCACTGTTATGTAGTTCCAAAATTTGCGAATTATAATTTGTGCAAAAGCTCTTTGGTGGGTTACATCTTAATTGCTCTTGGGTTGCAAGATAAATTTTAAATTGTTACATGCTAGTCTTTCCCCAAATGAACTTACACCTAGTTTAGAAGAAGTGGGATAGGGTCTGGTCTTGGTGTGCACTGTTGGGGTCCAACCTTTTTGTAAGTGGGAAAATTGTGTGTTGTTATGTAGTTCCAAAATTTGCGAATTATAATTTTTGCAAAAGCTCTTTGGTGGGTTACATCTTAATTGCTCTTGGGTTGCAAGATAAATTTAAAATTGTTGTAGGCTAGTCTTTCCCCAAATGAACTTAGACCTGGTTTAGAAGAAGTGGGATGGGGTCTAGTCTTGGTGTGCATTGTTGGGGTCCAACCTTTTTGCAAGTGGTAGAATTGTGTGTTGTTTTGGAATTCCAAAATCTGTAAATTTTAATTTGTGCAAAATATGTGTTGTGGGTTAGGGTTTCTCGAAGAGGGGTTTTGGGGTTTTGTGGCGCGGTTTCAAGAACACGTAGAGCATGGGTGTGTGTGTGTGTGCGGGAAGGGTTTTATGGGGCGGCGGTTTTGGGAAGAGGTCGAGCAGAGGTGTGTGTGTGTGCGGGAAGGGTTCTGTGCGGAAGAGGTTGAGTGTTCTGTGATGAGTGGCGAGTGGCGGGGGAGGGTTTGTGGGCACCTTTGGGGAAGCGGTGGAGCAGTGGAGGAGACAGTTTTTCGAAAACGAAAATAATTTGAGCGGAGTGTGATGAGTGGCAAGTGGCTACACGCGTGAGTGCGTCCCCAACCGCTTCACCACTGTTATTTCATTTTTCAGCTTAAAAAAAAAATAAATGAAATAGTTGATGCCATGTCAGGTGGTAACAAAAGTGGTCAAATTTGGGTGTCAATGTATCATTTCTCTTCTATGAATTATGTTTTGTACTTTAAACAATTGTATTGTAAGTGATTGTTAGGAGAAAATGTAGTAGGCATGGAAGTTCCTCAAAACTACAAGGTGGATGAATAATGAGGTAGATACGAGTCATCATATCATTGATGATGTGTAATATACAAGTTGATTAAAAAAATGCGATTATGTTTAAATATGAGTAGTTGACTCTAATTCTAATTTTAATGGGAGAAGTACAAATGAGTATGACAATATTAAAATTGAGAAGGAATCCAAGATATCATAATTATTGTTTTTTATTTGGTCAAGAAGTAAAGCAAGTTTACTTTACATCATATTCTCAAGGAGAATAAATATAGTTACATGTCATGTAAATCAAAGCATGTAGTAAAATACAATCAATTACAAATTCTAAACTCAAAGTTGCATCCCTAAATGATCATGATGCACAACAAAGACCTATAGTTATTGCAAATGATGATTTCTATCAAAATCTTGTTGACACTATTTGACCTATAAAGAAGATGTACAAGATGAGTGTGACTATTATAAGGATGATAACCATTGTGATTGAAACTATGTTGTACATTTAATATAAACTTTGTTGTAAATAGTAGATTATTATGATACAAAATATTTTCAATATCTATATAGAAATTTGGAAAATATCTTAAGAATTTTCCTAATTGTTTCAATATATTTTTATTTTTTTTCAAGAGTTTTGGTTATTACAAATAAAGATGATATCTTAGGAGCCTTGTTTTTGGTTTTTTTTTTTAATTTTCATCCCCGACATTGTTGGTGATCGTTGTTGAGGTTAGTGGTGAGACAAAAAGGTGTCTCCGACCCGCTCTTGCCACAGATAGGGTTGAGGCCTCTAGAGCACAAAGGATTTTTGTTGAAGAATCAAAGCAACACTGGCTAAATCTTTATTATCTCTTTGTTTATGTGTTTTATAATGTTTAGTATGAAAACTCTTAAAGAAGAACTAGATAATTTCAAAACAATGATTTAATCAATGATTAAGTCCTTTGAATCCTATACCCTACCCTTGAATGGTAAGAGTACATTCAATACTATTTCCCATTTATCTCAAGGTATTTGATTCTTGATTCAGGAGAAACTAATCATGTGACTCATTTTTCTAAGCTCTTTAATGAAAGAATAACTCATTACAATTACAAGTAGTGATAGTGTACCATATGTGGATATGAGAATGTAAACTTATAACACCTATAGTATTAAAGGATGTTTTGAACGTCCCACAACTGACCAATAGTCTTATCTCCATAAAAAAAGCTTACAAAAAATTTGATTTGTTCATTAACTTTTTCTTTTCTTATGTGTATTTAGGACCTTGTCACACGAAAGACAATTTTAATTACTAAGGAGTGGGTTGTATCTATTGAAATCCATGAGTCATAGTACAACAAAGGTCATAAGCCAATAACCAACATTGGAAACATGGACAAATTCCCAAGTATGGCTTCATTATGGACTCGAACACCCCCCTTTCAACCTTATTAAATCTTTGTTCCCTCATTTGGTCAATAAAATGTCTGTTGAGTCTTTCAAATGTAATATTTGTCAATTGTCAAAGCATCATTGTGAATCTTCCCATATCTAGTAAAGAGAGTACTTTTTTATTTGATTTGATATACTCTAATGTTTAGGGATCTACTTCGGAATCTATTTTTTGAGCAACATGGTTTGTTACTTTTATTGATCATCATACTCGTGTCACATGGATATACATTATGAAAAGTAAATTTTAGGTCTTTCTAATTTTTGTTGATTTTTTCGTCATGTCCAAAATCAATCTAGAAAAAATATCAAAAGAATTAGGTTTGATAATGGTATTGAATATTTGAATAAAAAATTCTCCAAGTTTTTGTCACATAATAGTATTGCTGATGAACTAACACATGTTAACACTTCCCAACAAAAATAGAATTGCATAAGGGAAAATGTGATCTTTAAGAGGTAGTTAGAGCTTCTTTTTTGTATGCCATTCTTAAAACCTAGTGGGGGAGAAGCTTTGCTAACTACTACATACCTCATTAACTAGTGACCCACTCGTATCTTAAATAATATTAGTCCCTTTTTTCTTTTGTTCCCTCCACTCTTGTAGTGTTAAGTCTACCTTGTTAGGTGTTTGGATATTCTTTTTTTTCTTCACTCTCATAATCCTAATCAAAGTAAATTAGATCCTAGACCCCTTAAATTTGTATTTGTTTATTATCCTCCTAATAAAAAATGATTCAAATGTTATCATCCTAAAAGTCATCATGTCGATATCACCATGGATTTTACACTTTAAGGGGAGAAAACACTTGAAGCAAGTGAGCTCTCCATTTTTGTCATTACCATATTTATTTTTGTAGTATACTCAAGATCCAAGTCATGATGCCACCAAAAATGGGATCTAACCAACCTACAGTGAGAAAGAAGAAATATATCAAAGAAGGCAACCCATTTTTACTCCAAAGCAAGAGAAGTTGTTTAACTTGGAGATGGGGATCCTTGAAGGTAGTAATAGAGAAGTAAGTATCATTAAAGGTTTACCTATTGTGTTGAGAAAAGGTAAAAGATTGTGTGTTGAATATCCTATTTCTCAATATGTTTGCACTGATAATCTTTCTAACATACATCAAATCTTTGTTGGCACCATTGTTGCTATAAAAATTCCTACCTCAATCCAAGAAGCCATGAGAAGTGAACATTGGACTCAAGCTATGAAAGAGGGGATGGATGCATTAAAAAGAAACTTAACATGGATGATTGTTTATAAACCAAGAGACAAAAATGCAATGTGGTGTAGATGGATATTTACCGTGAAAGACAAGGAGATGGGTTAATAGACAAGTATAAAGCCAAATTGGTTGTAAAAAGATATACTCAACATTCCTTCTTACTTAATATATTTTTATTTGAATTTTAGATCTTCAAATTTGATTCTCCATTTTTCTGTACTTGATTTTCTCAAAATTTTTTGCTTGTAATTTTTAATTTTCACTCTCTTCCATGTGATCACATCTTCATTCAATTTAACATTATTGAATTTGCTCTTTTATCAAGATCATCTTTGTAAGACTTGCGAAATTAATTAATTAAATAATTAATTAATTAATAAATGCAGGTAGTGGGAGCTTTTATGACATTTAATACTAACATGTATGACATGGAAAAGTACTAGCTCAAGTGGTTGAGAGTACTTAGACATGTTAAAAGGACTTGAACCTAAGTCCTATGTATTGCATGTATGTGTTATTTAATTTATTATTATTTTAATAATATGCTGGATCATGATGAGTGATAATATAATCCTAGATTGATAGGAATCATCATGAAACATGAATTGGTTGAATTGGTTGTGCATTTGCATTGAGATTGTATGGTTGTGAGTTTGAACCTTGGTAGATCTAAATTAAACTTTCCTTTTGCCAAATTTCTTTTTGACATGAATTTGAAGGGGCTGCACTGGAAATTGGAGTGCACAAGGGCTTGAAAAATTTCAAGACTTAAGCAAGGAAACCTGGTTAGGGGAGCTAGAATTCAATAATTGTATGCTTTAGATTAATTGCATGATGTATAACCTGTTTATGCTTGATTCCTTTTTGTTCACGTTAAATTTCTGGGTTTTTGGAACTTTTCCAGAAACCGCCTAGCGGGTGATGAACTACCGCCAAGCGACTCATTCCTTCTATGTTGAAAACTATATTTCTGAGAGGAACCGCCCGGCGGTGCGAGCTAGCTGCTAGGCGAAGCATGTCCCCCGCCAGGCGAAGCCAGGCGGTCTATAAGCAAATTTCACCTGGTGGCTCAGGAGCAGTGTCAAGCGATAATGCAGAGGCCAGACTTATGTTTTGCTTAGGTTGGATGTGTGTGGTCTACAAGGCTTTGGTGATATCTCGAAGGTCGGCTTGCTTGTGTTCCTTGAGTTGTGGCTCGGAACGTATACCTTGAGTTGTGGCTCGGGATAAGGGTTAAACATGTGGCATTCCTTGAGTTGTGGCTCAGAATGACATCTCTTGAGTTGTGGCTCGGGATGACAGATGAACACGAGGAACTCTTGAGTTGTAGCTCGGGTTGACGAGTGTTGCCGGTGTGACTGTGCGAGTTGTGGCTTGTACGGATGGGTCCAGATAGATTGCCCTCCTCAGTAATTAGCTGACGAGTTTCATAGTCTTGGGACGTTACGAATAATGTTCGTACTGGGAACTCCACCTAGCGTTACGAAGTATGGTCCGTAGCAGGTTTTCCGCACGTGCTCTACAAGTTGTGGCTTGTAGGTGTGACAACAAGATATCTTGAGATATTCGTCTAAGACATAGATCATGGATGACATGGTGGTGGCCATGTGATATGGAATCAAAGGATGGAATTCCTTTGGTGTGTTTGTATATATATATATATATATATATATATATATATATGTTGTGTATATATGTTTGTTTAATTATTAGCTCACCCTATCTGCTTGTGTTTGGCGATGATCGTGTATGCGGTACACGAGAGCAGATGATGTTTCTAGTGAATCTAATGAGGCCTAGAGCCGGAGCGAAGCTAGTATGGGAGAAAGTTTTATTAGAGTTTTTATGTTTTATGGTTTTGAAATAGTTTTGTAAACTTTATGTTCAGAACTCAGATACTATATCTAAATTTTATAAAGTATGGATTTTGGAGTAATTTCGGATGTAATAAACATTTTAATTTTCCTGCATTTTTGGGAAATGGAATTATAATAAATGATATTTAATGGTTTACTCCTATTTTATTTTATTAAATTCGTAATATCCAGACGTGATGTTACAATCTTCTTGTTAATTTTGAATTTCATGGTAGTGACATTGAACCTTTGATTAATGTTAGAATGTGGGTCTTCATCTACTTTTTTCACTTGGACATTAAACATCTTTAAGAGGTATTCATCTTCTTTTTATTTTGATTCTTCTTTCATATTTTCTTCATTTGTAGCCAATTCCTCCTCCATCAAATTCAAACCAAATCTTCTGTCTTTTATATAAACTTTGAATACTTCTAGGTTAACATATTTGATCACACAAAGTTAATTTTCAAAGGAGACCTTATAACCTTTCTCTAATATTTGTGCAACACTTAACAAATTTTGGGTAATCTCAGGAACATATAAGATACCTGAATGAGTTTTAACTGAAATTGTTCATGTACCTTTCACATCAAGTTGTTCTCTATTCCCACTTCTTACTTTGGAAATATTTGATTTGTTTATCTCGTTGAAAAGTTTTCAATCATAATTCATGTAGTTTGTACAACCATTATCTATAATCCAACCTTTTATTAACTTGTTTGATGTAACACATGATGTGGTAAGAAGTAATTCCTCCTCTAATTTGTGCTTTACAATCTTGACATCTTCTTGAGGATCTTGGAATTTACATACTTTTTACATATGTTCCAATTGATTGTATTTGTGGCATTTTACATCTGGTCTCAACCAACATTTGTTGAGTTGATGATTATTTTCCTTGCAATAGGGACAAGATGGAAAAACTTATGTGTTGTTACATTTGTTCCTTTTGTTGTTTTTGAATATGAGAACATTCTCTCCAATATAAAGTAAAACACCTTCAACCGCGCGATCTTCACTCATTAATCTTCGTTGCTCTTGTGCTTGCAAGGCATGCATCACTTCTATTAAAGTAATTGTTGACAAATATTTTGTGTTTTCTAACAAAGCAATAGATGCTTCATATATCTCTAACACCATCACCATAATTTTCTCAACGAGTTTGGAATTTGAAAACTCCTTTCCCAACAATTTTATATGGCTAGTAATACCCAACAATTTGTTTGAGTATTCCTTAATAATTGTATCAGACTCTTTCAACCTTTGTAACTCAAACTCCCTTATCAAGTTTAAAACTTTCATGTATTGAATCTTCTTGTTTCCTTCATATTCTCCTTTAAAAAATAATCTCAAATTTCTTTGGGTGACTTTAAAGTTAGGATCCTGGTAAGGATAATTTGTGAAACACATGCAAACAAGCATGACTTTGCCTTTTCCTTCCTTGTCTATCCTTTTACATTTTGATTTAAGCCATGGTGGGATTTTCAAGCAACAGATCATCATCTTCCCCCACGACTTCACATAAATGTAGTCTCTCTAGATTAGTTTGTATTCTTACCACCCATAGATCATAGCTTTCACCAGTGACATATCTAAGACCTTAAGTAAGTAGAGGTAATTAGACATTATTTGGGTCTCAATCATTCAATTTTTTAAAGTAAAATTAAAGATAGCAAAATTAGGTAGGGATATATAGGATTAGGAGGGGATATTTTTTTTCCAGATATTTGGTAATAATTTTAGCAAAATCAAAGAGGGCACTTGCCCATGCTTAGCTACATGTAAGTCCACCACTAGCTTTTACCATCAAAGAGTAGAATAACGACCTGTGAGAAATTTCCTTCCATGCTACAAGCCCCGTAAGAACAATGACTCTTGATATTACTGTTGGGATTTTTTTACGAATTTTGGAAATATGAGAGACATGAAAGATAAAAGAGACATGAGAGACATGGAAGATATAAGAGATATGAGAGACATAAAAGATATATTGTAAGAAGGAACTTGTTTTATTTTAACATATATACTCTCTATATAGAGTACGAAATGTAACAAAATATCAAATATCAAAAATATATATAAATTTCTAAATAATAATTAATTTCTAAAACCAAAATGTTTCTAAAACTAGTATAAATAAAAAATATTAAATAAATATTCTCAACCTATTCCTTTCATACATGCTCTCATACATGGGACTTGCTCTCATACATGGGACTTTCCTTTCCTTATAAAAAGAGAAAAATTGGAAACTTATGGAGAAGTGAAAGGTATAAACCTAGATGTAACAAATATGCGACTGAAAAAACAATCACATAGATAATATTCTTACTATTTTGTGTATGAAGATTATACAGCAATGTTAGTTAATATTTATAATATAGAGAAAATACACAATACAAAAATTAGAAGAAGATATAAACATAAAAGGCTTCTCAATTTATTTATTTATATATATATATATATATATATATATATATATATATATATTGATTTAGGGACTTGAATTCCTTTATTTTAATGAAACAACAATTACAACAAATGGAGAAATTGGTATTTGGGTAGAGAGAACATAATCTAATGAACATAATTGAAATTCTTTTAACGGTTCTTTGCATTCAAAAATATCAATCCACATATAAGAGTATTCTTACAAATTATGCATATCTGTCATTCCAATTACAAACACATATTACTTCAACATGGAATTTTAAAAGTATTACCTCCTACTAGAGATGACAAATAAACTTGTCTCCATGGGTATTGTCCGAATCTGTCCCCGTTTTGACAAGGAATCCCCGCATTGACTGAGTATGGGTATGGATATATAGAATTTCCGACTTTTTCAATTGAGTATGAGGATCAGGGGTGGAGCTTTTTGGGGGCAGAGAGGGGTCCTCCCCCCAAAATGTTGATTATATATATAATATAATATAAAAATATATTTAAAATTTTTTAAATTTTTTAAATTGTAGGTAATATATATTAGAAATTAATAAAAATTAAATTTTTTATTTTTTATTTCTTTTATTTAAACATAACATTTAATGTAAATATAAAATAAAATATAAATTTAAATATAATAAAAAATAAAAATATTTAGGTTTAATTTTTCTTTTGGTCCCTGTTTTTATTTAAAAATTGAC
>Ga0209589_1008788_pt1 | contig 15615 bp, 6 predicted proteins | sample CowpeawhiteBW_FD_187525 | JGI IMG/M metagenome (GOLD analysis project Ga0209589, IMG submission 187525) | Root nodule microbial communities of legume samples collected from California USA - Cow pea white BW (SPAdes) (version 2) | ecosystem: Host-associated > Plants > Roots > Nodule | place: USA... | reverse complement strand
TTTTTTTTTTTTTTTTTTGTTCATTTTAATAACTGACCATATCCGATTACTATATAGTGATTTTCAGCAAATTTAAACAGACCCTAATGATGTTGGAATGTGTGAAAGGAAGAAAACACAAATAAGCCACAATTCTAAGATTAGACCTCTCTCTCATTATGCTGCTAATGTTGAAAAAATATATCCATAATTTCAAGATTATAGTCATAACGTCACCTTGTTAGGTTAGAAAGATAATGATATTAAGTTTTTTTTTTTTTTTTACAATATGATGATAAAGTTCTTCTCATTTTTTTTTAAATAAACTATTATTCCATGACGTGGAGCATTTGGAAGCATGATCTCATCTATTTCTTTGCATGCAGATGCTACTCAATAATGATGTATTTATATACATGCGTGATGTATTTAAAAAGACCTACGAGTTGATGTATTATACAAGTTTAGGAGATGAGACAATATGTCCCTAGATTTTCTGGAAATTCGATTGTTGATGTTGTTTATATGTTGTGTTTCTATTTCATATTTTAAAAGTACAATAAAAAGAATAGTATAAAAAAATCTAATAGAGAATCTGGATTTGAAACTTTCTTAAATTAATTATAATATTGTCTTTCCTTTTGTAATTAATGCTTATTTGTTATAGGCTTAAATATCTTTTTGGTCCTCATTTTTGTAGTGTTTGTTGTGAATGGTCCTCATTTTTACATAATGTTTAAAATGGTCCTCATTTTTACGGAATATTTAGAATGATCCTCATTTCCGTAATTCATGTTTTATTTGGTCCTTTTCTATAACGTTGTTTAAATCATTAACGGAGTATTGTACATGTGGCACGATCTGTATTAGGGTGTATTACGTGTATTATACAGGTAGCTTAATTAGATATTTGGGGATAAATAAGTGAGCTAGGGTTTTGGTAGGGAATGTTTGGACAGTTAGTGAGTTTTGACAATCTTGTTCCTCCATTCCCAATTGGTATTGCTGCAATCTTCTTCTTCCTGCAATCCCATTATGAATTTAACTTCTTCCAGACTTACATACCTATATAATGGGATTGCAAGAAGAAGAAGATTGCAGCAATATCAATTGGGAATGGAGGAACAAAATTGCCAAAACTCACCAACTGTCCAAACATTCTCTACCAAAACCCTAGCTCACTTATTTATCCTCAAATATCTAATTAAGTCATCTGTACAGTACACGTAACACACCCTAATACAAACCGTGCCACCTGTACAATGTTCCGTTAATGATTTAAACAGCGTTACAGAAAAGGACCAAATAAAACACGAATGATGAAAATGAAGATCATTCTAAACATTCGGTCAAAATGAGGACCGTTTTAAACATTATGTGAAATGAGGATCATCCGCAACAAATACTACGAAAATGAGGACCAAAAAGATATTTAAACCTTTGTTTTATTAATCAAATGTAACATTTTTAGTTTTTTTTTTTTTCAAGCGCTAGAGGAATGGCTAGTCCACTGGTTGTTACAAAACTGTCCATGCTCATCTATGGTCAGGAAATGGCTGGGCTTCTTGTTTGGGCCTTGACCCATAAAAGAAAACTCTAGCCCATTTCTGTTTCGGAGATTTATCACTTGCGTCTCTTTTTCAAATTTTAAAATTTGGTATACGCAAAATATTTTTATTTATTAATTTAAAAGTAAAAAAAATAACTTTAATATTCAAAAGAAATTATATATTTACATGTTAAATTAAAATTTGCATACATAAAAGTTCTTTTTTTTTTTCATGGATTACGAAATGTCAGCAACGACTCTACTACTAAATATAAAATTCCCATAAAGCGCATTTTAATTCAGAGTAAAGTTTTCTGTGTTAAAAGTAAAGTAGAACGACATTGCCTTTGAGAAATTAAGCCACGAGTTAAAGAAAAAATACAACTTATCAAACTTTTACAGATATACTTATAATATCACAATGTTAAGCAAACATTTATATATAATATTAGTTGAATAAATTAAAAACATTTTGAGAAGACTCGCCTAGAACATACTAATTCAAGTGATGAGAGTAACATGGAGGTTATAGTCTTTGATAGGATAATGGTCTTAGATAATCATGAACTAACTTTGTGTGTGATAAGACGAAATTCATTGACAATGGCTCTGCAGAGCGGTAGAGACCACCACAAGTGTAAGCAACCATACATGTATCCGGATAATTGATTTAGAAGATCTTGTATTGTTTGTCATCACATGCCTTGTATGCTTACTGATTCAATTGTTTATAATGCTCATCTATTGTTAAAAATTATTTTATCTAACTTATCATTTCTTTATTGTGTTTGTTTTTTGTTTGATTTTTCTTTTTGAGATGATCACCAGAATTGGTGTGAGTAGATGAGGAAACCCAAGTGATCGCCATGATGATGAAAATGTTGCAGTTTAGTTAGGCAGGTTGGATCTTGCCCTAAGTTGAACTCCGTTTGTAATACTATTTTATTTGTAATTCCTTGGTCTGTGAATAATCTTTTCTTAACCTGTTTTACATTTAAGTTTGTGTTGATGACATTGTGTTGTGCCTAAGTACTTCTTCCCGTATATTTTGAATAATTATAATTATTGATTTTTATATATTTTTTGTCGGTATTCTACTTTATATTGTAATTATGTGATGTTTTATTTATTAGAATTATCTATTAAATAAAATGTCACACAATTTTAGAAAAATTATTATAAAATAACATTAGAATTATGGTAAAAGATATTGAATGAACTTATATAAATAATTAACATTAAGTTATTTTTAATTCAATGTATACTAGTCAGTCTATTTCATTTTATTTTTTCTTATTTTCATACAATATCTACAACCACTAAAAAAACATAGAGTATTTCATACAAAAAATTCAATCGATATAAATCAACCAATAATTTATATAAATACAACACTTTTCCTACATTATTTTTTAAAATTATCACATAACCTTAACCCACTTCCCAACTAAAAAATTCATTCACTCATTTTCCTTCACAGTCACACTTTCAAGAAAATCATGACAATCTCACTGTAATAATATAATAGAAATTTTAGTTAAATAATTGAATATAGTTAAATAATTTAATATTGAGTACTTTAAATAGCATTAAGAATGATACCTAGGATTGTTCCTCCCTATCACACTGAACATGTCTGGATTCAATGTATCTGATATCGGGAGAATGCATTATTGTGTGCAAATTCTCCACTTTTTTGGCTTGCTTGTTGCTTATAGAGATATATTTGGTAGATTGTTATGCAATGTGGATCAAGAACTGTGATTCTACACACTTTTTTGCTCATAAACAATTTAAAAAAAAAAACATCAATAATTAAGCCATTAACTCGGATAAGATCTAAAAATGGTGGGGGAACTCGCAACGCTTGTGGACATAATTGCTTCAGCCACTAACACTCATAATTGCTTCAACCATGTCATAAAACAAAAGTAAAAAAATAACACACACATATATATATCATCTCTTTAAAGTGTTTGGATATGCTTCAAACTTAAAAACCCCACGAAACTTTGCCACCATCATTACCATTACATCACCTTCTCTACGTAATCAATGTCACTAAAATTACTCGTAAATCATTTTCTGAATTACCATGCATGGTTTATAAATAATATAAAATCAACTATCATCAATAATGAACGTAATTATTAATAGTTATAAAGAAAATTATAATATAATAATTAAATTTTAACAATTTTCTCTTATAATCTGAATTATTATTTTTTGAGTAACTTTTTATTTTTTTATTTTCTCATTTTCTATATTTCAAACCCATTCAAAATATACATCTACTTAGATCATAAAAGAAAATTGTGACTTGGATCACCATATCTTCTTATTCATGTTTTATCTTTTCATATGATGTTCTCATTTATTTGTGTCTGATGTGTACTCTTGTAATATATATGGAAGCAGTGAATAGTGTGTGAAAACATTTCATCATTCAAATTGAGATTTAATAATATAATAAATATTTACCTTTGCGTGTTCACACGCTTTGGCTTTACGTGCTATATTATTGTTGGCAACACTTTATGGGCTTGGGTGAAGATGAAAAGAATCAAAAAATAGTCCACGCTTATTGAATACAAACAACGGAATGAATTAATGGTGTACCTACCAGGAAGAAAAGAATGTGCTTTCACTTGTAGCAAGAATTTGAGAAGAGGCTTTTCCAAAGTATGAAAAACTGGGTGTGAGTGTAAATGAATAGAAAATGTGAAAAGGAATGAATTTCAGAGAAAATCATGTTCACATAGTTATATATGCTATTATTATAGCCACCGTCCTTGAATGAAAGACTATAACTATCACCGTCCTCGTAACATTTTCGCAGTAATCTGAGACAGAATCAGAGATATGGGCATTGGGTGGCACAACTCTACTACAAAGACCACGTGGAATCATCAAAAAGACCCTGTCTTTCCCTCACATCACTCAGAGTCAAATTTTTGTGACTATTTTTGTGGCATTAAGCTAAATTGTACAATCAAATCCTAAAAAGGATGTCCGAACAAAATTTGAAAATTATTTGGTTAAAGGGTTACGTTGGCATGTTAGGTTTTACTTTTCCCACTAAAAAATTGTTGAATTTAGAGTTCATGCGTGGCAGTACAGTGATGACCATAGAAAGTCATGGATGGTCAAAAAGAGTCCAAAAAATCAGTGGCAACGCCTTTTAATTGTAACCCCACACGCAGGGCAGTTCTGTAACACGGACTCTGTATAAAACCCAAAGGTGGTAGAAGCTCTGGAAGCATAACACAGAAAAACAGAGAGAAAAGCATCACACAACACAAGAACACAAGAACAGAGAGATTGAAATGGCGAGTGGCATGATGATGAAGGATGCAAAAAGCTTCCCAAGAACGTTCTCTGGGCGTCCTATTCCCAAAAGGGGACAAGTGAAGGTTGCAATTGTTATGGGCTTCGCCAATTCCGTTTCTGCTATCTTCTCCCGCACTGCGTCGTGTGTTGCACCTCCTCACTTCACCCACTGAACCATCTCAACTAAATTTTCTACCTTTTCTCTGTACAGTTTTTCTTTTTCTCTTGTGAGTGTGCCGTTTATTGTTTTGGTGCTACTTGCTACTTAATCACTATGTTTGCTCCTTTTTCTTCTCTCCAGTAATGAGATCTCTCTTTCTTCACCTCAATTTTCCATAACTTTTTCATCCATCAAGTGAAACATTTTGTGATCGGAATTTTATTTCACTTAATCTGAATGGTTTGAGCAACGTTCCAACACTGTGCAGTTAATGAAATTAATTAACCACGTTGAGAAGGAATGATCCTTTGTATTTGTTTCTGCACTTCCACATATATCTGTTATATGATGATCATTTGAAGGTTAGCTGACTTCACATCTTCTCAGAAGAAGAAATTTACCGGTCAAAAATTATATTTTTAAAGTACTTAAAAGAATGAAGAGTTAAAATGTAATATATTAATGCTAAAATATTATAAAAGAAAGTGTGATTTCTGCCATGAAAGATCAGATAAACAATAAAACCCAATGCCAGAGAAAAGGAGCATTCTTAAAAGAATGAAGAATTAAAATGTAATATATTAATGTGATTTCTACCATGAAACATTCTTATTTATTTATCTTTCTTTAATTCTACACTTACTGTGAGCAACTTATGTCTTGTTTTCTTTATTTGAATCAAAATCAACACTGTAGTAAAGAATGGATCTTTAGAAATATATTTTTGTATACAATTTTCGCTATATACTTAAACGGATATAAATATTAAACAGTATAGTATCACACGGGTCTATTTACATCCAAGAGGTATCCATCTGCAATCAAGACTAATCAGTAAAATGATAAAACAAAAATTAAGAATACGAGATAGAAGGGGGACAAAGATATACTGATAAATTAACTTTTTTGAAGCTACGCGTGTTAAAACAACGTTCAACTTGAAAGGGGATTGTTCTGGAAATCTCTACAAAAGTTTAATAAGCGCAAACCATTAATAAGCTATGACAACAGTAAAATATGAAATATTTTTTAAACTTGCAAGGTCCACCTTTGTCTCAACTTGCGTATGCATACAATGATCATTCTCTTCGTTAATGGCTTTCCACTTACCACTATTTTTCACAAATACAACCAAAATCTTCCACAGTGCACAAATTATTAGACTACAGGGAAACGCCTGTGAAGAACAGCATTTATGTAGCGTGCATGTGCATTTTTGCTTGACTTATCACTGAAAATTCAATTGGGTTTAAAGAATTTGAGCTTGAGCCCATCGTTGACCATGCTCCAAATACCTCCAATGGAAAACGCCAAGCTAAAACCAACCCCTAGCCAGCCAAGAATCCAGTTGAAGTACCAATTGAAGCTATATTTTGGAGGCTGTTTTATGAGAACCCACATGAAGCAAGGATACGCAAAAGTGACTGGGAGAGTGAGTCCTCCTAACAAACCAGCAAGACTCGAGAGGAAGGGAAGCGCCACTCCTATGAAGAAGGAGACAAATCCGAAGAACACTCTAAAACCTGATCTCACCCATATGGAGCAGGGACGGTTTGTCCTACTCGTGTAACCAGCTTCAAAACTATCAAAAGCAGGCATCGAGTATATCTGGAAACTGCTCAAGCAGTTAAACACAACAAGAAGGAAAGTTAATGCAAGGATTCCTCGTGAGATGTCATGGCTGTGAAATGCATACAAAGCAGTGAGAATCCCTCCAGGAGGCATTTGGTTTCCGTAGGCCCAAAACCCACCAATAGCAATTGGGAAGAGGCACATTGCAATGAAGAAATAAGCAACCTTGGCTCCTTTCCACATTGGCACACGAGCCGGGTGCTTAAAAGTTGAAGGCATTGTGGACTGAATTTCCAGGGCCAGATTGTGACCTCTGAAAGAAAACGCTATAATTCCAAGTGCATTCATGGCAAGAAATACAGAAGCAGAAGGTTGTGACAGTGATAGGGGTTCGTAGGAGATTGAAGGGGGTCTTTGTTGGCTTACAGAGAGGATCCACACCATGGTGGAGTAAGTTATAGCTGTCACAGCCCCTATGAGTGAAAGTCCTGCAATTGAATTCAGGTTTGGAAGCTGAGACAGCACAATAGATAGAGAAGTGAAAACCAAGTACCACTCCACCGTGGTTAAAGGATTCGAGGTACAAGTGGGTCCGCAAACTATTTGGAAGAACAGTTTCATGGTCTCCCCTCCGATAAGAATCAATGCTGTTGCAGTTCCTGCTGACAAATAAACAGTAGGGAACAGCGCAAGCCACACTCCTAGTCTTTCCCCTGCAAAACAACGTACATACATACTAAACAATACAGAATATACATAGGAAAACAATCTTAAATCCTTTTCAACTATGTTACAAAGCAGTTCTACGTTGTTAATTAGGTAGCTTCTTTTAACTGTGTTACATCAACTAGCTAGAAAAAAGTAATCAAAGGCAAAGCAAACTTACCAAATGCTGCTTGTGCTAGCTCCACATATCTGTTGTATCTTTTACCTGGAACTGCTTCGTGAAGCTGAACCAAAATCCATAACGTGTAAAGTTGCCAACAATAGGCTATGGTTAAGGAAAGAATTCCCCAACTCCTGCAAAATATTTGTATAAAGCATATTCAAGAAGGCTGAGATATTTCCACACGCTATTATTCCGTACAAACATTCTAATAAACTCAACTGGACAAAATCTGTATTATTTACTATTAGATGTCTAGAAATGGAAACATGGTCAAAGGACAGGGAAAGTGTTTTCAGAACGGTGATAGTAAATGGAAATTATTATAGAAAGATACATTCACGAATTAATTGAATGACCAACATCAGGGACCCCTCTATCACCAAAAAATAGATAGTGTGGACAAAATTAGAACTGTTCCCTATACAAGAGTGATTTAATTGAACTTTGGGAAAAGCAAAAATAAAGGGCCAAATTGGCAAGCATCATGATTCCGGCCCACCCTCATTGAAATTCTTTCCATTCAACCAATCAAATATATGATGAACTTCGATATTTGTAAAAAGGCATGCCCCCACTACAATTCAAAATGATCTTACTTTCGTGTCTAGCTAGGGCCATGACCAAGAGACAAAATTTTCTTTTTTCTAGAAAATGAAAGTAAAGATTCTTCCTAACAATAAAAGAAAAAGAAAACAAAGAGAATTCGCATGCACATTACATAATAAAACATGGGACATTCCTTCATATTGGAAATAAATAAACATAAACTTTAGTTGCTGTCATCTTACAAAACAGCATCAAACTAATTTGACTAAAATTAAACGCTCTATAAGCCAGTCAAAGTTCTTTGAAAAATGCATGCTGCATCACAACAGAAATGTTGAAAAGTCACTGCAGTTTAACAGATGCAGAATGTAATGCAACGTGGTGAATAGCTAAAAAAAGATAGATACATAGATAGATACATACCAGCCAAGATAAGCAAAAGCAACGGGCAAAACGAGGGCCTGGAAGCCAACACCAGCATTGAGGTTGTGGAATGCTGCATAGTGAGCATTTCCATTGCGAGACTCTGTGATTGGAAGCCAAGCATCTTGAGGATTGAGCTTGGTAAGGTGTCCCACCTCCTCCAAGTAACCCTTCATGTTTACCAGCACTCTCTTCATTGGTGTACCTATTGGACTCAGAAACCTCGGTGATATGAACGAGGTTGGGGTCCATGATTTTCCTTCCTTTGATGCCGCTCTCGGTGACCTCTGCCCCGACGGTGTCAGTATCTCCGGCGTTGAAACCCTCGGTGTCGCCGGTATAGATATCAGTTCTGTTTCTGGTCTCTCCTCCATTTTTATATATCACTCCACCTCGTTAACAAAAAAATAAAATTCTAAGACACACACGTATATATAAGGTGCAAGTGTGCTTGCTTTGGTTTGTACTTTATACATATAACATAATTTGCCTTCTATTGGAATAAAGGGAAAGAAAACCTCTTGATGGTAATTGGGACATTGTCATGATACAGCAATGCGCATGCTCTTCTTTCTTGGTTGTCAAAAGTTTTATACAATCTTGTAGCACAAAACTCGCAAAAGTAATATACTTTATTGACCAAAATGTTATAGAAAACAAATTAATCAAGGTTAATAGGTTAATCCACAGTAACCAAGACCTTTCACAATTGCTAACGATAGCTTCCCGACATTAATCAAAGGAGGACCTCAATTTGTCATGAAACAGAAACCAAATTTGTTTACAGGGCTCTTTGAATCACAAGACAATGGAGCTAAGCTTATGCAGCTACACCCTGTTCGTAGTTTTGGGTAAAAAGTCATATCCAGACACACTCAAGTCAGAAATTAAACCTCCATTAACTGGGATAAAAAAAATTACACACTTGTGAAGGAAACTAAACTCACTTTGGATTTGTGCAACTGGAGGCAGAGATAAGAGGAAACATTTTTATTGTCAGGATCACAAATCTAAAACAAATCTGAATGTTTGCAAGGTCTTGGTTTGAGCCTTATAATAGAAAAAAACATAGGACCTCCATTACAGTAAGTTACTTCGATTTTTAGATGGAAGTTAATCATTAACAAAACTTCCATAGGAATACATTCCACTAAATGATTGAAATAAAGATGAGTTTTGTCAATCTCACAGTTTTCCAGATCTTGTATCACTTGGATTTTCGTTTTTCTTGTACTCGCAAACAGGGTTTACACATGGTTTTTTTTTAAAAGCAAATCATAGTCACTTCACATGACCCCAAAATGAGAAAGAACATAAATGCCAGACAACACAAAAGGACTAACCTGAACAAGAACAAATGAAACATGCAACACCGTGAAAGTAAATAAATACCTTGATATACGCCCACCAAAATGAGTGTGATGGAACTTGAATCACGAGAAGAAGAAGCTACGATACGACTGAGAGTCCAAACTTCAAAGAAAACAGGACAAGGCAGGAGAATATATGAGGAACACGGTGTTGTTGATGAACAACTCAGTGATTGAGTTGCTCTTCCCTCCCTCACTCAACTAATCTTCTGTAATGGCCTTGAAAAACACTTACTTTGGAACTAGTGATGGATGGTGTATCCCATTGTCTGTCTCGAAGTGCGGCTATTTAAAAGAAAAGAGAGAGAAAAATGACGTTGGTACGAGAAACCATAATGGTTTATGACTTTGTTTACTTTGTTTGAGGAAAAGGGAGAAAAAAAGATAATGGTCCTTAGTTCATGTCGCTCACTCTCACTTTGATTTGCGTTGCCTTTGAGAGCGTTGCAGAGACAGGCACAGTGGGTGTTGTGTTGGTGGGGACACAAAATAGCCGAAAGGAAAAGAATGCAATGCATGACAGACCAGCGTGGCCGTCGATCACTCACGTGGTGGGCCACGTGGACCATTTGACGGCTCCGATTGGGTTCAGGCCTGAGTTGACTTCTGGGCCCACTGAATCAATGTGAAAGTGAAGTGAAGTGAAGGCAGGAATGCTAGCTAATAGTGCTAAGTTATACGGGATGGGATTCAATCATTCATGCTCTCAATTCAAAACATTAATCGATGTTATTTTTATTGTTATTGACTAATAAAAAAATCGAAAACAGATTAAAAATAATAATCCAATTAAAATAAAATTTATTTTAATTTTTCAGTTTTTTATACAGTTATAAGAATTGGTGTGAAGGAAGGCCATGAATGAGCAATAAAACTTCACGAGAATGGCGCGTAACCCTTTAGCAGAGTACCTCACTCCCACTTTAGACTGTGAAAGAAAGCATTGAAAAGGTAAAATAAGATGAAAAACAGTGCAGTAACAGAGAGATAAAACCTTGGAACAGTGAAAGTAACACAGTAAAAGCATGGGAAGATAGAGAATATTTGTCAGAAATTAGCTAACACCCACCCTCCACGTGTCACCCCTGTTGGGCCTGGCGTGTGATTCATGTTCACCACTTCACCTTAACCAAAATGATTTTGTTGCCATTATTTGGTACCAACAAACATTAAGCATGACACTAATACCATCATGCTGTTTTATGTTTCCTCATTGTTTTTTAACCTTTATCGTATTATCTACAAAATATCAATAAATAACCAAATTAATTTATGAAATATAAAGCACTTCAAGGGAAGTTTATATATATATATATATATATATATATATATATATATATATATATATATATATATATATATATATATATATAAAAACTTCTCTCTCACTATATTTTATCATTAACTAATGTGATAATGTCACAACTTTTTAGGGATAGTTTATACATATATATACATATGATCAGGATATACATCTATATAACTTTTAAAAAACATCACACATGAATTTTGATATTTATTCAAATATTTACTATAATGTAAAAGTAATATTTGTGAGTTTTTACTAGACTGAAAAATATATATATTAATTCTGATTTATTTTTTATGTTAAAATTATTTATTTATATAATGTTATATATTTTAGTATGATTTTAAATATATATTAATTTGTTTTGAAGTATCAATTATATATTGTGTAAAATTAATCATGACATCAACAGGAAAGAAAGTGCTAAATACATGGTGATCAGGAATTGTGAGATGCTAAATTGCCTATAAAAATGTTTTCATTTCAAAGACAAAAGCTAAGTCAAACTAGTCTCAAAACTATGGGTAACAATTAGGGTCTCGTCTGCGAAAAAAATGCAGGATAGGTTAGGGTAGTGAATTCGCGGATTCGCATAAGTTTGCAGCCCGTGCGGATCGACCCGCAAGCTCGCATAAAAATAAAAATAAAATAACTTGCACTTATATATATTAATTACTTTTTTTATGCACTATTGCATTAACGTTTCAAATTCTTGTATATCTGGAAAAGATAAGTATTATGTATTTTTTAATGTGCTAAAATTTAAAGAATACATTGTGTATGTCATAGTATGAATATGAATATGATGAAAATGTTGAATTATCAATTTATCATCCAATTCCCTAAAGTTTTTACTAAATTTTGTGAACTTCTTAAAGTTTCGTGATTTTTAAATATTGAAAGTTTTATCATAAAAATTAAATATATATATATATATATATATTTTTTTTTTCTTTTAAAAAGCAGGTTAACCCGCGTGCCCGCAAGTCAAGTGCAGGACGGACCAGTGTTTGCAGCCCGCATAAAGTGTGCGGGGCGGGACGGACCAGCCTGCATTATGCGGGCCTTATGTGGGCCGGACCTAAACGAGTCTTGTCGGCCCGCATTGCCATCCCTACTCAAAACCCCTAGGTTAGAGTCCAAGACGTAGTGCAATTTTGGATTCAGTGAATTTAGATTAATAATTTTGAAGACTCAAAATAATATATTTAAAATTTATATATTTAATTATTATCATTAATACAATGCAAATAAAAAAAATAAATAAAGAATTTAGTATAATAACCGTACTTAAAAAAAATAACATATATATATGTTTTTCGTTATTTCATTTTTTTAACTCATTAATAATTGAATCAAAACTAAATTTTTCAAGTATTTATTTTTCAATGTAAATATAAATATATTATAAATAATTAATATAAAATATATTAATTTAATTGAACAATATGATCATTTGTATTATGTAAAGATAAAATATTGAATTTTTATTATTTTCATGGACACGAATAGCTTTATCTTTATTGCTTCTATAAAATAAATATATAATTTTGTTTTTCATCAATATATCTATTTTTTTAAGTTTAAGATTAACAAATAATTTATCATAATTTAATTAAAAAATAAAAAATTAAGAGTTACTAAAAGAAAAAGTTAATGACAATCAAGTTTCGATTAAAAGATGGTTATGAAAAAACACATTGTACAATCATTTTTCTCCCATAATCATAAAAAAAATGAATATAAGGCTTATGTGATAAAAAATAACATCAACTATTAAACAAATAATTAAATATCAAGTGATACGAGGGGGTTAATTTATTTCTTCATGAATAAAAAAGAACAAATAAAAAATGAAAGCATAATTAATAAGTTTGTATTTAACTATTTTTATTATTTCAAAACAATAAAAAAAAAACACACATGAAAGTGTGAAATCATAATAATTTGTGAAATAAAATAAAAATATCTTAATATATATTTTTATTATTTATTATATTTGATTTTATGTTTTATTATTTATTAACATTAAATATTATGTCTTGTAAAATAAAAAGAAAGATACATAATTTACCTTTCTATAATTTTTTAATATATATTATAGATATTTTAAAAAATTAAAAATAGTTAATAAATATATAATAGAAAAAAAAAATTGTAAGGGCCATGATCACCCTGTCCCAATGAAACTTTGTCGTTCCTCAGATTATTCATGCCTTTTTAACCCTTTGAGTTTATTTTTTTTAAAAGAATATCAATGTGGAAAATTAGAAAAATATATATGTACTAAAAACTAGTGAGTTTAGTTTTTTTTAATACGTTTTGCTAAGTTTCCAAGATTTGCTCATTTATAATGGATGGATTTGAGAGAAAGTCAATACATGAATCAGAATGATTTGAAAATAAAATTTGTGTTTTCATTTAAAATGATTTCATACGTATGCAATTATACTTTTCCTTTTTCTTTAATTTAAATTTGTTTTCCACTATTTCAAACAATAACATACAAATTTTATTAATAATTTATTATAATAATTAAATTTTTTAATTAAAAAAATATTTACATTTTGTTTTCCATTAATTTTAGCTAAATACATTTTATTTTGTATTCATTTACCAATAAAAACAAAATTGTAATTGTATATTTTAATGCATTAAAACATTTTTTTATCCCTCCTGGCTATCAAATCATTTACAATTTTTATAAACTTTACTTTGTTCATTTACACTATCAAATCTCGTAAAAGAAAAAACACCACTTTATATTTTATTTTCTCTCAAATCATATAAATTTGTTTTATATTTATAATGCTTATCAACACTTTTTTTCCCCTTAAACTCATTATTTTGCTTTAGGAAATTATACCATAGCATCGTACTATTTATATTAATTATTTATTAACTTTTGTTTAATTAGGAATTTGATTTTTGAATATAGGTTTATGATTTACATCGGTCACTATATATTTTTTACTCAATTAAACTCAACAATTGTTAAATAGAGTAAATTAAATCACCATTATTGAAAGATGTTATGTGTCAAAAATTAGAAGGTGATATGTCAAACTTCAGAGGATGTTACAGATCTCAACTTAGAGAATAACTTAAATTTTGATATAAAACACTTTGAAATAATATTATTATTAGTTTAACTAGGATGACAATGTAGACAGCCAGATCCATTTAAGTATGTCCCGTACTTGACCCACAATATTTTTAAATATATGAAGCAAATTACTAATTAAATTTATTTTATTTTTTAACATAATAAATTTAATGTATGTTCTTTCACAAAAAACGAGTCTTTCAAAATAAATGCAAAAGTCCAAATAAAATATTATCAGAACATAATTCAAAATATGTTGTTTAAAATTATTACATAAATTTTCACATGTATTACAATATAAAATTTCTTCAAAAATATAAAATAACGTTTTCTCCAAATTGTAAATTTGATTACTATTCATTTGCAATTCCTTATCTGGTAATTCATTTACACTATCATTACACTTATAACCAGTAATGAAAATAAAAGTAAGTCTAAAATCAAACACAACAAATATAACTATTAAAAAAAATCATCTTACACAATATTTTCAATCAACTTAACTATTCAATAAATTTATTTAATTTATTTTTAACTTTCCAAAAAGCCTAAGATTTCAAGTAAAATACTATATTAAAGTTTATTCATACTTACTTTGTGATATCTTTCATAAAATACTTTTCAGATCAAAATCTTATATATACATACGTATATATTTATAACATTCTTTTTTTTTTTTTCACTTTTCATTTTCTAAGTTTACTCTTAAATATTATTTTAAAAATTAATTATTTTATAATTAGTTTATCTTTAACATTTTTTTAAACTTTTTATTTTGACCATTATTCTAAATTTTTTTTAACAGTTATTTTATTTAATAACTATTTTAAAAATAAATATTATTAATTTTATAAAAATTAAAAAAATGTGGGTACACGACAATGTATTCGTTAGTATAAATATATATATATATATATATATATATATATATATATATATACTTTTTTTTCTTTTTCATTTTTAATTTTTAATTTATTCAAGATTATTATCTCAATGATATAATTTAGTTCATTTTTTTTTAAACTTATAAATATATTTATTTTAATGTTATTAATTATAATAATTTTATTTATTTATTTTTAACGTCGGTTAACTAAACTAAATCGAAACTAAATCGAAATTTATTGGATAATTATGACGTGTCTATACTTTTGCGTCCAGTTCGATTTTAACAAGGGAAATAAAATTTAATTGTTATTATTTCTCTTAATTATTGATGCGTTGTTATTAACTTAACATTGTTTTTCAGTAAACTTGTCATTCTACGGCCAATTTATTTTCTCTTATGAAAAAATATATATTTTCTAAATTGTTATTATTATTTTGGATATATATATATATATATATATATATATATATATATATATATATATATATATATA
>Ga0209589_1008787_pt1 | contig 15616 bp, 8 predicted proteins | sample CowpeawhiteBW_FD_187525 | JGI IMG/M metagenome (GOLD analysis project Ga0209589, IMG submission 187525) | Root nodule microbial communities of legume samples collected from California USA - Cow pea white BW (SPAdes) (version 2) | ecosystem: Host-associated > Plants > Roots > Nodule | place: USA... | reverse complement strand
TGAAACAAATTTAAAGAAACTTGGTTTTATTGAAAATATATAATAAAAATATCAATTTGAATAAAAAAATCAAATTTAATAAAAATATTTGTATAACATTTTATAATTTTTGTTTCAATTTGGAGGTGGACGAAATTGCATAATTTTTACAAAAATTGGGACTAAATTGAGACAAAAGATAAAATACAGGAACCAAATTGATAATGAGAAAATGACACTTCCCAAATAGTGACACGTGGCATTGTCACTGCCACGTGGCACGATGTCAGCTTGACACATGACAAAATTTTTAATTTTTTTAAGAATTTTAAAAAAATTAATAAAAAATAAAAAATAAATAAAAAATAAAAAATAAAAAAAATTCAAAAAATCCAGAAGCTGACACGTGACACCCCATTTAACACCGTTACTCCACCACTAACGGAAAGGACTTGATTGGGTCAAATTTCCCAAAATAGGGACCAGATTGAGATAAAAAATAATTGAGGGACCAAATTCAAATTTTGTTACGAAAATGGAGACTAAAAGTATAATTTAACCAAAATTTAATTGTCAAAAAATTATTATATATATATATATATATATATATAATATTTTAAAGACGGAAATATTCTTTGATTCTTTATTTTAGAATTTTAGAAGAATAGTATAAAAAAAGAAGAATAATTGTTATAGTATATATTAGTAAATTTGGTGAGCGTCTATCTTTTCACGTCTATCTTTTCCTGTTATATATAATTTGTGTCTTCTGTTATTTTGGTGAAATTTGTTACCACAGTTGAAGTTTATTAGAATCTGGAAATTTCGTGGCAGAAATTGTATTTTGTTGTACCCACCACAACACAACGGCGCATTTGGGTATAGTAAAAGAAGAAAGGTTCGGTGTTTATGATTTACGCAGCGATTCGTGTAGCGAAAGCAATTCCCCAATTTTGATTTGTTTTGAGGAACACAACAGTTCCCATTCAGAACCCTAACCTAACCGCATACCCTTTCTTCAACCTCTGCGTCCAAACAACGCCACACACGCACGATGGTGTTCTACTTCAAGGCGCGTCCTGAAGCCGGCGATTACACTATCTTCATGGGTCTCGACAAGTTCGAGAACGAGGAGCTCATCAAATACGGTTTTCCCGAAGATATCTGGTAACCCCAACGTTCATTCTTATCTTCGTTCTCTCTGTCTCGCTCTCTTTTTTTCAATTTCTTGATTTCTTTTTCGTTTCCTCAAATTCTCTGCTTCCGGTAGAAATTCTACTCTTGGCCTTGGTCTTGAACGCGATTTGATTTGATTACCAGTTGTGTCGTTTGTGTAGCAGAGGTTTCTGTGCTGTTTGGCCTCGATTTTTGCATCACTAATTGAAAGAGAAGGATTGTCGATTTTTGTGGTTAATACTCAATATTATTACCGTGCAGTAGTCGGGTTTGTTTAGAATTGGGATTCAACCAATTCTGTTGTTTTAAGAACACTGTATTTATTTTGTCCGGGGGACGAAAATTGAGTTTTTTTCGTGTAAGGGGCAACCCATTTTGGGGATGTGATGTTGCTTGTGGCTATTTGTTCTGGAAGATAGTAATTTCTTCACTCGTTTTTTCTTAAGTTTGTTTCCTTTAATGGCGACTGCTTTCTTTTTGTTTTGATTTAATGCTTGCTGAGATAGTTGTGTTGTTTTTCTTTTCATTCACCGAGGTTCTTTATTGACAAAGTTTGTTTATTGTAGGTTCCATGTTGATAAAATGTCTTCAGCCCATGTGTATGTCCGGCTGCACAAAGGCCAGACTATTGATGGCATGAGTGAAGGTTTACTGGAAGACTGTGCTCAGCTTGTCAAAGCAAATTCAATTCAAGGTGAAAGCCTGACAGTATATTCCTCTGGTTTATTAGTTTAATTGATTTAGCTGCCAAATTTATGTGTTATTGCAAAAGCTTTTAAATAGCATGGTACTTTATCCTTATTAAGGTTTCATTAGTTGTGGTATTGTTTGGATTATTTTTTCCTTAAGCACTTATAGGAAAAGAAAATGAGAAGGTAAAATGAATTAAGTCTCCCCTATAAGTTAAAATCAGCTTATGCATTTAACTTTTATAGAAACTCATTCATTTCATTTCTTCAGAATCTAAGGTGCATAAGTTGATTTTAGTTTATAGGAGAAGTTCAATGTATTGTACCTTTCTTCTTTTCTGCTCCTATGAGTGTTTACAGAGAGATTTATCCAAACAGGATCTATGTTTACAAATGGAATTCGGTAAGGCTATTCTCTTACTATTTCAAAAACATATATGCAGTTATTATTTGACTTTCATATGTATCTTTCTAATTGCTCGTACTATGTGCGTAGTGCTTATCATTTTTCTTTATTCATGGCAGGGAATAAAGTGAACAATGTTGATGTTGTTTACACTCCATGGTCTAATTTAAAGAAAACTGCTTCAATGGATGTTGGTCAAGTTGGTTTTCACAATTCAAAAATGGTGAATGTTTTTCACAGTTGAATCTTTTTAATATTCTTTCTCACCTTTTTAGTTCTTTGTGTTTTTTATTTTTGTTTTTCAGAGTGGGTGGGTGGGTAGTTAAATGGTTGAGCTTCCATTTTAAGAGAGTATCATTTTCTTGTTTTCGTGCATTTTAGGTTCGAACAGTGAGAGTTGAGAAGAGGATAAATGAGATTGTTAACAGGCTAAACAAGACAAAAGTGGAAAGGAAACCTGATTTGAAAGGTACTTAATAAGTTTGCTTCATTTCTTTTGAGTAATATTTTCTTTAGAACATTTAAGTTTGGATAGTAAAAATGCTAATTTTTTTCTGGACGAGGAGGCAAATGGTGCACACCTTTATGTTTTATAGGTTATCTTGGCTATTTACCCTTTATGGTGTATCATGTATAATATTTTTACAAATCTGATTTGGTACGTGTGCATCAGCTGAGCGAGAAGCAGTTAATGCAGCTGAACGAGCTGAGAGAAAACAACAATTAAGAGAAAAGGTGAGTATTGTTCTTTTTCTTTTCTTAATTCATGCACACAACAAAATCATTGCTGTCACTAACCTCAGTATTTAAGCATAGTCGATTATATTGATAGACTTGGATTTGAAAGTATACTTTAATTTTGATGGATTGGCAGTGAGAATATGTTGTACGCTTTCAGCCAACCTCATCATTTAGTTAGCTTAACTTCTCGAGTAGTTCGTAACTTATTAAGCTCATCTGGTAATTTGTTATTATATCAGTGGATGTAATTGAAATATTTGTATACTGTTGGAGCATCAACCACCATGTTGCTTACCTTTCTGATTCATAGTTTTTAAAATTATCATCTTTGTTTGTCCACGTGCACCAATTGAGTTATGTGTCACTTTTTAGCTTTCTTCCCTTAGGGTTTTGTCTGTTAACTTTGTTAAGGACTAGAAGATCCTGCTCAATGTTTCTAGGAAGTCTGACTCTGTAAAAAATGTATGATGAAAATCAAACGTCTGCTTTGAGCTGTAGCATAGGTGAAAGTTAATTACTATACTTTAATTGATACGTTATATTGGTGCCTTCCTGCTTGTTTATGATTTCAATCTTTCTTCTAAGACACTATGAAAACATTTTATTGAATATTTTTTTTCATTCACCCACATGTTTTTCCATTCAGAAACGCCGTGAGGAATTGGAAAGACTCGACAAGGAGAGACAAGCAGAGCTTCGGAGCTACAAGGGTTTGATGGTTGCTGAAAATATGACATCAAACAAACAAATTGCATCTGGAAGCAAATCATTGCAGGAACTGGAGGAGGATTTCATGTAAGCATTTGATTATTGGGTTTTAGGCAGATGAGTGGCGATCAACTTGCTATCTGGCAGATCTATATATTGATTACTTCTGGAATCTGAAGCTGCATTATGTTATCTTTCTTGAAGAAACCAAGTAATGTGTTTACCCAACTGTGATCAGATAGAGAAAAAGAGGGGGGTGGGGGGAACGGAATGATTGGACTATGTTCTTCGCAAAGGCAATGTACCTTATCTATAACCTTGCTTGGGACAATGGTTTTTATATTATTGTTCTCACAGTCGAGTCAAAAACTGAAATATTTCTTGCTACATTTAGTGGCAGTTTACGCTTGGCTCGTTTAGAATTTAGTTTCCCCTTTTTAATTTTATTTTCCCCGCTTGCGAAATTGTTGCAAAATGATCTCCAGTGTTGATGGTACGGGCAGAAAAGCCTTTTATTGTTGATATTAAAACTAATAGAACACCATTTTAGCTTGAGACCGTACCCAGTAAGGTTTGTTCACTAGCATTGGTATATGAATGTTTGTATGTTGCCCATGAAATCTTGTAACAGAACGATGATATTTTGTTCGTCTGCACATTCGTTTCTAAGTTGATGATAAGGTAATAATAGTCAATTATAGTAATATTATAGCTGTATTTACACTTTCATAAGATAAGGGCTGTATAAAGATAGAGAATAGTCACAACTATTCTTTAATTTGTTATTTGGTGAGATAATGTGATATGATATTTATACTAACAATATTAAGATATGTCGCAACTTTCATTTATATATCAGAGTTCACTATTTTAGTTCAGTCTTATTTTTGAAATTTAGGATGTATGGTTTTAATCTCATTTTGTAACATTTGACATGGAAAACATAACTCAGACAATGTAAGAATATTTTCAAAATTCACTGTTGAATTTAAAATTTCGTTTTCATAAATCATGTTAAGAAAACCTGTACCAATTTGAAAATGATGTTTTATGTGTACAAATAAAAATTGAATGTACAATTTAAATTTTCATTATACATTTAAGTGAGAAACATTCAATATCTTTTTTTATGTCATCATGTTATTATATAATTGAAAATATATCATTAATATAACATTTTTATAATTTATTACTAACTAAATTAAAATTACATTTCGTAGAAAATTACTAAAAATACAGTATCAGTTGCAAGTCATATTAATGTTATCCGAGTTTCTTCTCTTTTAGTGTGTGTGGGTATGTATATATTAATGTTAGTAACTGTAAATTAAGGTGTGATAAAGCACGAAGTAGGATTTATGCCAGTTACTAACTGATCAAGATAGTGGGTGAGAGAACAAACAGAGAAAGGCTAGTTGTGTTTTAAATATTTTTTGTCAGGCAGAGAGGTTTTTATATTATGCATCTTAATAAATAAACGAACTCCAAAATAGAACTTCGATTATTTTATTTTTAATTTTTAATGAAAATTAATGTATATGCATTTGACAAAGGAGAAGAGTCGACATTTAAAAGAATTTAATACTTGCATCTTTCAGTTTGAAAGTATAAAATATATCTAGGAGACATCTATTAATAAAATAATTATCCTTATAACTATCTTTTTTAGGTTTAGTAAAACAAATTCTTACTAACCCCGCTTAGAAAATGACACTTATATATGTGGGGAAAAATTGACAATAATATAAAAAATATTTAAAATTTGGAAGAAAAATCAAATGAGATCAAGTTAATAATAATCTGACACTATCCCAATTGAAAGACAACAGCCTAATGAAAAAAAAATAATTTTGATAAATTAAAAAATATAATAAATGTTATATTTTTTGAGTAAAATTTAAAATCATTTAATTTTAGTTAATTAAATTATTTTTACAAAATTCGAAATTTTATTTTCTTTCAAAATTTATCATGAAAACAATATTGTTTATCATACAAAATTTCAAATAAAAAAAAAATAAAAGAAAAGGAGATGCTAATGGTTTAATAATCCCGCTTAATATTTTGTTTTATTTTCAGAATTCAGAAAGTGGTTATTTAAAACTACCAACACGAGACCATGACATAAATCAAGCCCAAAGTTAAAGGTACTTGGCAGTTATCAACAAAACCCTAAACCCTCTATCCCACTCTGTAACTCTCTGCACTCATCCATGGCAACGCAATCGTTAGACGAAGAAACAACTAAGAAAGTGATACGACAAGTACGAGTCGTATTAATTCTCGCTTTGTATTTCAACATTCATTTTTCTACTATCATTGTTCATTCAATTTTTGGTTACCTTTTTTTTTTTTTTTTTTTTTTTTTTTTTTTTTTTTTGTTTTTTTTTTTTTTCTTTTTTTTTTTTTTTTCTGTTTTTCTTTTCTTCTATCAGGTGGAGTTTTATTTCAGCGACAGCAACCTTCTCACCGATGGTTTTATGAGGAAGAATATCACTGAAAGCGAAGATGGATGTATCCTTTTTCGTCATTTTCGTATTAGCCATTTTTGTTTTCTTTTTTTGTGTGTAGCTGTCTTAATCAATAGCCTTGACTGTGATCGCACAGTGATTAGTTTGGCTCTGATTTGCTCTTTTAATCGGATGCGTACGCACCTTAGTTTGGGTGATGTGAAGCTCGAAGAAGTGCCCGAAGATATCGTGAATGCTGTTGCCCAAACTTTGAGAAATTCGGCTTCACTCAAGGTCTCTGAAGATGGTTAGTTACTTTTCCCTCTTTTTTGTGGGAGTCTGTAGTTTTGATTACTTGAAGTGTTCATTAACATCTCAAAATAATGTGCTATTGTGTTTTGTTTTTCAACTAAGTTTTTATTTTGGTGATTGGGATGAATAGCTTACAAAACAATTGAATGATTTCAGTTGAGCATTGTATTCACCATGTGGATGAAAATGTTCCTACATTGGATGAAGAATGATCAGTTACATCCTCCTTTTTTTTCGTTTTTTATTTTTATTTGTATGTTTTAGGGAAAAAAGTTGGCAGAACAACAGAACTTCCGAGACCAGAAGTGGTTGAGCAGGTGGAGATAAGAACACTTGCTGTATCACCATTTGAATATGATCTGAAACTTGAAGATGTGGAGAAATTCTTTGGTCAATATGCTAAGGTAATAGTAACACCAGGGAGTCTGTGGTCAGTATCATGATCGACATGCAAACATTTATGGACCATGTATATTTTACTCTTCGTGCTTTGTCAATGTGTGGTGCAAGTCAACAGGAGTCAAATCTGCATAAAAGAAGTTTCTTAGTGCTCTTGAAAGGGAATTAAGATCATTGCCAACATTGTTGTCATAATACGTTATTATCCACTAAGAGATGAACCATGACATTGTGTTTGTCTGTTTAATCTTGAGTGCTTTAGATTTATGTGTTACTTTTAGTGAGTAGAGAAACACTGTTGCTTAGCTGGTAGTTTTTAAGTACGAAGTACTTTGTATGATCTCCTTTTTATAGTTTATGGATTTATTTTTGTGGTTTCAGGTTAATAGTGTTCGGCTTCCCCCTCATGTTGGAGACAAAAGGTTCTTCTGTGGCACTGCCCTTGTTGAATTCTCATCAGATGAAGAAGTAGAAAAGGTTATGAAAGAGAAATTGGTGTATGGCGGGGCTGAGTTAGAATTAAAACTCAAGTAAGAACCTTCGAATACCTTTACCTGGGATTGATTAATTTCTAAAACATGAGCGCGGGTGTTTCTTTAGTACCACATTGTCCTGGTTTCATTTTATCAATAATTCAAATTCACGGATTGCTAATAACTTATACTCGAATTACTGAATTTGAGAATTTTGGTATTTGAAACAGTTAATCGAAATGCATTAATACTGTGTCAGAGAATATATGGATATACCTAATGTTTATATTTACTTAATTCAGGAAGGACTTTGATGCAGAGAGGGAAAAAGAATTAGAAGATTTTAAAAAATCTCGTCCACCTTTGGGTTCAAATCACCAGAATAACTCAAAGGAAGAAGAAGAAAGGTAAAAAGCTGTCAATCTTTTTATCGCCCCAAAGGAAAATATACACACCGACTTACAGTTTTTATTCATTTTCATAACAGCTACCCTAAAGGCTTAATTATTGCCTTCAAACTAAAGAGTATTTCAGATGACATTCCTTCAGACCAAAGCGTTGCTGATCAAAATAATAGCCCTGTCCCCAAAACAGGTGAAAAGCCTGAAATTGCTGCTGGAGAAAATGACCGAAAGGTAGATGAAGAAAGCAATGAGACAAAAGAAGCAAAGGAAACTGGAAGTCAAAACAACAATGAGGTGAAAGAAGCAAAGGAAACTGGAAGTGAAGACAACAATGAGATGAGAGAAGCCAAGGAAACTGGAAGTCAGGACAACAATGAGATGGAAGAAGAAAAGGAAACTGAAAGCAAAGAAAATAATGAAACAAAAGAAAATGAAAGCCCAGAAAAGAAGCCACAAACTGGTGAAAAATTTTCTGCCGCTGCTTACAAGGACAACATGGATGTAGTCTCACGTGAGGATTTAAAGAGTGTCTTCGAAAAATTTGGTACAGTGAAGGTAGTAGGGTTTCCCCTTCCTTCAGCTAGTAGAGCTTTTTGCCTTGTTTATTTAAGATTTGGCAGCTGTCTGATATAACTCGTCACCCACCCCCCTGGAGTTTACTTTCTTGTTTCAGGAAGGAGGATACTTCTTTTTATGTAGTTTTTATTGTTTAATATGCTATAAACAAGCTTTCTGAATTGATCAAATATGCTTGTTTTTTCTGTTTAGTACATCGATTTCAAGATTGGAGAAGTGTCAGGATATATCCGATTTGAAGAAACGGAAGCTTCTATGAAAGCTCGTGCTGCTGCAGTTATTTCAGAAAAGTGCGGTTTGGTGGTAAAGAATTTCATTGCTATTTTAGATCCACTGACTGGTTAGTTCTACTTCATTTTCTTTTGTTACTAAAGCAGTTATCTAATTTTTATTTGGATTTCGGGTTAAAATCTTATTTTTCATCATTAGTACAGAAGTTGATGAGATTAGTACCAAACTGGTATCTTCTGACTGAAAATGTTTTGGATAAGCTGAGAGTCTTTTTTGTTTTTTATAATGATTTCAGGTGATGCCGAAAAAGAATACTGGAGCCGTCTTCGTGGTAGTCAAGGCAAGCACCGACAATTTATGAATAAGCAGGGAAGGTACGTGGTTGGAATCAACGATTTTTTGAATTTTACTTTACCTTTGTTTTTCTTTTATGGACTTTTTTTCCCTTTATTCTGTTGGTTGCTCTTAAAAGGGTGGAATACAAATTAGTTATATTCTGATTGCAGGGGAGGATGGCATGGTAGAGGGAGCAAACATGCACGCTCTAGAGAGAATGGTTCTACATTTGGTCGCGCAAATAAGGCTAAGAAAATTGGTGCTGCATAATTTCCATATCAACCAGCAAGGTCCCCAACCAGCTTACTGCTTCTTGAATTCTCCGTTAATATACTAAGTTTTGTTTTTATGGTTCTTCGTTGTAACATGGTAACATGATCATTACTTGCCATATTTCTTTATAATCACATGCCTTATATATATATATATATATATATATATATATATATATATTGTTTTTTTCTTTTCCGTTTACATAATGACGTAGAATAAAATAACGTGTTCGATGATAGGATAAAACATGGAAATTTTTAGAGGAAATATATATATTGCTGTTCGCATTTGCGTTTTCTTCAGTGTAGTAAATTGATGATGAAGCTTGTTTTAGTCCGTTGATCTGGTGAAACATACCACAATTCTTGTCGGGTGGGGAATTCTCTTAATTTTTTCAAATACACTTTGAAGAAATTTTTAGTACAAAAATTCTTACAAGTTGTCAGGAATCCTAAGAAAACTAAATCCATTTGTATAAATATTTAAAAAATATTTTCAAGAATATAATATTTTAGGAATTATTTTTCAATCAAGTCTATCTTTAAAGCATTTCTAGAAGAGGGGTTAGAATAATGAGGAAACAATTAATTTATAATTGTCTATTTTTTTTAGAATAATTTAGACATACTATATGTGTAATATAGTAATATATATATATATATATATATGATATTTTCAGAAAACATGTTTGGTAATAAAGATGATTTTTATTTAATATTTTTGTAATTGAATGTAAGAAATATTTGATAACAAACGACAATTGTTTGTGTTGAGAGAAAATTTAATTAAAATTTCAAGATTGAAATCTTTATTTACCCAAAGAGTTAAAAAGTATCACCTTTGATATGTTGCATTATCAGTTTTCTATTGGGATATTTATATTTTGTTCTTTTCAAACTTCATGTTCGTTGTTCTTTTGGCGGATTTTAACTCTGAAGTTGTTATATCTCTATGTTTTATATTCTTTATTTTATCCTTGTTTTGTTTTTTTGAATGATTGTGATTTGTACTCTTCTAAATCTCTGCACGTCAACCAAACCATGTTAAACTTCATGCATCATTTGCAGAATATCATAATTAAGTACAATAACTAAACCATTTGAACTAATCCGAACTTTTAGATATATTTAAAATTTTATCCATTAAAGATTCATAATATTAAGATTAAGATCACTTTATATATCTGGGAAACATAATTTCTTTATGTTTTAAAATAAAAACTAATTTCTTTTCAAATAAATTCTAAAACTAAAAACTGTCAAAAGCATAATATTTTATATTTATTTTACTTTTAAATTACTTAATTTCATTAATTTTTTTAAGGATTTTCATGAATTTTTAAAACACTTGCTATTTCCTATTAAAGTCATTTACTATTCCTATGAAAACTACACAAAAAAATTATTTGGGTAAAGCGTAAGAATTAAAAAATATAAAACTTGGAGGCTAATTTCAACCTATTTTATAGTTGAAAAAGTTAAAGTATATTTACACTCTAAATTAATTACAAAAATTGTAATTTCTCTTTATAACTCTTGAATTTTATCTTTCATTTTTTTAATATAACGGTTATATAAAATAACTATTAAATTAAGAAAAAATAGTATTGAAAATGATGCGTAATTTTCCTATGGTTACTTCTGGAATTTAGAATAGCCATTTATGAGATCTAGTTAAATTTAATGAATCTAATTATATTTTAAAAAGGTATCCAAATTAATTACATTGATTATGCAATTTTGATAATTTTATGTTAATAATATATAAAAAAATATATATGTAAAAATAGATTTTATGAACATCAGTGGTAGAAAATGTTAAATTAGGCTGTTTGGTTATAAGTATTCCGTATAATTATCTGTAAAATAATACACAAGGTATACTTGATAAAACTTGACATATTTATACAATATTTTTAACCGTTTTAATTTTATTGATAAAATTATTTTTAGAAGGATTTAAAACTGTAATTATTTCTAATTGTTATTTTATGGTATTGTATATTTATCATTAACTATACTATAATATACTATATCATGTCATATTTTTAATGAAATTTAAACTAAAATAAAATAGCACACTTGTATGTGAATATTACATTTTTATATATTAATTAAAGTAAATATTTAAATACCTAGAAACACGGTCATTGAATAAAATAATATGTATATTTGAAAAGATTCTTCATTTTATTTATTTGAAAACTTGCTAGTATGACGATGGAATAACGCAATAGCCACATGCGCCATATTTGATATTTTCCATGTTGCAGTCTGATGGACCAATAACACAATGTTTATTTATTTGCATTAATTTTATTTTATTTTTGAATCCGGAAGAAAAGTTGAGGGAGTGAAAGAAAAACTAAGAGAAGAAAACTAAGGAGAAAATATACAATGTGAGGTTCTTTCGATAAAATAGTGGAAATTTTTAATAAAATGAGTATTTTTTAAATTGAAAAAATTAAAGCAAGAATTGTTATCACATGATCATTATATTTCATCTTCAATAAACTTGGTTTGCAAAAAAAAGAAAAAAACATTTTAGGAAAAAAGTGTCTGTAATTGCTCAATTTCAGTAGAAGAGTAGCTTTATTTGTCGGGGAGTGGTACTTGACACCATAAATTTCTTCTTATTTCTATTAAAACATTTCAAAAAATTATTATTTTATTATAATATTTTATTTATTTTTATTTTTATAACATTAATATAATATTTTATTATTAAATCTAGTATTAAATGGAAGTCAAAATCAGAAAGACTGTCAAAATAACTTTTTCCTTATTTGTCATGATTTGTTGTATTAATAACTTGTTATTTAGAGTACTAGAGTATTAAAAAAATGGTGTTTGCATTTTTTAATTTAAAAGTTTTTTACGAAAAATTATTGTACTGATAAATTTTATTCGTAATGTTATTAATAATTTATGTTTTATCATCATGTATTTATAATTTTTTTTAATATTTTATGTAATTTAAAAAATTATGAATTAACTCTTTTTTATCATTAATTTCATAACTTACTTTAAGGTATCACTTTTTATTGTTGAGTGTATCTGAATAATATTTTATAATACTAAATAATTTATTGTGATTTATATTATTTGAAAAATAAAATATTTAATTAAATTTATGATAATAAATGACAAATATGCATGTAGGTGCCAATATATTCATTTTGGAGATAAGTTAAATTTCATACTCATAATTATAAAGATAAAAATATTTTTTTACTTCGAAAATGATAGGTAAACCCATGTTTTCTTTTTGTTATTCCTAATCTTCCTAATGAAAAAAATTAATAAGTTATTAACATGAACGAGTTTTTTTCTATTCTTATTACTTATTAACAATGCTCTTACCCTTTCAAAAGCATATATGAAAAATTATCATAAGTTAAGATAGATAATTTAGGCAATCATAAATTTAAAAAGAAAAAAAAAATAGAGAAAGGGTTTTTTAAGAATCATAACATTTTACTCAAAGTATTATAAATTATTGATAATTTTATTCTGTGAAAAAAAGTTGCTTGGGGCATCCATTTAAACTTGTATGAATTTAATATTAGTTATATGAATTAAATATGAAGTAGTATTGAATTAAATTTATTGCAAGGGTTAAATATTCTTTTATTCATAAACTTTTACCTAAAATTGAAATTAGTTTTTTCCAATACTTTGTTACATTATGGTTTTAAACTTAAAAAATAAATTGATATTATCATTTTAACCTCACAACGTCACTTTTTTACATGATAAATGATGTTCCAAACTGCCATTTAAGCTAAAGAACGTTAAATAATAAAAACAACTCAATTCCTAAAATGGAGGAAGAGCATAAAGTCACTGCTGCAGAGGGAGAATGACAGACATTGGAAGAATATAATACCTTGGTGATAGTCTCATGGAGGAGGAAGGGGAAGAAGATGAAAGAAAAAATAAAGATAATGTGACACCACCAAATAAACAAAATTTAAAAATTGACCAACATTCTCCAATTTTAAATAGGAGAGAATGTTAACCAGTGTCCAACCAGTGACCCTACGACACTGGTTAAGCTATAATAAATAATCATTGATTTCAATATTTTTATATTGAAAACTGAAATAATTAACTCTATCAATTAATTATATTATAAATTCATATAACATATTTTAAGATAAAATTATCCTTTGAAATTTCCAAGTAATACATCTTTTACAATAAATAAGTATTTTGAAATTTCTAAAGTTTTGACCTACAAAAATATAAAAAATACATGTCCGACACTCGAAGGATCTTTTAGTGAAAACTTGTAATGTGAAGACCTGAAATATTTAAAAAAATTTCAAAATTTATAACAACAGTAAAATATAGTTATTTTATTATTTAATTCATGTTTTAATGTTTTTTAGATATTTAACACTATTTTATTTAGTTGTTCTATTAATTTAAACTTTTTATGTTTAACTATATTTTAATTTTTAGCAACATTAAACTATAATTATTTTATTATTTTGTAACTTTTTGATTGGTGTATATTAAATAAAATATTAAATACAACTGTACAATATTTATAAATATTTTTATCTCTTAAATAAAGTAAATTTGTATTAGTGATTACTAAATTATAATTAATTTAATATAAGATTGATACATATTAATTATCTTTAATCAGTGTCCACCAATTAACATAACCATTTTAAATAAAGTTAGGACTAAATTGAATAAGAAAAATTAAAATAACATATTTCCATAACATAAAATTTAAATACATTTATAAGAATTAAAAGTTATTGTTTTTCATAAAATCATTACCCACTAAATAAAACATTAATTAATTTAAGTGTGAATTTAATAAAGTTTAATGATAAAATAAAACATTAATTAATATCAATGTTTTATTAAACACTTAGTTATAAGTTACAAATAAAAGAATTAAAGAAGAAATTAATATCGCTACGTTTAAATATTAATTATTTTTTCACATAGTAAGCCGTATATCATATGTTAAAGTATGTTTTATTATTCCATCTCTAACAAATTACATTTAAAAGTAAACTTAAATTTCACATCTTGGACTTGTTCTGTATAATTTTTATATTTGTACTAAAATTTAAATTTTAACGACGTAGGAGTAAAAGTAAATTAAATGTATGAATTATTTCAACTAATACATAAGTAGTGTCATAAGTACATTAACGTTCATGAAAGGTGAGTTTGACTAATTATTAAACGCTTTGATTTCTTTTATAATTATTAATAATTATTAAAAGTAAATTAAAAACAAAAGTCATAACACTAATAGTTACTTTAGGATAAAATAAAAACATGACCGCTCTAAATAAATAATACTAAAATAATGAATGGCAGTGGAATTTTGAAGTAAAGAAAAAATAAAAAGGTAAGAGAATAGTATATTTTTTAAAAATAAATTTATCCGTGATTTATTTTTTTTAAATTGTGTGCTACACTGTAGCTATGGAAACCTTTATCAAAGGTGTCAAGATCTACACCGTCAGATTTGAAAAATGTTCAAGATTTAGCCATAGGGTTTGAAACTGAAGAGTCCGCCCCTTTATGTTTGAATATAGAGAAGGACCATTTAAACTCTCTTCTCTCTTCTTCTTCTTCCATTCTTCAATTTTGGTGGTTGACGTGCATTTGCAGATCTTACTTCGCTTTCGCTCTCGTTTGGATCTGCAAATGCGCACCGTTTCGATCACTTCCTCAGTATTCTATCCTAATTGGATTCTGAACCTCATCGCGGTGAGTAAAACCTTTAACGGTCACATTCCATTTTGTTCGCGTGTTCCATTTTCCAAATTCGAATCGTGTTTTCTTAACTTTGATTTTGTTCGACAATGAATTTCAGGTTTTGTTTTGGAGTATGAGGTTTTTAGCAACTTTGATTTGAATTGCTCTGTGTGTGCGTGTTTTAATTTTGAAATCCTATGCATGATTTTGAAACTGTAGATTAGTCTTCTTCCACTGCGATGTTGTTATTGAATTATGTAATTAAGGCAATCGGATGGTGAGGTGGATGTTGACTTGAATGATGCAAATTCAGCTCCAGAAATGGTGATATATTGTGGTTTTGTTAAGATTTGAATATCCTTTTTGGTTGAGGAAAAATGATCTGACCTTGAAATGTTTTTTCAAGATAAATTTTTACTGAGGAGGTTTATAAATCTACTTTTGGAATTTTAACTTTTGAAAAACTTTAATTTGAATTTGAATTGCCCTGTTTTATTTAATTAGATGTCAATAGTTTTCTTCGACTGTTATTTAGTACAGAACTATGTAATTGAGAGATCGATAGGGTAGAGGTTGACGCTTGTGCTTGTGATCCAAGTGGTAAATCTACGGACATGGTAATATACAGTAGTTTTTTTTTTTTTTTTTTTTTTTTTTATTTTTTTATTTTTTTTTTTTTTTTTTTTTTTTTTTTTTCTTTTTTTTTTTTTTTTTTTTTTTTTTTTTTT
>Ga0209589_1008784_pt1 | contig 15620 bp, 9 predicted proteins | sample CowpeawhiteBW_FD_187525 | JGI IMG/M metagenome (GOLD analysis project Ga0209589, IMG submission 187525) | Root nodule microbial communities of legume samples collected from California USA - Cow pea white BW (SPAdes) (version 2) | ecosystem: Host-associated > Plants > Roots > Nodule | place: USA... | reverse complement strand
TATATATATATATATATATATATATATATATATATATATATATATATATATATATATATATATATATATATATATATATATTAGTAAAATACATTCTAACTTCATTTTTTCTAAGTTGCACATCTTGTTTTGTATTCTGTCTTCATTCTCCCAACTTCAAGTATTGGTACGTTGTCTTCTTCCAAGTATACCCTTTGACATTCTTCTGTTCCCCTTCTTTGAAATTGGACATACACATCAAATCCTATATAGACAATGACGTTTATGGTATGCTTGTTGTCAAATGGTGGAATCAAAATAAGAATACTTGACATGTATCAGTTGAGGCTTATTATTTGATTGTTTTTTTCATGAAGGAGAAAGTGGGCTTGTTGATCAAAGCACTAATTAAAATAATTTCCATTATGTTGAACGCCATTTTATAATTATTTGGATTTGTATGAAAATGAGTTTGTTTGAACTTTATTTAAAATTTATAGCATTAATGCATTTTATTTTATTTTATTTGAATTTATGATTAAATATTTGTTTTTTAAATATTTTTGTAAAGACCCGCGGGTACCCGTGGATACCTGCGGATATGAAAAAAAATAGGTGGGTACCCGCATAACGGATGTCCGACGAATATGGGTACGGGTACGAGGCAGATATTTATCCAGCGGGTAGGGTACGGAGGAGCTACTACCCGTACCCTACCCGCCCCATTGACATCCCTACCTATGATCAGGGATGGCAACGGGGCGGTGCAGGGACGAGTTTCACTATCCCATACCTATCCCCGTAAAAAAAAAAAAAATCATCCCCATCCCCATACCCATACTCAAACCCAACGGGTATCAAAGTTTTATCCCATCCCCATCCCCACCGGGTAATGGGTATAATCTCATACCCATACCCATACCCATACCCATACCCATTTTCTTACTACTTCTATATAAATTTTAATTAATTTTTATGAAATAATAAAAAATTACGGTAAAGGAAACATAATATTATCAAATATTCAATATTAGGAGGATGGTTGTTTCTTCGATATCAAATACTTTGAAATAAATTATAATTGTTTAAATTTTAGATTGGAATACCAAATAAAATTCCATGAGAACTAAAACATTTATTAAATTTGCAAACTGCAAACATTAATGAAACCTAGTAGTATAAAATTTTAAAAATATTTTTAAAAAAATTTAAAGGAAAACAAATATTCAAATTTAAATATATTTTAAATGTTTGTTTACTTCAATTTTTTAAATTCTAATGAATCTCTTTTTTTATACACTAATGAAAATGATAATACATCACTTAATTAAAATGATGCAAATAATAAATAATAAACATAATAAAAAAATTTTAACATGGATATTGTATCTTTTGAACTCCAATATATGTTGGATAGTGATAAAAAAATATTCAAGGCAATTACATTAAATTTTGATATTGTAGTAAATAAAAGTTATTTATACAATTATAGTGAAAAATTACAGTATGATTGATATAATGAGTTAGAAAATAAAAAATAATTAGATAAAATATACTGAAATAGTATTCTACATGATGAAAATAAACAACGAATAAAAATATTAAAAAATTAATAGATGTATGTCTTAGAAACAATTTGAGAAACTATTGAAAGAAATCACACAAAGGAAAATGAATGTATAATTAAGGGTATGATAAGATGAAAAAGACCTTAGACATCTAAGAAAACTTTTCAAATATAACATATATACTCAGTAGTTGAGAAATAATTGTTTTAGTGAAACAGAAGAGTTCTTCAAATGAAACAAAAATTAATAAAAATAAGTAAAGATTTTTTTTATATTACCTACTAAATGAAATGTTTATGCTATTAAACACTTAAATTGAGAGTATTAAATATACTCATGTGAAAAGAAAATATACAATAAATAAAAATATTAAAAAATAATAAAAATATTCAAATATGAGACATAAAATTTTTTTTAATTGACATACATCATTTTAACATAATTACATAAATGTTATGATAAGATGAAAACTATATTAGAAATACGACAAACCAAATAATTAGAAGAAATAAATAATTGATATATATATATATATATATATATATATATATATATATATATATATATATATAGGGTTACTTAATTAATTGTGAATATTTTAATAATTTAAATGATGACGGAGATATGACGGGGACATGTATTATGACGGGATATGTACATCCCCATAACCATCCTCATACCCAATTGAAAAAGTCTGGGATTCCCCATACCCATACCCATACCCAGACCCATACCCAGTCAATGAAGGGATTCCCCGTCAAAACGGAGATAGGTTCGGACAATACCCATGGGGAACATGTTTATTTGTCATCTCTACCTGTGATCCGTGATCATGAAAATACAAATACTTTATATATTTTAAACTCAATTATTAACCTTACTTATTTTACTTTAAGATAATTAATTTTAACAGTTTTTAATAAACAGACACTTATTAGTATAATTTTTCTGTATATTTTATCAAATTTGAGTGTAATTTTTCTGTATTCAACAAAATGTTAGCATTGGCTCACTTTGAGAATCTTCTAGGTCACGAAGGGTGGCTCATCAGAATCTCACCAAAATGGGCCATCTTGGGTGTCTACTCTTTAACTTTTTTCTTTCTTTCGAATCTATAATAAAAGATCTCGCTTGCTTTCTATTTATAATAATAATAATAATAATAATAATAATAATAATAATAATAATAATAATAATAATTATTATTATTATTATTATTATTATTATTATTAGGATGATGATCCTCGTCATTTTATATTTTTTAAAATTAAATAAAAAATAAGTGATATCGATTGTTAAAATAAATATGAATAGTTTGTGGTGTCATATATTCTTAAAAAGATGTGAATACTTCGGCAAGATTATATAACATTCTGCAGCAAAAATAATAGTAATAGTTACATGAATAAAGTATTATTGATAATTTTTTGTCGTACTATTTTATTTTAAAGGTTTAAAATTTAAGATTCATATTAATTTTAATTTTATATACTTATTTATGTAAAATGTATGTATTCTCATTTATTAGAATTGCATGCGTAATTTATAATTAGCAAAAAAAAATATGCGAAAAGAGTTGTAAATTTACAGGGAAGAGAAAATAAAATGTAGAATAGAATTATGTATAGTTAGTTTTAGCAAAAGTAGAACTTACATTCACTATTTTTTTTTTTCATTTAGGTACGGTAATTACGATATTGAACATAAAATTTAAAAGTTTCCGTTATTATATATTTATATTTTATTGTTAAATTCGAACCTAGTCTTTCCTACCCGAAAAGCAAAAGAAAGGAATATCCGCATATATGGGAATACTCTGAATTGACCGTCATTATTAAACACTTACCAGACACTCCATGTAGTTTCCCATTTTAATTTTAATTTTAATTTATTTTTATTTTGATTGATGTCAATTATTAATCACGTAAGGAACACTCCTAATAGTTCCTAGTTTTCCTTTTTCTCTTACAATTGCTATTAATTATTATCATCACTTAATCAATTAATTAATTAAACAAATTACTTTAGAAAATAATAAGTAGGGTGAGTAGAAGATATATTCTACCAATTAAAATTATTATCTTTAAAACAGCTAAAAATATTTAAAAAACATCATAACTATTAACTTTAAAACAGTTAACAATATTATATATATATATATATATATATATACATCGTAAATATAAAGACGTTAATAATTTACTTATAATTATTATCTCTAAAACAGTTAAGAATAATCAGAATATAAATAAATATAATCGGACTTAATATTTTATTTATAATCAAGGTTAAATTACTCTTTTGAAATTTTTATTTGTCATGAAATTTCAATTTGGTTCTAAAATTTTTTATTGTCTCAATTTGATTTTATTTTCTTAAAAATGACTCCATTCGGTCTTTACCGTTAATTTTGACCAGATGGAGTTAAAGTCAACGCCATTTGTCAATTTTTGGGATTTTTGAATTTTTTGAATTTTTTTTTGAATTTTTTGTTTAATTTTTTGTTTATTTTTTACACGTGTCAATTCGCAGTTGTGTCACTTGTCAAAACGACTTCATTTGGTCCCTATATTTGTTTTTAATTTTAATTTAGTCTCAATTTTTATAAAAATAAAATAATATTGTCCTTCCTTAAATTAACACTCAATTTCATCTCTATATACAACGATATTCTTAATAAAATTAACGTTTTTATTAAATATATGTAAAAATATTTTTGAATAAGTTTTTTTTTTTTAATTTTATTATTAAACAAAGTTAAATCCCAAACTTAATTTCAAAAATTAACAATTTTGTCATCATATATAAAAGCATCAAGTGTATCATATTATACAAACTTAGTAAAAATTAAAAATCAAATAATTTGTCACACATAAGTTTAAGAACTAAATTTCAAGTTTAAAACAAAACCAAAGTTTAATATTTTTGTATAGAATTTATAGTTAATTTAAAATATTTATATAAATATTTAATAAAAACGTTAATTTTAGTAAGAATATCAACATAAAATTTATATAAAAATAAATTAGTGTCAATTTAAGGAATGACAACATTACTTTATTTTTACAAAAATTGGAACTAAATTAGAACTAAACTGAAATTAAAAACAAATATAGAGATCAAATTGAGTCACCTTGACACGTGACACAACTACGAAATGACATGTATAACAAATTCAAAAAAATTCAAAAAAAAAGTTCAAAAAATTCAAAAAAATTCAAAAATTGATATGTGACATTAACTTTAACACAGTCAAGTTTGTTTAAGACTAAATTAAGTCATTTCTAAGAACATAAAAATAACGTAAAAATTAAATTGAGACAAAAAAAATTTGAGAAATAAACTAAAATTCGATGAAAAACAGAGAAACCGCAAAAGTAATTTAAGATCAACGGTGCACTTTTCTGAAAATAAAAATCAACGGTGCGATGTTGGTAATTGATAACGCGTTGGCCTGTTCATCTACTTATTTCCGCCTATAAATGAACCCCAAATGCACTGCCCAGGGTTTCAAGCCCTCAGCCTCCAACGACGGAGGAGCGGAAAACATTCCGAGTTTCTTCCTCAGTTCTCCTTTTCTAGAATCTTCCAAATTCAAACTTTCTTTTCTTACTCAGTAGCGAGAACGAGTCATGGAATCCAAACCCGGTCAAAATATCAAGCTCCTCTGTAGTTACGGCGGCAAAATTCGCCCACGCACCACCGACGGCGAACTGCGTTACGTCGGAGGCCACACCAGAGTACTCACCGTCCACCGTTCGATCTCCTTTTCAGGTTCGTTTCGTAATGTTTAACCTTCATTTTCACTCGCTACTTTGTTTCGTGAATTTAATTTAATGTTTTGATGCGTCGTTCTGCAGAGTTGATGGTCAAACTTACTGAGTTTTGCGGTTCGTCCGTGATCTTGAAGTGTCAATTACCCAAGGGAGACTTGGAGACCCTGATTTCCATCACTAACGACGAAGATCTCGTTAACATAATCGAAGAATACGATCGTGCCTCGTTGAAACTGGCGCATCCAATGAAGATCAGAACCCTTCTCTTGCCGCCGAGGTCGGTGAAGAAGGTTTCGTCCACTCCGACGTTGTCCTCGGCATCGTCCAGCGCTAGTCCCTCTCCGTCCAGATCGCCTCACACTTCCGCCGAATCCCTGCCATACGCGGCGGCGTACCGCCACGGATGCAATCACCGGACTCCGCTGTTGCCGGCTGCGTACGCTATCGGCGTGCGTAACGGCTCTGCGAAGGCCTGTTGCTACACGCAGTTCGATGGAAATCATAGATTTTGGCGTCGTGGACCTCACCGCTATAATTACTGCCACTGAGGGCAGCCGATATATTCATATAGTAAATACAGTCGCAGAAGAATCGCGAATACGAAACGGATTCCCATACATGATATCATGATGACGAAAATATCAAAAGCACCAAAAAAACGAAAAGAAAAAAAAAATGAGAGAGGGTTGTGAAATACAATTATTTTTTTTTTTCAATTTTGAAAAAAAAAATAGATATCGATGAATTGAGGTTCAAGTTTTTCCAATTAAGCCTAAATTTATTTTTCGAATGTTAATACCTGCTCGGGACTCTGTTTCTTCAACGGTTAGGGTTCCGTTAACCACCGTCTGACACGAGACCACGATTCCTCTGAGGCGTTACACGTGTTGCTTTTGGCAGTTTCGAGTGTTAACTGTGGCCACACGCGTTCAATTTTGTACGACACGATTATTTAAGTGGGTACGTATTTTCCCTTGACATTTTTTTTTTCTTTTGAAATTAGTTAAGATTATTCTTGTTGATTTATATATTTCTTGATGAATTTGCAGGTCGATAAACGACGGAGACATTGTAGCGGGACATGTGGGGATTGTGGAAAATGACAAAACCTTGAACCTTCTTGAAATTGGGGTTTCAGGGTATTACGAAAGAAAAGAAATGCCATAATATTATTTGGTAAAGTTATCGTATAAAGAAAGGTTGAATTATAAATATAATAAAATATAATGAAAGGTATAAAAATTGCAATAATAATATTGTGAACAAAACCGGAAGATAGGGTCTGGTGGAGCAAGTCGGCAAGTTGGTTAGCTGAAAATGACACGAATGAGGCATATTTCTGGTAGTCTTTTGATGGGTTCAATTCAACAGCTCTCAACTTTATCCGATGATTGGACGCGGTTCAGGAATATATAGAAAAATAAGATTAAAGTAAGAATCTGCCCCACCATTGCTGGAAAAGATGAAAATTCAATAAAACAATATACATGGAGAAAGAGAAGGCCATGGCCCAAATAATCCATTAGGGGTGACCATTGAATTCGGGCACACAAAAGTTTGGTCGAGCTGAGGAATAACTCAAAACATGAGAAGTGCTGCGCAGGTGTCGTTAAACTTGAACGTCAAACAAAAGTATCTATAATATTTTAAACAAAATTGGATTAATTTGTTTATATAAAATAAAGAAAGACATTTGAACAGGTGAGCATCTTCGTTCTTTAAGAGCATGATAACATACAATTCTTAAATAAGAATCTACATCATGAAATTAAAAAAATATTTTCTAACAAATCTTTTTTCTTTTAACAATCAAATAAAAAATATTAAAATATGAGTCTATTAAAAATCTTTACATTGTCAACAAATTCAATTTAATTGTCAAAGTGCATGCGTGACCAAAATGTTTTCCGTGTCACATGAATGAACTTGTTATTGGAATTAATGGAATGGTGCTATTCAATTTAATTGAGTGTTTTTTATTGCAACGTTACGCATGTCTCGTTACGGTTATTAAAAGAAAAAACCACAATCCTTAGCTGTTTTTTTATGACGTCGGATGACTTGTTTAATTGAATTGAATGCATCTCTAACGTGAATGAACAAGCCGTGAATTAAAAGACGTTTAAAAGATCATGTTTATATCCTGGTGCAACGATTTAAATTAAAAGACGTGATTGGAATCGAATAGATGACAATTTCACTTTGCATGAAATTCCAATAAAAGACATGTGTTCTTACCGAAACGCGGAGTGCAAGTGCTCAGGTCAAGATGATTATTTGAGTGTTTAATCGGGATGTACTTGTAAAAGGCTTTTCGATGCTTTAGTTAGTAAGAAAATTTCACAAAAATTGCTTCAAAGTAAGAGAGAATGTGAACATATATTAAGTCAAGTGGAATACGCTTATATATAATATTATTATAACTGGACACTTGGTTGGTCATGTTATATCTGATAACTGCCTTATCGTGATATTAGGGCCTAATATCTCACCGGATATGTGGAGCAGTTGAGATCGTGCTGTGTGATGATTTTGCCCAATAAGGATGCGTTGAGCCTTGTTGAGTTGTGTCTTCTATTGGGACAGGTAAGTACAACTTGGACTGAAATTCAATCCTATCAGAAATAATGCGTTTCAATTTTATTTATGGAGTTAGGTATGGTTTATGGCGTGTGTGTGTGTGTATATATATATATATATATATATATATATATATATATATATTTGATTTCAAATTATTAATGATTTTATTTCAATTACCCATAATATGTTGTATTATGAATAATTGATTTATCTATTACCCATAATATGTTGTATTATGAATAATTGATTTATGAGATAATTAAAGTTCACTATTATAAGACATTTTAGGATCGTCCAAAGGTTGATTAATTATTCTTATAATTAATGAACATGATGGTAGATAATTTTGTATGCATCACTAGTTTTATTTATATACATGAAGGTAGTAGGTGATTCTAGTTTACGCATATTTTAATTATCATTAATGTTATAATATGATTAACACCATTATGTTTATGTTTGTGTATTAGTGGATCTCCCAAAGACGGACATTAGTATGCATAGAATGGTTATTTATGTCTGAATTTGTATTTATGTTTAGTTTTATGACTCAAAGCATTAATGTTAAACATGTGTTAATTGTAGTCTATTATGATATCTTTTCACTCGCACGTTATGTTTGTTCTAGTCTTTAATGGGTTGAATTTCCTTGAATGGAGTGAACAAGTCCAACTCCACTTAGGTGTGTTGGATTTTGATTTGGCTTTTGAAGTTGAAAAGTCGGCTGCTATCACAGATGCTAATAGACATGAAGCGAAAACCCATTACAAAGCATGGGAAAGGTCAAACAGACTTAACTTGATCTTTATAAGAATATGCCTAGCAAACAATATTAACTCAGCTCGTCCCAAAACTAACAACACGAAAGAATTTATGAAATTTGTGGAAGAGCGCTCCAAAACTGTTAACAAGTCTCTCACTGAAACATTGATGAGTATGTTGACAACCATGAAGTTTGATGGTTCACATACTATGTACGAGCATGTGATTGAGATGGAAAATATAACAACAAGACTTAAGTCTCTAGGAATGGTAGTGGATGAAGGTTTTCTCGTGCCGTTCATTTTGAGCTTATTCCCGTTTAAGTATGGTCTATTCTAGATGAACTACAACACTATGAAAGACAAGTGGAACATGCATGAATCGCACAATATGCTAGTTCAAGAGGAGACTTGACTGAATTATTTAGGAAACCACTTCATTCAGTATGTGAAGAATCAAGAGCTGGAAAGAAAGTTATAAAGAAACATGGAAAGGGTAAAGAATCATTGACGAGTCCTCAACCAAAATCAAGAAGAAAAATGGCAAATGTCATTTTTGCAGAAAGTCTGGACATTTCCAAAAGGATTGCATAAAGCGTACAACTTGGTTTGAAAAGAAAGGTGAGCATAATGCTTATATATGTTTTGAATCAAACTTAACTGAAGTTTCTCATAATACTTAGTGGATTGATTCTAGATGTATAACTTATGTTTCTAATGAGATGTAAAAATTTCTTTCAACTCGAACCATAAACACAAATGAGAAGTTCGTCTTCATGGAGAATAAAGAGAAAGTTCTAGTGGAAGCTCTTGGGACTTATCGTCTAATCTTCGACACTAGATATCACTTAGACCTTATGGATACTTTTTATGTATATAGTATGACTAGGAATTTAATTTCTTTGTCTACGCTTGATATTGTTGGATACTCTTTTAAATTTAGGAATGATTGTTTCCGTTTGTTTAAGCGTATTTGTATGATTGGATCTGGTACACTTTATGATGGTTTATATAAATTGAATTTTGATAATTTATATGTTGAAACTCTTATGACCTTTCATTACAATGTTATCATTAAACGTAGTTTAGTGGATGAACGATCTGCTTACTTGTGGCATAAGCTTTGGGACACATTTCCAAAGAAAGAATGCAAACATTAGTAAAGAATGAAATCCTTTTGGATTTGGATTTATTGATCTGAATCAATGTGTGGATTGTATTAAAAGGCAAACAAATAAAACACACAAAGAAAAGATCAACAAGAAACACTTAGCTTCTTGAAATCATACACACCGATATATGTGGTCCGTTTGATGTAAATTCCTTCAATAAAGAGAAGTACTTCATCACCTTTATTGATGACTTTTTGCGTTATGGACATGTCTATCTATTGCATGAGAAATCTCAATCAGTGAATGCCTTGGAAGTTTATATAAATGAAGTGGAAAGGCAAAATAGAAAGGTGAAAATCATAAGGTCAGATCGAGGTGATAAGTATTATGGAAGATATGGTGAAAGTGGACAACACTTTGGCCATTTGCTAAGTTCCTTGAGAAATTTGGTATTTGTGCCCACTACATAATGCCAGGCATACCACAACAAAATGGTGTATTAGAAAGGCATAACGGAACCTTAATGAATATGATTATGAGTATGTTAAGTAATTCATGTTTACTTGTATCATTGTGGATGTATGCTTTAAAACTGTCATGTACTTGTTGAACAAGGTTCCTAGTAAAGTTGTTCAAAAGACTCCTTTGAGTTGTGGACGAGTAGGAAACCTAATTTAAGACACCTACATGTTTGGGATTGTCAAGTAGAAGTAAGAAAGTACAATCCACAAGAAAAAAAACTGGATGAAAGAATATTCAGTGGATATTTCATTAATTATCTAGAAAAATCAAAAGGTATATGTTTTACTGTCCTACCCATAGTACAAGAATTGTTGAAATTGGAAATACTTGGTTCATTGAGAATGGTTAAACTAGTGGGAGTGAAGCTTCACAAAATATGGAGATTAAGGAAGTTAGAGTACAAATTCTTGTAGCTAGTACTTCTTCTTCTTCAAGAGTTGTTGTTCCCTGTGTTGTAGAAATTTACAATAATCAAGACGAACAACAAATTAATGATACTAATGTTAACAATGGGCCGGTAATAGAACAACCACAAGAAGTTGTATTTAGAAGATCTCATCGAGATAGAAAGATTGTTATTTCTAATGACTATATGGTTTATCTACAAAATTAAGAAAATGACTTAAGTTTTAATAATGATCCAGTTTCGTTTTCAGAAGCCATTAATGGTGATAATTCTGACAAGTGGTTAGATGCTATGAAAGATGAGATTAAATCATTGGCACAAAATGACGTATGTAAGCTTGTGGAATTGCCAAAAGGGTAAAAAGAGTTTAGTGTACATGAGTCTTTAGGACTAAGGGTGATTCTCAAGGCAATATCGAACGTTATAAGGTTTGATTTGTTGCCAAAGGTTTTACTCAGAAAGATTACATTGACTATAAAGAAACATTTTCTTCTATTTCTAAGAAAGATTCTTTCAGATTATCATGGCCTAAGTAACTCATTAAGATCTTGAGTTTCATAAAATGGATGTTAAGACTACCTTTCTAAATGGGAATTTAGAAGAGGATGTTTATATGGACCAACTGATGGGGTTCTTGGTCTATTAAGTGAGACTAAGAGGTTTCTCTCTAATAACTTTGAAATGAAAGATATGGGTGAGACATACTATGTGATAGGAATAGAAATATTCCATGATAGATCATAAGGACTATTAGGTTTGTCTATAAGCATATATTAATAAAATTTTAGAGAGATTCAGAATGGATAAGTGTTCAACATCTCCTATTCCAATACAGAAAGGAGACAAGTTTAGTCTCACGCAATGTCCAAAGAGTGATTTGGAACAAAAATAGATGGAAGATATGCATCTGTTGTTGGGAGTTTAATGTATGCTCAAACATGTACGAGGCCATATATAAGCTTTGTAGTTGGTATGTTTGGTAGATACCAAAGTAATTCAGGACTAAAGCATTGGAAAACTGCAAAGAAAGTTTTAAGATACCTTCAAGGAACAAAGAATCACATGCTTACTTATAGAAAATCCTATCACCTTAAGGTGATAGGTTATATAGATTCAGAATTTGTCATATGGATACAAGAAATTCTACATTTGGTTATATGTATCTTTTAGCCGGAGGAGTAATTTCATAGCACGAAGCAATCTATCATTGTTGCATCCACTATGGAAGTTGACATTGTGGCATGCTTTGATGCCACAGTTCAGGCTAATTGGTTGTAAAATTTTATTTCAGGACTTGAAGTAGTCGACATTATTTCCAAGCAGCTAAAAATTTATTGTGATAATTCCGTAGCAGTCTTTTTTTCTTAGAATGACAAGTATTGCAAATGTGTTAAACATATAAAGTTGAAATACTTTGTCATTAAGGAAGAAGTTTAAAAATGTAGAGTGTTAATAGAACATATTAGCATAGATATTATGATTGATGACCTTTTGATAAAAAGGTTATTGTCCAAATTGTATGTTGGCAATGTAAAAAATATGGGCATTATGTATACTAGTGAATGTTAAATCTTGAATGTTAATATTATTAATGTTTATGTGACACTCTAAGCTCTTTAATGTATAAGTTTATGAAATTTGTGTTTTCTTCTTTATATTTATGCATGCAAATTATGATGAAGAAAACAAATTATGTAATGTTATTGTTATTGAAAGATGGCATTATGTTTGAACCCCTTATGGACTTTTGGTTTTAAGGTCATATTAAGGAGGAAATGATGATACAATTGTACATGGAAGGGACCATGTCGATTGACTGATGTGTGACCGTCATGACTCTTATTATTTCTATATATTTAATTATGAATAATGATGGAACCAATTTATGTAAGGTCCTTTAATGCACATTATGTTTATATTATTAAATCATACAATGTTATGACATCATATGAGTCAAGTGGGAGAATGTTAAAGTCAATTGACGAATTAATTCTATTATATGACTCATTTTGAAATATTGTGATGGACCCAATTGTGATTTAATAAAATATAAGGACCTATTGGTTATCATGGGAAGTGATAATAAAATAAAATAAAGATAAAATAAAAACCAACTTGATGGACGTTGGTTTATAAAAGGGATTGAGGTTCTGTCTTTGGGCATAAGGTTCTTTCACATTAAATCATCAAGAACATGTGAGAGGAGAAAAAAAAGCAAAGAGATAGATTAGAAACGGTGATTGGAGAACAAACAAATTAAAGAACACATTCTCATAAGATCTCTTATGGATCAAGGTTAATGCTCTATTATGTTTTATTCTATGAGAATCTTAAATCTTCAAGATCCTAAATTGTTTTACAAGATTCGTCACAAAGAATTCAATCAAATTAGAGTTCTATTACAATAACCAAGAGAATCCTCTCTTATTGAAAAACCAATTTTCATATAATGACCATCCAAGGTGTCTACAAATGTATTTAGTGCCCCTATATATAGGAATAAATGTTTAAGCCACCTAAGAAACCCTAAAACAAAGCCTAAAGACATCAGGCCCAAAAATAACATGAAAATTCAAAACCAGAAACAAACTATTTAAAAATTTAAAAGAAAATTAAAAATACTTTTATTTGCCTAAACTATTCTATAATTCTATTCTAAGCCAACTAATGATCTTCATCTCTTTATGCCCTTTGAATTGTAAAGTCTCCTCCTCAAGTTCTTCTTGTATTGAGGAGGAGATTTAGCTTCTGACATATGTGTTTGATGTAGAAGTTCTTTGATATACTTTGTTTGTGAAAGATGAAGACTCATGGTGTTTGTGAAAGAGGAAGGGACCAATATCTTTTAAAGCAAAATGTTTATTTAATAAAGAAATAAGAGAAGAAACTTCAAATACAAAACTACCAATAATTATAAAATCATCAATGTGTATTAAGATGAACATAGTATATGTTAATCCAAATTTATAAAAAGAGAGGGGTCACTTTTTAGTTGAAGAGATACATAGTTTGACAGAGTTTGACTAACTTTGTGAAACAACAATTGTAGAGCCTATTTTAGATCATAAATGGATTTGGTAAGATTACATACCTATTTTGGATTGGAAGAGATGAACCATGGAGATTGTTGCATATACACAATTTCTTAAAGGTCGTCATGCAAAAATACATTATTGAATCATCTTAATGTATTGACCATTTGGAAGAGAGAGCATGAGCAAGGATAATAAGAATCGTGGTAGGCTTAACAACAAGACTGAACATTTCATTGCAATATAAACCTGCAATTGATGACAACCCTTGGCAACAAGTTAAGATTTGGGGTGTTGAAAAGATCCATCAACCTTGAACTTATTTTTGAACACCCATTTGCATCCAACTATGCTACCACCAGAGGGTGGGTCAGTGAAAATCCAAGTATTATATTGAACAAGAGTGTTATACTCTTTTTTACATAGCATTGAACCATGCAAAATTAGCTAGAGCATCTTTAATAATATACAACTTAGTCAAGTTATAAGAAATATAGGTAGGGAAAATGTATGGTTTGAAGAATGCCTTGACACGAGTAATCATAGGGTGAATATTATGAACTAGTGAAAAGGATAAATCAATGGTATTTGCATAAGAAGAAGGAATAATCAAGGTGGAAAAGCCATTAACAAGTGAAACAATATTATTATTTTTGTTTTGGGATATAAAAGGGCTATTAGTAGAAATGTTGAATACTAAAATCATTAATAGAAATATGTTGTATAACAGTTATGGGAAGAGACGTTGGAGAACCTAGATATGTAAACAACATAGGTTGACCAAACTTGTAATTAAAACATTAAAAGGGGAAAAAGTTTTCATTAAAAATCACATGGTGTGAAATATAATTTTTTTCATACTGAAAAAGACATATATCTTATATGTTATGCATTGTATCCTAAAAATAGGTAAAGCGAATACCGAAAATCAAATTTTTTTTATTATATAATCGTAGTAGAAGGTAACAAGCACAACCGAATACTTCAAAAAAATGTTTGGGTTTTGTATGAAATAATATTCCATGAGGTAAAGATTCATTCAAAACATTGGTAGGTAAAACCTTACTAATATGTACAAAGTGGAGAAAGCTTCACCCCAAAACTTACGAGGAAGAAAAGCACCAACAAGAAGAGACAAACCTGTATCGGTGATGTGGTGAGGTTTACGTTCTATGGAACCACTTTTTTATGGGTATAAATTTCTTTAATTTATCAAGTTAAATTAATTTTAGTTTACTATGTTAGGATCGTTGCACAACAAAATATTTACGTTTGACAAAAAACAAGAGAAGGCAGGAGGGGGTGAAATGGTTTCTTAATAAAAATGTATGCTTTAAAATCAGAGTTACAAGAAAATATTTTCCTTTATAGTAATAACTCTTAAAGAGAGTAGGAAAAGAGAAAATTGCACAAGTTATTTTATACTTGTTCAAATCAAAAAATCCTACATCCAGTTGTTAATCACTCTAAAGGGAGAGATTAACTAAACACTAAAATAAATTGAGATTACAAATAGGAGTAAGAACAATTTAGGATATAAAGCAACTCCCATGAAGCCATAAGAGATGAGAAACACCTCTCTTGAAATCCACAAGGGATGAACACCTCCTTTAAATCACACAAAGGATAAACAACTATAGCTAGCAAAAAAAACACTTCCTTATCACCTAAGATCACACTTGGTGAAATTTACACAATCTAATCACACTAGGTTTTCAAAGTTTTTTCATAGAGAGTTTCACAGTTCTCAAACTTGATGTGACCCCAACAAGCCCAAGCTCAAGTGCATCAACAAGCCCAAGCCCACATCAAGGCCCAATCACTAGAAGCATGATGAGAAAGATTCACATGGGCCTCTCACAAGATGATCAAGTCAATCAT
>Ga0209589_1008783_pt1 | contig 15621 bp, 7 predicted proteins | sample CowpeawhiteBW_FD_187525 | JGI IMG/M metagenome (GOLD analysis project Ga0209589, IMG submission 187525) | Root nodule microbial communities of legume samples collected from California USA - Cow pea white BW (SPAdes) (version 2) | ecosystem: Host-associated > Plants > Roots > Nodule | place: USA... | reverse complement strand
TTTCATGACTCTGTAGACACTGCTGAATATTTTAGAAAATTATTATATCTTTAAAATATATTAATTTTTATATATCGACAAAGTTTAAACAAGTTTTAAATATATTTTAAAATATTAAATAAGTATATTTTGAAAGTAGAAAAACAATTTCAAAAATTAAATAGAAAATTCAACTTCATGATTTATTAATATTACATGTGGTATCAATTGTCCTGAAGTCAAATGGTTAGATCATAATCAAATTATTTTATTATACTTGAAAAAACAAGTTACATTCTAATTAACGACTAAAACTTTTAATTTAATAATAAATTTTAGATTTTAATAATTGATATTAGAATGAAGATTGCAGATTTAATTTCTACTTAATAATTATTAAAAAAAATTGTTGTAAGTTGTACAGTTATATGGAAGATTAGATGAACTGTAAATAAGGATTTGAGAGATTATTGGGCATGTTTAATTAGTGACATTAAATATACTTCTAAAAGTATTTTCTACTCACCAAAAATACTTACTGTGTTAGCTGTCACTCTTACAGGTGGATAAGATAAATTGATTGTGATTCTCTGGAGTAGTAAAGTGAAATGGGTCAGGTTCAAAATTAATAAGTCATTATTAGAATTTTAAGAGTGCATTTAAGTGTATATAGATTGAAAAGTAGAGAACTCGAAGTCAAACAATATATAAAAAATAATACTCATAAATGCATTCTTTTAAAGTTTTAAATTAAAAATATTTTTAATTTTTTTTATCTTATTTGTGTTGTATTTTATTATAAATTATATATATATATATATATATATATATATATATATATATATATATATATATATATGTGTGTGTGAGATTATGTATTTGTAATATATTCTACTCGAAGTTATAAAATTTGACCTCAGTCTTTATAGATATTTAAATCTTTGGTATTATTCTATAAAGTTCATTTTTTTTAGTCCTCATAAAATATTACTCCTTAATATCATATTTTAATAATTTTTTAATTTATAGTATTTTAAATTCGGTCTAAGAAAAAAAACAAAAAACAAAAAATCATTTAAATTGTTATGAATACTACCAAAAATCTCCAAAACATATTGTTTTACCACGAGCTCTAATTCAACAACCTTGATGTCTTACATTTTCTTAAATACAGTAAATTATGGATAGTACTTTTAATAATATAAATATAACATGTTAGACACATGACAACAAACGGAACTTACTCGAGTTTCATTATTTTATATTTAATTTTTATATTTTCTCTTTTACAATAAAGTGTACAAAATTTTTGTCACATCTTTATTTTCATCGAATAACATATATAATTTTATGTATAATTTTGTGTTCATACCGTACCACTTTTTTTATACTTAAATATTAATTAATTGTTTTTAATATTAAAATAAAAATTAAATTAAAAGAAATATAATATTATTAAATATTAAAAAAAAATATATTTTTAAATCTTTGATCTCAATTATTTATAAATAAATTATAATAATATAAACTTCAAATCAGAATACCAATTAACAATTGCATAAAAAGGAAATAATGATATAAAATACTTCACAACCAAAACATTTATAATTTTTACAAATATCAAAGAAACAAAGTTGATAAAATTAAAAAATATTTAAAAAATTATAAAAATAAAACAAATATTCAAATTTTAAAATATTTTAAATATCTCCTTACTAATACATTTTCTTATATCCTGATAAATATTATATCTAACGAAATTGCACAAATGAAAAATATAAAATTAATTATAATTCAAATTTAGTTATAAATCTTTCGTTTTTTTAATTTTTATCTATGTTGGATATTGCGAAAAAGATTTGTGATATTACAGTTAATAAAATCTTTATACAATTGTGATGATAAAATTACATTTATAAAAAAGAATTAGAAAATAAAAATAATTATATAAAAATCATCAAAAACAATATTTTACGTAATAAAAATATTAAAAAAAATTATGCACAAAAGAAAAAATATATAATTAATGATATGATAAAATGAAAAAAATTGAGGAAGTTTTCTAAATATATATGAGAATAACCAAACCATTGAGAGATAATGAAAGTTGTTTTAGAAAACACAGCTTTCTAAAATAAAACAAATGGTTAAGGATCAAAAAGCATAAGAAGATAAAATTTTATATCATCTAGTAAATGACTTACATGATTGAACACTTAAGAGTCAACCTTTTCTATCCAAAAAAAGATAAACAATAAATAAAAGTATTAAAAAAGAGCAAAAAGAATTAAAAGTGAGACCTTAAATCTATTTTATTCACTGAAATTGCTAAGACCATTTGAACATAATCATATAAAAAGAAGAAAAAAAAGTACAATCAAGGTTCGGTAAGCAGGATAGTACTATAGAGATATGTGTGAATTTTGTAAGTATTGAATAAGCCAAACAATTAAAAAAAAGGAGAAAGAGAATTATATATCTATATATTAAGATTGATATTGGAATGGGGATGGGATGAATGTGTACATATCCATCTCGTCCACGTACTCAATTGAAAAAATCAAATATTCATGGTCAATGTATGAATTCTCCGTCAAAACAAAGATAGGTTTAGACAACAGCCAATGTTTATTTGCCATTGTAATTCGTGAAATATAAATGACACGTATACACTTGGTAGACCTACTAAAATCAAGGGTTTCAAATTCACTAAGGGTGTGTTTGTATTGGAGTGTGAATTTGAGGGAGAGTGAGTAAATAAATTTGATGGGATGGAGAGAGAATTGCGTTGTTTTTTTGATTAAGAGATATATAGTGTGATTTGAGTATGTATGATGAAAATTTGTGAATTTGTGTAAGATGTGATGATATGATAGATTAAAAAAATATTTTAATGGATAAAATTATATAACTATCATTTTACCCTCAAGAATAAATGTGATATAATTTTAAATGTAAATAATGAAAACGATATTAAAATTAAATTAACATTGGTATTTATAATTGAAAATAAAAGTTAAAATTGGAAAGATAAAATTAAAATTAAAAGGGAATTGTTGGAAAGAAAGTTTATTATATTTTTTAAATAGTATAGTGGTTCTATGTTTGTTTCTCATCCACCAAACAAAATATACCCAATTAAACAACTTATAATTGACAATTATAATTGACAACTTAAATTATCTACCAAATTAAAATTCATTTAATAACTTAAATAATAATTTTTTAATAATATTTATTTTATTTTACTTTATTTTAGAATAGGTAGTAAAATGCATTCGGAATCCATTTCCTCTCCCAAAATCCCGTCCCTCTTTTTCTATGCCAAATAAAATGAGGTTATTTTCTACTTTGTACATAACCTTAATAGTATGTCCTCACAAATTTATTCTATATGAAGGATGTTTCTCACTTAAATCATTACATGCGAATCACTTCACAACCATGGAAACAAACAGCACACACAATTACAAATCCAACCTCACATTAACACGTGAAAGTAAACCTCCCAAAACAAACATACACTTAGTGTTAATATGTTCTGATACATAAACTGATGATGATAAAAAACAGTTTGGAAAGTGAGGTTTGCAACCACCCATATATACTTTAAATTAAGATTCGGTGTTTGTACACTTACAATATAGAGACTCTAAGTACTCTAACATGTTAAAAGGTAGGATTTAAGCCTAACTCAAGCTTCACAAACTGGTTTGTAAGGTAATAATTTCACTCAATTATACATTGTAAATTGGCCTTATCTCTAGTCGATGTGAGACTTCTAACGCCACATTCAATCTAATTCAACCTATTAACTACAGCCAATTCTTTTCTTTGAGTTAACCACAACCCCAAACACCCCAAACCATTCCTTTGATACAAAACCATTTGAATGAATGCTAAATTTGTCTTTTAGAGTGCCACGGTGTATTGCACTATGCAACAGTCAGTGTGTGACATCAGAAAATGTTCTTGACAGTCGTGAATTTACTTAAGGCCAAAACTTTTTTATATTTGTTTTCACTCACAAAATCTAAATTTAGAGAAAATTAAACTTTACATAAGAAAAAAAAAACATGTCGAAGAAAAAAATTTGAATCGATGCTTTACATAAAGAAGGAAAAATTGTCTGGTTTTTATTTATGAGTGTATTAAGATTTTTGTATTTAGATCTAGAATCGAAATAAATGCAGAAAGGAAAAGAAGAAGCAGCAGAGTAGTAGTAGTAGTAAATAATAAAAGAGGAAGTAGTAGCAACACAATACCATTGATTCGCTTGGTACTTTTTCATTTATGATATCGATGGAAGTTAATGTTAACGACAAAATTCAGAGGCATAGTTTCCCTACGCCAAGTATTAAGGTTCGTCAAATGAACAATCGCTATCACTTCTGATACGAAACACGGGGTTGACTGAATCTGAATGTCATAAAAGAAAACAATAAAAATAATAAAAATAATTATAATATGCCCAAGTTGTGTCCTTTCTCTCTTGAATGTATGGTTGTCGTAGACAGCTACGTATAGAGGTCCTGGTAATGCAGTATGAGCAATATTATCTACCTATCTATCTGCACTGCAAACTGACGATTCTGCATGCTGCTGCTGTTGCTGCTGCTGCTTCTGCTGCTGCAAGTGCCTGAATACGAAGCCGTCTTTGATTCTTAGATCTTAACAATAATAAATGAAAATAATTTATTATTTTATGTGAAAACCGATGATTCAGCATGGTAGCTCTCAGTGCTACTATGTCCCTATTACTCAATAGTTTTTCCCATCCAAATCTCTCTCACCTTCTTCACCTTTCATATATGCTCATGCATGCCAACCTTCTACCCTCTCTGCTACACTACTCTTCATTATTTATGATGCATTCATACATACATTTGGAGTCGTGAACTTCTGCATTATTCTTACATGTCTAAATAATTCAATATTAAAACTCACTCTTCACTTCATTCTTCTATAATCTTTTTTATAGGTTTCAAGATTATAGCATGCTTAGTGATATTAGAGTTGTTTGATTTTTAGTTTATATGACTTTTGCATGGATGTATATCTTTTAAGGAAAATGATTTTTCACCAGTAAATTTTGATAATTTTCTTTTACAATCTTAGATGTCATTTTCTAATTGATTTTCATTTTTTATTTTCTCTTTCTCAATATTTCAAAATCACTTAAGAGATGACACCTCATATTATAAGAGAAAGTTGTCAAAATTTAGTAGCCAAAATATCATTATCTTTTTTCTAATAAGAACATAACTACTATTTAAAATATATAGTTCACTACTAAAAAAACTCATATTTTCTGCCAATTTTGTTTTGAATTTTTTTTCGCAGGAAATACCTACAAATTTTGTTGTGAAATTTTTTTTGCAAGAAATTGCTACCAATTTTCTTGCAAAATATTTTGTATATAAAACACTTTTCACAACAAATTTTGTAGGAAATGATTACCCACGAAAAAATTACTTGCCAATTAAAATTCTTAGAAAAAATGGCAGAAAAAAGTCTTTTCTTCCAATTTTTTTAAACAAATTTGCAAGAAAAATCTCATGTAATATGGGAATTTCTAGTAGTGGTTGCATATTCAAGATTTTAAAAATTTAAATTATTGATTAAACAGGATTTGAATATGTAATATAGTTATATATTTTAATTTTAAATCACAACCTAGTGATTAATATAATATTACTTAAGTAATACCTCACATCGCTTAAGCAAACGTAAGTTACTTGAGCAATAACAGTTCTAGAAAAGGAATGGGCTCTCTCAAATATTTTGAAACTTGATTGATGATAATTACTTTTTACGCCACATTGGTTTCTTCCTACACCTCCATGGCAGTGTTGGAAACGTCTAAAGTTGTATATTGGATTGTAGAATTTCGAAACATATTTTGAATTGCTCCATTCGATCTTTAATTACATTCTAGATTTTGAAATTCTGTAAACCAGAAATATATTTAGAATTATAAAGAATATATTTTAAATTTTGCAATCCATACTCATATTTTTAATGGATGATCTAAAATATATTTTTTATTTACGCAATTCAGAAACATATTTTAGATAATATAATCTAGAAATCATTTTAGATTGTATAGCTTTTAATACATTTTAAGATCTGGAAATGCATTAAAATTCATACAATTTGCAATACATTTTTAAATTGTGTAATTTATACTATATTTTTAGATTTTAAATTGCATAATGGTGAATAGATTTCAAACTTAAAGAAAGTTAGAGTTTTCTCACTGTTATTGAGGTGCGCGGAGAAGAAAGGGAGGTGCTAAAAGAAATACCTAATTAATTCTGATGTGGGCCAACTTTACCCTTTAAATGGACAAAAACGTTACGGATAATCCAATTAGACGTGAAAGCTGTTTCTTGCATCCGGAGCTCATAAGGTGCAGAAAAAATTATAATTAAAAAGTAAGATATCATTGTTACATAGAAATAGAAAAATGCAAGTTTGAGGTGGGAATGGGTTTGGTTACTGTGAAATTTTAAATACAAAAAGTAACTGGGTGATTTTTTTACAATAGATGTGTCTTAAAAAGTAATTTAAACGATGAAAAATTAATATATTGTAATTATGTTTAGGAAACATTGTAGTTATATTTTAGTTATAAATATTCAATTACTTTGAATCAACTATCTAAATTGAGAGATGTATTCATCTAGACATAAATAAAAAAAACCACATGTCTAACTGTCCTTCGTAGTTGAAATTGGTTTTTGATTTAAAGACAAAAATGTCGTTTGGGTTCTTCTATTCATTAAAAATAAGAAAGAACATACTTATGTAAATATAAAATTATTTTATTATATGAAAATTAAAAAATTAAAAAAAATTAAAAAAATTATTTAAAAATTGGAAGCAGAAAGTCCTATTGACTAGGTCAATGGGTACTTGATTGGATAGGTGAATTATTTAAAAAATAAAGCTAACAACTTAAATTTGTTGAGTGAATTGTATATGTGATACCATAGATGAGAAAAAGTCGTACACTTTATTTAACACATGACAAGTTGGTTTTTTCACTTGAACTTTTCAATGAGTTTATTTTAAATCATCTGAATTTAAAATTAATTTTTAGTTAAAAGCATGTTTGAATTATATTTTTAAATTATAATATAATTAATAATATTTTTTTATTTAGATGATATTTTAAGATTTTAAATAGTTATATATATATATATATATATATAATTTATATAATAATTACTATCAGAAATAAGTATTTTCGTTAAAAATTAAATTTGAAAGATATAAGTACAGCTCAACATAAAAATAATTATACCAATTTATTTAGTTGTTAAATTTATTGATTTAAAATAATTTAAAGAGGAAAACAATAAATTAATTATACTACAGAGAACAGCTAATGTTATGCTAATTTATATTGTTTATCTTGTAAAAAATATAATAGAACAACAACAGTATTTCTTTAGAGAAAAGATGGTTTGACACGGTTCACCGTTCTGAAGGAGATAGCATTGTTGAATAACAATAATATATTAAACTAAGTTATTTAATTAAATTATAAATTGAATCATTGAATAAGAAATTAATAAAACGAGGTATAACTGTTTTTATAAGTGAGGATCCATATTCTTTCTGGCTTTTCAGTTTGACCTTAACATTGGGTTCACAACAAGTCAAGCTTGTAGAAGAAGCAACAACATCACGAGATACGTTAGCCATACGTCACCAAATACGTCAATAAAACAACCTTGGTCATGCATGCAATTATAAATACCTCTTTCTTGGTACCGTTCCCTCACTCCTCCATTTCTCATCTCTGATCCAAATACTGTAACAGATTGAAATGGCTTCACAAACTGAAGTTGAGCATCCCAGAAAGGCATTCGGATGGGCAGCGAGGGACCCTTCTGGTTTTTTCTCACCTTTCAATTTCTCCAGAAGGTTCCCTAATCACTTCAATCAACACAAAAAAAAATATGTTAAGAACACAGTTAATTGCTGTAGCCACTTCACTAACAGATTCAGTTTTTGCTTTGCAATTTCTTTTTCAGAGAAACCGGTGAAAAAGACGTTGCATTCAAAGTGCTGTATTGTGGGATATGTCACTCTGATCTCCACATGGCAAAGAACGAATGGGGCAATTCCACCTATCCACTAGTCCCAGGGTATATACTTTAAAACAACCGCTAACTATAAATTAAGGTTTTGTTATATTAAGTGACAGATACAGTTTTGTTCTAATAATTTAAAATGGTGCAGGCATGAGTTGGCTGGGGTAGTGACAGAGGTGGGAAACAAAGTAGAAAAATTAAAAGTTGGGGACAGGGTGGGTGTGGGATGCTTGGTTGATTCCTGCGGCACCTGCGAGAATTGTTGTGAGAATCTTGAGAATTATTGTCCACAATATACTCTCACATATGGTGCCAAATATAGAGATGGAAGCATCACATATGGAGGCTACTCTGATTGGATGGTTGCAGATGAACACTTTGTGGTTCGAATTCCTGATGGCTTACCACTTGATGCTGCTGCACCTCTCCTCTGTGCTGGCATCACAGTTTATAGCCCTCTCAGATATTTTGCCCTAGACAAACCTGGTCTGCATGTGGGTGTGGTTGGTCTCGGTGGACTGGGCCATATGGCTGTAAAATTCGCCAAAGCTTTTGGGGCCAAGGTCACGGTAATAAGCACATCACCTTACAAAAAGGAGGAAGCAATTCAACATCTTGGAGCTGACTCTTTTCTGATAAGCCGTGACCAAGATCAGATGGAGGTGTGTCCATATATATATTCATAGGTTAAGAACGTTACATATTTATCAATAGATACTGAAAAGCGAGAATGTGTCAAAAAAGAGTTAATTCTGATTATTTTGTAGGCTGCAAAGGGTACTTTGGATGGTATTATCGACACAGTTTCGGCCGTTCATCTTCTGCTACCTCTGATTGGTTTGCTGAAGTCTCATGGAAAGCTTGTAATGCTGGGTGCACCGGAGAAGCCTCTGGAGCTGCCAATCTTTCCTTTACTTTCTGGTAAGCAAGTGATTTAGAATAATATACAGATGCATATGCATATTCAGAAAGTTTATTAAATCAGTATTTTGATGTTAATAATAAGTGCTTGGTTTGGTAGGGAGAAAGATAGTAGGTGGAAGTTTGATCGGAGGAATAAAGGAGACCCAAGAGATGATGGACTTTGCTGCGAAACACAACGTAAAACCTGACATTGAAGTCATTCCTATTGATTATGTGAACACTGCAATGGAGCGTCTCCTCAAAGCAGATGTGAAATACAGATTTGTGATTGACATAGGAAACACTCTAAAACCAAGCCCTTGAAGCTTTTGCCATTCACATTTTCTGTGAAAATGTGATAGATAGATAGCAGTTGGCTTTACCATTTCTCGAGAAGTTAATTTCCTGTTTGTGTTTTGTACTGTTCTTTCAGCAATTGCAACTTCATACGAATACCAGCGTTGTTTTTATTTTCTTTGCCATGTTTCAAAATTCAAATGTCAATTTTCTATAAGCAAAATAATATTGATTTTCAAAGAGTACAAGAGGTAAAGGATTGGGATTTTCATTCCTTTTCTTAAGTTTTAAAAGGTATTTGTTTTTATTGCACTTGCGACAAACAGTACTAGAATTTTTTTATGAATTTTTTTACAAATTTATTAAAAGGAATTTTAAAAAAGGATTTATTTTTTCTATTTTTTAATTGACAAATAATTTTTATTTATAAATAATTCTTTAAAGAATAATTATTTCTTATAAAATTATTAAATTTGTAAATATTTTTACGAAAAATATTTTATACAAAATATTTTAAAATAATTAATAAAAAAATTATAAAATTATTTGTAAGTATTTTTTTAAATTAAAAAAATGATTTTTTAGCGGCGAAAACCTTAACTATAAATAAATATGGTCATTCTCTTACTATGAATTTTCTAATACTTTCTGATCCACCATTTATGCTATTAAAGTATTAAAATGGAATTTAGTGGAGTAGGTCAATGAATTATCTCACTTAACACGTAACATTTGACTGGAGCAAGAAGTTATGACATTAATGATAATCCATCTGGTGAATGAAAAAATAATAATAAAGCTATCAAAATTTTGTAATAGAACACAACCTTTGATTTTCCATAGAACACATGTTGAATTGTATTTATTTTTAGTATTATTTTAGTAGAAATAAGACTGGGAGATTAAAAAACAATAATCCAATTAAATTAATCAATTAAACTAACGAATTAAATCTCGATACAATTGGTATTCAATTATCAATATTCAATCGATTTATAATTTTAATTCTAATTTTAGAATCACAAATTATTATCACAAAAATTAAAACCAAAATTAAGAAAGAGAAGAAGCCATTCAAATGAATGAAAATTTAGATCAAACTTAATTTGGGTTGTTTAACAATGATTTCTCTATTACATACTAACAAGAATGCGGCAAAAGAATAATAAAATAAATTCTGCAATTGATTATTCACTAACAAAAAAAGTTTAACTACTCTTTCGGATTCCTCCTTTTTGTTAAAAATGTTAAATTGTAGGTTAAGTTTTTTTAAGTTTTAATTTGATACAAATTTTTAAAAAATTGATACAATTTAGTTTCTTCGTTAAATTTTTTGAAATAATCAATATTTTTTTATTAAATTTGACCACTATAATTATGTTAATTATATCAATAAAATAAATTATTTTCATTAAAAATTTTAATTTTTATGTATAAAGTCAACTTTCGAAAAAAAAAAAAATATATATATATATATATATATATATTTTTAAAGTTTAATTAATTTTTTTTTGTATATTCATATTATAATTTTATTTTTAATTTTTTATTATATTTTAAGAATATATATTAAAAGATAAAAAATAAATAAAACAAAAATAACAAAGTAAAGAAAAAGTATTAAAAATTAAAAAAAATTGAAAAAAAATATATAAATATATACATATATATTTTCGACATTCAAAAATTCACAACCTTCATTGGATGTTGACGACATCCGATAATGTCCTTTACAGTAAGTTGACATCCGAAAGTAGTTTGGGAGATGAGATCTGTGTTACTCGATCAAATGGTCAAAGGGTATTTGTGGAAATTGAAATATCTTTAGGGTGCAAAAGAAAGTTGGGAGGTGCTGGAAGAAATCCCCCTAACCACATTGAATCAAATTTTCAAAAATTGAGACATTGAAACTAAAAAAATTGGAGAAACAACTTAACATTTTTGAACAAAAACAAAGACCAAAAGAGCAATTAAACGAAAAAAAATACAAATGGATAAGGTCGATAATCACAAAAATTATGTTGGTAAATTAAAATTACAAGGTTTATTAACAACCAAAATTTGTTAATAAAATGTTCATCAATAAATATTATCAACAAATATGAAAATTTATTGATAATTATCAACAATAAAAATCCATTGGTAGTTTACTACTAACTTGAATTCATTGGTAAATATCCATAGGTAAATATTGCGATTTGGTCTTACTCCTCTTACCTCTTATTCTTTATTATTTTTCTTCTTCTTTCTCTTCTTCTTATTCTTCTTCTTCCTCCTCCTCTTTGGTCTTTGTCGTCGTTACTGTTGTTGTGTCTATGATTGTTGTTGTCGTCATTATTGGTTTTGCCACATTTCCTCCTCCTTTATCATTGCCACCACCGTTGTTGCTAACATTGTTGTCATTGTTGTTACCATTGTTGTTGTTATCTTGTTGTCACTATTATTGTTGTTGTAATTGTTGCCTCCTCTTACTCGTCTTCCTCTTTCCCCTCCTTCTTCTTTTTTCTTCTTACTCATGTCCATTTAATTAATAATAAATGTTTCATCAAATTTGACAGAAAAATCGATGTCTGTTTTGTCGAGAAACTTACCAACAAAAAATACGATGAATTTACCAACAAATTTAAAAAAAAAAATTAATTATCGACAAATATACCAACGGATTTTAAAAAATATCTATTATCGACGAATTTTATCACAACATGGTCAAAGCCTAAAGCAAGAATTTTGACGTCTGCTTTATCGACAGAAATGTCTGCCGATAATAAAAATTATGAAATGCAAATGGATCTTTTTTGATAGATATTAGTTGACAATTAAAATCCTCAAATCTGATGGTAAATTACCTTTTATCGATAATTTTTTTTTCTATTGATAAATGTTATTTTACTGATGAATTTTTTTTTGTTGATAAAATTTTATCAGTAATATGATATTTTCTTGTAATGTTTATGTCTTATTTTAAATTGCAATTAGATCTTAAATAAACAATGAACCTAAACCCTATAATTTTGCAAATTGTGAAGAAATTATGGATTTATTATGAACTCTAATCATGTTTTGAAGTACAATTACAAAAGTCAATTCTATTCTGCATGATTCTCTTTATAAGCTTTAGAAAATATATCTCAATTTCTAAAAATTATAGAAAATATTACAGGAGTCCAAATCCGTTCACTTTGAAATCACTGGAAATGTAGCGTCTAATACAAATCTAATACAAGTAGAATAAAAAATATATTTATAAAGAATGTAAAATAAAAATAAAATGAGTTATAATGAATGAAATTGATTACTAAAATTAAAAAAAAAAAATGGAGTTGAAATCTGTGCTATAAAAAAGAGATAAATCTTGCAATCTACAAGAAATTAATATTTTAATAATTAAGTTATGATAATTTTTTTACAAGATGACATCTTTTAAATAATTTTAAAATAGAAAAGAAAAAAATAAAAAAAATAAAAAAATATTAAATTTTCAAAATTTAATTATTAAAAAATTATTTTCTAATATATGAATACGTTTTTCTCCTGTATCGAGGAGGGCATTTCAATCTAGACAACTCAGCACAGAACATGGAACTTATTCTATTGAAAGCTAGAGAAATATTTCATTCCTAGGCAATAACTGATTAGTATTAGTTTAATAGTTTAGTTTACCTTATCATATAATTAGATTGTTAAATCGTTAAGAAAACGTTTGACTAAAGGAACTAACTTTTGTGCTTTAAAAACTTTGGACCAGGCCCATCCAATAATAATAAATGACTATTTTTTTTAGCTTTCTTCTTACAACTCCAAATTTTTTTCTACACCTCCAAAAAAAGTTTAAATCATAAAAATATCACTTTGACTATTTAAGTGAAGCATCGCACATCACATTCCCAAAATTATTTTTAGATGTTGAAATTATAATGAATTTTAAATTATAACAGAATACAAAAATACATTTTAAAAATCAGATTGAATACACCTTTGTCCAATTTTGATTTTCCTTCATCTTGTCAAGCTAAGATTCATGTAGTAGAGTCCAATCTTGATGAATCTTGATGAACTTCAAATAGATATTCAAAAACTGCTCCAAGAAAATATTTATCACTCTTTCCTCTTTCTTTTGGATGAAAAAATTGTCTTTTCTAAGAGAAGTAGTGATCTGTTTATATGAATCAACTGCTGTTTAGAAGTACTAGTTGACTAGGTTATTGGACTAGTTAATTAGATTATGAAAGAATTTAAGTTCATGTTTCAAAAATAATCTAGTTGACTAGATTAGTATTCTAGTCGACTATCGAGACAATAAAACAACACTTTTAACTATCACACACATACCAGACATAACCTAATGATCTAATCAATTAAGTGTGAGACATTTAACACATACATCATGTTCACACACATATATGTCTTGTTTGAATTCCAACTTTTATATTATCATTCTTCCTGTGGATATCATAAAAAAAACACATAAGTTCACTTCGAAAAATAGGAACAACAAAAATTATCAAATCAATTTTTTATGTTTATATTAGTTTTCTTGTACTACTTCCTTGTATGACAGATTTTGATGAATACTAAAAAAGCAACATGATTATCTTTAAAATAATTCAATCTATCAAATTTTTTTAATAAAATTATTATTAACAGGTTGGTTTATTCATAAATAAATAGTACTCTTTTCAATATTTTATATTTTCTCTTGAAATTACTAAATCTAATTACAATATATAGATTAAGTTCTTAATTAAGAAAAGTCAATTTGAATAGTCAACTAAATAATCTTTGGGTATAAAGTAAATAAAGTTCACTTTGATCCATTCTTCTGGAGACCAAGAATGCATTAAGAGGTTTAATTCATGATGTTTTGTTAGAACAAAACATCTTCAATTATAGTAGGAAAATTAGTTTTTCGTCAGCAATAAGGAAGTTATTACGATAGTAATAACCTAATTTAGAGTTGGCATATGAATGAAGAGCCGATTTCACTGCTCCATCGTCTATTTCTTCTAACACGATACTTCTATGTGATATGTGAATGTTATCATACGTTGTGATTCTATTTATAGTACTATTGACATAATCTTTAAATATATTAGAGGAGGAATACCTGAAGAAGTAACAACTGTAGGAAAAAAGTTAGTAAAGATTAATGAAAATTTTTTTTAGACATGGTAAGAGTAGGAACTATGACCCCATTTTCATATTATTTTAGATAATTGTTAGCTTTAATTATCATTAACCTTTGATAAGTTTAATAATTACATATTTAATTTTTACATGTCTTCATGGTGATTCATGATAATATGGTTTTTAATTTGAGGTAAATTGAATTATTTTATTGGGTGTGTTATGCATATTAATTACAGATTATTTATTTAAAATATATTTGAGCAAATTTGTATGAGATGAAAAAAGATATACAGTAGAGAAATTATTAGTTTGTATAATGTTAAATTGGTAAATGCTTCAAAAAATATTAGTGAATTTCCACCATACAAAGTAATAGAAGTTTATAAGAATATTTCACTTTTCAAATAAATAATTAATTAAAAAAGATATTGCAATTTATATATAAATATTATATAGTTTATAAAGAATAACTATTTATACAAACAATTTATTTTTTTCAATTTTAAGAAATTAAAATCTCATTAAACACACTAAAATAATGTTTTATTAATAAATCCCACAATAATGGTAATTAATTTGTCTTTTTTTTACAATAATAATTCTTTTTCTTTTACTTGTCCATAAACTAATTTTTCTTGTGGTGATAGAATTGTCACGGGCACGAGGGATTCTGAAAAAAATAGACATTATACACAATTTTTCGGCTACATGAATACTCATAATAATTAATAACTCTTAATTCTTAATTTATGTTTTAGAATAAAATGTTAAAAAACAGATCTGTCTAATATTCTTAATGTCTAATACTCTTAACCACAAAGAGATCTGAATTGATTAATAAGTTTTTCACTTATTTAATGTGAATCTTGAAGGAGTCTTTAAGGTTTAAAACTCAATTAATCAATTTCGCAGTTCTGGGTTAATGGACTGTTTAAATCAATCAAGAAAGATTAAGAGAGAAAAGAAAGAATGAAGACACACAATTTATACTGGTTCGATTCAAGGCGAATCTACATCCAGTCTTCTCCTAAGTAACACACTTAGGAGGATTCCACTAAAGAGAAAGGATCCAAGAATTACAAGCACACCTATATAATTCTAGAACCTAAAACCCAAGAACTTGATCTACCAATCAAGAACTCCCCCTAGGAGCAATGCATCCACGCAATTGCACCTAGGCCTACACTTCACACAATGAAGCAACTGTAAT
>Ga0209589_1008781_pt1 | contig 15622 bp, 8 predicted proteins | sample CowpeawhiteBW_FD_187525 | JGI IMG/M metagenome (GOLD analysis project Ga0209589, IMG submission 187525) | Root nodule microbial communities of legume samples collected from California USA - Cow pea white BW (SPAdes) (version 2) | ecosystem: Host-associated > Plants > Roots > Nodule | place: USA... | reverse complement strand
GGGGATTTTCTTTATGCTATGCTTTCCTACCTTTTGTAATAGACATTATGATGTTTTATCCATTATGAACTTGTAATAAAGATGAGACAGTACGAATGGATTATAGCGAGACAAGTTTGAAATTTCCCGCGCTTGGGAATTTATTGAAATGACTGATTTTCTTAAAGTATATTTTGTGAAAAATCAGTTTTATCTAGTAATATCCATCTGGGGTGTTACAAAAAAGGGCAGAAAAGAGTACTCGTGGTTGAAGGGACTCACCCTTGAGGGGGGAAATTGTTAAGAATTCAAGTGTGAGTCTAAGTCCCACATTGACCAGAAATGAGAAAGTAAAGCACTATATAAGAATAAAGACCCATAAACTCATTGCCTTAAGGTTTTGGGTTGAGAGTGGTGTCAATGCCTTATGTGGTTGGGCTCAGGTCTCATTGGTGTTTGTTCTCTCTAGTGATACCCCTCTTTATAAACCTAACAAAAATTAGGTTAAAAAAAAAATTCTGAAAAAATATAATATAATTAAAATTTATCCTTTAACTTATGGATAAATTAGTATTGTAATCTTTCAACTATTTATTCCAATCACATTTTTTAAATATTAAATATATTTTTCTTCTTAACTTTTACTTTTTCTAAAATTTCAGTCAATTTAATCTTTTACTTTTATGAATGTTGTTAAATTTCTTATGTTTCAAATAAATTTAGATATTTATTCAGATTTTACTTTTTTATTTTTGGTTGACAAAATTGAAATTATTTTTTCTAACTTTTTATAAACAATTTTCGTAAATAAATAAAATGAAAATTAATCCGATGCACATTATTTGTATTTTTTAATTATATAAAAAATTAAAATGAATTCTAATCGAATATGTTTGTTGTTTGTGAGAACTCCTTAAATTAATATTACATTTTAATAGGAATTTAAATAATTTTATTGGAAGTTTTTTCTTTTCTTATTCTATAAAATGTTTTCAATATTTGTGATTTTTTGTAGTTAATTAGGTGTAAATGAACCATATCTAGGTAGTCTTTTATTATTTATAATTATTTTTATATTTATTATATTAAAATTTTTGAATTTGTTTATTTTTTTTACAGTAGAGATAGTGGTAGTAATGACAGATCATGATCATATTACTAAAAAAATTAAGTTCAGAAAAATTATTGGAAAAACATTTTACAGAAGAACTTTTTTTATTTTGCATAGGTTTTATTGATGTCTTATTTTGGTATTTGGATATGTTTTTCAGAACTCACATGTTTTATAAAATATACTTAAAATCTTAAATAAATTTAATAAAATTTAATTAAAAAAATTAAACTTATATAATTTTAAAAATAAACTAATTTAAATTTTTAATAAAAAAGGTAAGAAATGAAACATTTTATTTTTTTTATTTAACACGGTACATGGTCTAACACATTCAGAAATCTTAATTGATGATCAATTGAAATGAAGACTATAATTGATGAGTGAAAATTTCTTACAAAAAACCGGTCTACAATAAACAAAACAATTTTCTTTTTAAAATTTAAAATTTAAAACATTGAAATTAGAAAATGAGTTATGTTGTTAAATTACAAGTTTAATTATATTTTTATTTTTCATATTTTCGAAAAACATCTTTATTTTTGTTTCTAGTTTTCTTTTTGTTTATAATTTTAGTCTCTAAAATTTTAATTATTCTTACTTTTGGTTTCTATTTTTTTTTTACAGTTGATTTTTAGCTTTTAACTAAACCTAATTTTATCCAATTTACAGTTTTAAATATATTGATATTATTGTTTGTCCTTGCTGTAGAAAAACGTTACTATGTCATATCTTAAAGTAATAAAGGGTTACGGATGATTAAAATAAAAATTGAATAAAATTATAAATAATTAAAAAACAAAAAATCAAAATGAAAAAAATACATAAAACTAAAACTATGGATAATTAAAGTTAAGAGACTAAAGTTACCGAAAAGGTTTAGCATTGTATAGATGTATAAGGTTTTATTGGTGTCTTTTAATCTGTTGAATGATTTTTAAACATGTTAAATGATTTCTTTTAACATGTGGAATGATTTTTGAATAGGTTAAAATGTTTGTTGCGTAGTTTTATTTGTTATGTATTGAATTAGTTGATTTGTTTTTTAATTGATTGATTTCACTTAAGTTAAGTGAAATCAATAGATTGAATGAAAAATCAACCTGTTGAATTTGTTAACAGATTGACTATAAGTTCTATTTTTCAATAGAGAGGGGTTTGATTTACCATTTTGAGCGTGAAATCATTGGATATTATGTGGAAAACTCTCTCTCTCTCTCTTGATCATACAAAAGTGTAGTCATTGGATATTGATCTTGGATCTTTCTTGGATCAATTTTTCTTAGTTTTGAACATGGAGAAAGAGATTTGGTTGGCTAGGAAGAGTCTTCATTCAGGTTTGATCTTTCTCAAGTTTTTGGGTGGTTCTTGGTGGTTTTCCAGGTCTGAAAAGGTGGTCTTTATGTGCTTGTATAGATTCTTGTGGGATTCAAGGGTCTTAGGATGTATTTTTGCATATTTTGAAAGTGTAATATTGAGGATTCTGTAAATCTTTCGAAATAGTGCAAGTCAGGCTCAGGTTGCCTTGACAAACTAGATGTAACTCTGATTTGAGTGAACTAGTATAAAAATCTTGTGTTCTTGTGCTTGCCTCTAACTATTCTCTCTTGCTTTGTGTTCTAGCATCTTGTAATTGTTCTTGTGTGTTCTAGCATGATTTGAAGCTTGACTTATATTTGTATTACTCATTTGAATCAATCTTGATAAGTCTTTCATGTTATTTTTTGTTTAAATTACAAATTTCAATTTGTGCAGAATTCCTAGTATTTCATTCGACTGATTTTGTGTTTTGATATGTTGGTTTACATAATATGATTAAAAGTGTGCAGTCTAGTAGCTTTTGCATCCTCATTTCGTGGTTGATTTGATTCAAGTTAAAAGAGTTTTAAGCTTTCAAAATTTACCTAAGTTTTTAATTAGCCAATTCACCCCCTTCTTGGCATTTCACCCATTTCAATACTCACAGCCTTCAGCAGCTATTATGTTGGGCACCATCTTCTAGCACTGGGCGATGCCTTTGAATGTCATTGATGCTTGTTGCATTGATTACCAGTCCTCTTCATGTAGCTCCTTCCATGATGAAGCCATATCCTCATGTATGCACTTGGTCATGGTTAAAGGGTTGTCATTGTCTCCCGCCTCCCCACTTTTCAAAAGGATTTCCCCTCAAGTCTTTTTGTTTCCTTATAGAAACATCTTTAATCATTTTTTAGATGTTTAACTTCTTCCCTTGAGATCAAATACCCTTCTAAAAGAACACAAAATGAAGCAGGTGTTAGTAGAATAATTATATAAAACATGTAGCTCCTAAGGATCATACACCTTTAATCAAATGAGTTACCAAGGCATTGGAGTTTGGGAGCATGTTCCTTTAAGCTCTTATTTGCCTTGTGTTGAATCCATGTGCTTTTGGAACGACTTCCATTTTCAACACAAGGCCTTATTTGGTCTTGTCTTTCCATTCTACTAGAGAAAGACAACCTCTTTTGAATCTCCACAGAAGCCTTTGGCCTTTAACATGAGTACTTTTTGTTGAGGCACTCATTGGACTTTTGTGTACTATTTTGAAACTTAGAACATTTGACCTCACTTTTGTGTGTGTAACTGTCATGATTTTTATTTTTTCTCTTTTATTTCTCCTTTGCACTCGGTCCTCTTTCACTTGAGAAGGTGTGAGAGGATGAAGTACAAAATTTCTCTCCTTGTGTAAGTGTGTGATGATGTTCTCTCCCTTGGTCTTTGCTTTTATTTCTCCTTCCCTAAGCTCTGAGAGGGTTCTTTTTTTAACACTTTCTTACCCTCCCTCTTGTAGTTTTTCTTAACACTAGTGTTAGAGTGGAGATTTTTCAAACCTTGTCTTACGAGTTGTTGCTATACTTTTATTCAAAAATTTGCACTAAATCATTTAAGTATTGGTAGGGCAACAATTCCAATCTATCTCTAATATCAAGATTAAAACCACTAAGAAACCTAGAGATAATTTTCTCTTCTTCCTCTCTTATTCCCAAACTCATCATATATAACTCCATCCTTGGTCTATACTCCTGTACCTTCATGTGTCTTTGTTGTAGTAATTGGAGTTTGTCCATAAGCCCTCTATGATAGTAGAAGGGTATGCGTCTGCTTCTCATGGCACTTCTCAAGTCATTCAAATATTCAACTTGAGGAGAATTAATTAGCCTTCTCTTCCCTTCTAAAGATATCGACTAATACATGGCATTACTTTGGAAACTTAGGGTGGCTAAGGGAACTTTTGTCTCCTCACTTACTTGGTTGCAAGCAAAAAGTTGCTCCACCTTCATCTCCCAATCTAAATGTGCCTCTACATCTTCTTTGCCATGGAAGTGAGGGAGATCTACTTTAACTTCTCTAGGACTAGGTTCTTAATGATCACACCCTTCTTAACTATTCTTGGTGGAGAAGGTTGATAGTATTGGTTGACAATTCTACTATCCTTCTCAGAGTGTGTGAGTTGTGTGGGAGTTTTGGAGCTTTTCTTGGATTGGCTCCCACTCCTAATTTTCTATTGGAATTTTTCTTGTTTTGGTTAAAAAGCCTAAGCTCTTCTTCTATGATAGCAAGATGGACATCTCTTTTCTATTTTCTCTTTTTCTTTCAAAATGGCCTCTTGCTTCCTTCAAATTTTTAGTGATTTTAGTTGATGGGCTAGTTGAGTTAAGCTTTTTGGTGTCTCTTCACTAGAATCACTACAATTTGACAAGAAGGTGTTATAGACATAAAGATTTTCTAGATGAAAAGCACAAACAAAACTTGAATTTTAAAATGAATTGCTTAAGAGACTTAAAAGGCAAAAGAAGCTCAAGTTCACTTCTAGGAAAGAGAGGTGCATCACAATGGATTACTTAATAACCAAGCCTTTCCTAGCCAAAGTTTAGCTCTAGCCCTCTTGCACCAAACTTCTCAAATGGAATTAAGTTTCATATGCAAGTAAACACACACTAAACTATAAGCAATTAAAAAAATAAATAAATCTAATCTATGTGGCCTAATTATAGTTAGAAGGCACTTAGAACCTTCAAAACCTCACAAACTAAATTCAAATCACTAATAAGTTTAACGTTATAATTAGGAGATGAGATTGAACACCAAAGGCTTTCCCAAGACACCTAATTAGGCCATGTTTATAAGAAACTAAACATAACGAATTACAACTAAAAAATTGTGCATACAACTAAAGTGCTTATGCTCCTCTCAAGGTGTTTCTCTTTTCTTCTTTTTGCTCATTCATCAAGGCTTGAAGTACACTTAAGGTTTCCACCCCCTAAGATGCTACCTCAAAGGTTAGGTCACCTCAAAAGAGAGCCTACCACAAATATAAACCAAAACCGAGAAGTTCAAAGAATAAAAGCAAGAAAAGAGCCATAATGAAGCAAAGCTACACAAAATGAGGTTTTATATGACAAAACTGAAAATGATTAAGAAGAAAAGAAAGAAAATAAAAGCTAAGAACAAAGGTTAAACAATAAAAAAAGATACACCTAAAGAAAGGTACTAGAAAAGATGAACAAAACAAAAAACAACTAGAGTAGAGAGGGGTCCTTTTTGTCTATGCAACCCATGAGCTAATGGTTTACTACGCCACTCATTTTTGCTAAAAAAGCTAAGGCATATCTGTTGTAGAAATATTTTTTACTACACCAAATAGTTTTAAATTTCAACCAACTTAAACACACCAAAAACAAGTGGTATTAGTGGTCATAGTGCACATTTTTCATGTATTTTTCTTTGATCTTTTGATACTTCTTTTTCTAGATTTTCTTTTGATATTTTGTAAACTATTTTCTCTTTTTGAAATAAAAACAGTAACTACTACACAAGATACTTATAAGAGGAGAAGTAAGGAAACATATAAGACAATATGGAATTGAGGAAAAAACCAAGGCCCAAGATACTTAGCTCTTGTAGAACCAAAGCTCTTGATACTAAATGATGGACGAAGCCCCTCTAAGCTCTATGACCCAAGCAAGGTGGAGTCTTTCAAAGGTGAATGGTGTGCGTATAAGCTATGGAATGTGGTGGAATGTCTCAGTTTTTGTGATTTAATGGTGATGGGATAATGGCTCCTCCTCCAAGCTATATGACTTAAGCAAGGGGAACAAGTTATGGTGGTGTTTGAGTGCTTTCAAGAGAGGTTGGGCTCACTTTTAAGGAAGGTGGCTAGAGTACCTTGACAATACTCAAATTTAAAGGTAGTTTTTACATGGGGGAAACACCTATATTTATTGCCTAAGTTGTCTCAAAACTAGAAGCAAAACCCTAAAAACCTCAACTTTGCTAACTAGGAGACCAAGGTAAAAATCATCTCCATTAGGAGGAAGACACATGGCCACTTATCCTCTCCATTAGGAGCATGACACATGGCCACTAATCATCTCCATTAGAAGCACACCACATGGCAAGAGCTTGTGTCTCACAAAAGAAAGCAACTTGAAGACCACTCTTCCTAAAGGGCCACAAGTTTCTAGAAACTCTTTGATAAACTCCTTTGTAATTTAATCAAAATTGATTTCCTCACTTTTTATAGTATAGCATGAAACCAAAGATCAATCCTAGGAATGGCATATTTGCATTTGAACGATTATGTTGTGAATGTATAGAAAATCTAAAAACTAAAAATAGAAATAATGCATAGTGGTGTTCATGTATTAAGTTGTAGGATAGGTTCACAATATGAGCATGAAATGGTTGGATGAGCAAATTGATAATGCAAAACAATCCTAATTCACATCAATTCATTATAAAAACTATAATGGATCAAAATGATGGAGTAAAAACCTTAATTCAAAAATATGAAAACCTAATTAACGAACTTAACTACCGTGAAATCAAATTGACTTCCTAAAGGCAATGCTAGTGATTCAGTGGAAGAATAATAACAGAAATAGCTCAACTGAAGCAAAATTCACGGATTAAGATTGAATTGTTTGCTTGTTGTTGATTCTAATCAAAAAGACCTTTGATAGAAGTTAGATGACTGTGCATCATCTGTCTAAATTTGAGTGTGTTTCCAAACAGAATTCAGTAATGTATTGAATCAACAAGGTTCAATTAATCAACCTTCATCATGAACTTGATTTAGCATAGAAAAGAGAAAAATAAGAGTAATAATCGATGAAAATGAATAGCAAACATACAATGAATGGATTACAAGCACTTACAACAATGATTGTTTGGTGAATATGGATGAAATCACACAGAAGTATGGAGAATCTTGATGTCACAACCTATTGTGCAATTAATGACTTCAAGAAAACTCCAAATGAAGAGAGAAAAGTGAAGAAATGTGAAAGAGTTTTTGTGTTCTCCATGTGAAGTGTCATGGTCTGAAATGGAGTGAATGTGTGAATGAATGAATGGTTGTATGAATGTCTTTGTGGCTCATATTGTTCGTGGTTTATATCACTTTCCTCATCCTCTTCAAAACTAACTAAATGCACTCGTTATAGTTTCTCAAAAACCAAAAAACCAAAACTCCTGAAACTAATTACACCAGTTACTAGACTTGAATTTCCTAACTCTGGTTCATCTAGCACTATTTGGAAGCATTCCAATGGTCAATTCTACCTTGCAGAAGTGTGTTTAGGTGTCCTTCACAGTCTCCATCAACTTGCACTTGCATTTGAGCATTAAAATAAAAAGTCAACTTTTGGTCAACCTTTTAACATTTAGAATGGCTCCTTGTGGCCAAATTTTGAATTTGCTACAATAGGTGCTTCCTTCATGTTAAATCAACTTTGTATAAGTCCATTTTAATGTCTTTGAAGGTCTCCAACTCTTAAATCACCAATTGGAACCTTAAATGTAAAAGTCAATCCTAAAGTCAAACTTCATCAATTAAGTGTTCTTCTAATTTATTTCACAATTCATTTTACCTGTATAATTTTCTTTTCTTAGATTTTGATCAGCTCCCACCATTGGATTTGAGTATGTTAACCTGGACCAAGGTCATTGTAAATCAAGTCAGCACTTTATTTACCTAAAAGAACTAAAACTATGCTTATTCTAAGGTAAGCCAAGTTAGACTAAGCTAAGATATAAAAATACCATAACTATCTTACTACTGCATATGTATAAAACTAATCCTAAGAGAAAACAACAACTAAGGCTAACTAACTATTCAAAATGAGTAAATGTTATGACCTAAACTAAACTCCATTATTCTACTTTAGACTATGGTATTCTAACTTTACTAACTATGATTACCTATCTATCTATGAAACTACATCTAAATACTCAAAATAGTGTAGAATTCTGCAAAGACTATCTGGGTTAATTCTCTTCTAAAGATGGAACTAAACAACTATCAACTAGATTATGCTACTATGAACTAGAACTAATTAAAACTTACCCTAAAAATGCACTAACATTGCCTAATTAAGCTAACTTTATAAAACTAACTTGAAATACTTCTTAAGCTAAATCTAAACTAAAAACTCAAAATTAACAACTTAAACTTATCCAAAGAAATGCAATTAGTCAATAAAAACTTCAGTGACAAGGGACTTATCACTCTCGCCCACGTGTCTTCTTAAGGCCCATCTACTCTAGGTCTAAAACCCAACACTATAAGCCCAAGGCTCAAATACAAGGCCTAAAGAAAACCTAGACTACTTGGCTCGTTATACAAGGCCCAATAGAAACTGACTCTATTTTAAAAACTAAATTGCATCTATCTCAAAGGTTCAAAAAGGACATTATTATAGTCAAATGAAATCCCTTAGTCAAGTTTCCAAAAAAAAAAGAATTAACGCATTTGGAGTTTTGCGAGGAAAGTTATAACCAAAATAGTGAACAAAGGTAAATGCTGCTGAGTTTTGTGCTACGCTGGGCGCGAATTTCCTCGGCAGCTATAACGCTTGGTGCCATCTTTTGGCACTAGGCAATGCTTGTTGAATGCTCTTGATGCTTGTTGCATTGATTTCCATTGCTTTTCATGTAGTTCCTTCCACGATGAAGCTCTATCCTCATGTATGCACTTGGTCATGGCTAGGAGGTTGCCGTCATTTGGGGATGGATGGGTTGTGACAAAGATCAACCAAATACATGATACTAGAAAAGTTGAAGGAGTTCAAGAACAAAGTCAAAGCTGAAAACATGTATGACAAGAAACTTAACAAAAAAAACACCCACAAAATGACATTTAGGCCTTCTCTACCCAAAATGCCAAGATTCACCAAGTACACCCCCGTGAATTCCTCAGGCCTCGAATGTTGGAAGAGGCTTTCCATGTCGACCTCCTCACTACCCGTAGGAAGGAAAAAGTGCTTCCACAACAAAAAGTTAAAACATGAATTTGTCCTAGCATCAAATTGTGACAAAATGGAAATTCTTCATTTGATGATGACAAACACAATGCTTCAGGTGCAATATTTCATCTGAAAGCAGTTAATGCAAAGTACCTTGTGTAATTATCCTCATTTGATAAGATTTCACTTGGGTAAATGATAAAGAGATGCAACTGTAAGAATTTCATGGAACAACTCAAATATTATTCAAAATCATTTTTATGTGTTAGAGAATATTAATTTTTCTCCCATCTTACAAGAAGATCCCATGATGGCTTGTTTATATTAAATATTCCTAGAAGAATATGCTAAAGTTAATCCTCACTAACAACTTCTATGAAAAAACTAGATATCAACTCTACAAAGTTCATCAACCTCGTACTGTTATGCTCTTTATTCGAATTTGGATAAAAGTTATCCGACCTAGGCTTGATAAGTCATGCCATGTTCATAATGTTGCTTGAAAAAGAGATATGCAATTAATGTTGCATGAAGAGAATTTAATGCATCTTTACGCTTGAAAGTCAATAGTCACAATATGAAGAAAAAAGACATTCTGTGGAGATCTAAACAACTAGAAAGGATTGTCATGACTCTTTCTTCTAATCCTTTAAAAGTAGAAGATACCTTTGAAGAAGAAAGTTTGACACAATAACATTTTAACACTATTTAAATCTTTAAGTAATCATTGTGCCCTAAATGTGAAAAAAAAAATTATTCGTCTTACTTAGCTAATCCATAATAGTGAACTTCATTTGTATACACTTAGGACTTTACCCCTCTTTATTTAAGTGAACATGTAATATTTTTAGATAGCTTTCTTTGTAAATTGTGTTAGCCAGGAGTGATTGTAATCCAAGCAATACTTAATTTTAATTAGGAGGTGATTGTGTCCAAACAATACTTAGTCTTAGCCAAGTATGACGGTTGGATAAGAGACTAAGGCTAAATTAAACCAAGAGGACATGAATTGGTTTTGAAAAATTTATAAAAAAATTAACCCATTTCTTAAACTCTTTTAAGAATAATAAGTCTAATTAAAAAACCTGAAAGAAATTAATTGTCGAATCATATGAAAAGATTGAGAAAGGTTGAGAAACATTACTAAAAGATTTATGTTGGTTAAGATCACAACAAATCCTCGCATTCAGTCTTACCTATTCAAGCTTAAAACAATCAAAATCAATTGTCTTTATATGTCGCTTAGAAACATTCAATACATGTGAAGCATATATACAACATAGGAAACAAGTAGACTAACTCATGATCACACTCAAGGAAGAGGAATACAATAACAAAAAATATTGAATAAACTTCAAGAGAACAAAAACTTAACCTTGAAAATTTACGATATGGGATTAACCTAACAACCTAGTAATTTAAAGAAGTTACCAACTATAACAAAAGCAACCATACGTGAAGTTCAAGAAATAATACATAACCTCTTACTCTTTGAGAAAAATAGTTGAAAAATTTCTTAAATAATTATTGGATTGGAGTAATGTAAAAATAGCTTAGCTCTTTCTTTATAAATGTTTTACATTAGGTTTTGTAATGTTTGATAAAATTTATCTCAAATTGAATCAAAGGTTCAATTCATAGAGTTTTCAAAAACTTGTTTTTAAACTTATTCAAATACATTTAATCAATTAATCTAAAAAAAGGTTAAATATAAGTGAAAACGCTCTTTGTTTTAATCAATTATGTTTCAAATTAATCAATTATTCCGTGCTTCATCATTTTTGGAAAATCTTACAAACATATTAATTGATTATTAAGTTTGTTAATTGATTATCCTTAAAGACAAGCTAAAAACTCATTTGTTTGTTCTTAATTTTAATTTATTATCAAAACCAATAATTGATTATCTTATTATGAAAACATATTACTAATGTAGATTTAGGGTTGTTTAAATTGCCATTTATGCCTCAATTATAGCGAAACAAAAGCATATTCAAACGTGGTGGCAATTTTGCAACTTTAGCGAACTCTTATGCCTCGATTGTCCAATTAACTGAAGCATAAAAAGCCTTTTTTTGCATCGGTTCTAATATAACTGAAGTATAAAGTCTTCCAAAATTTGAAAATTCCTGCTATTTTCATTTTTTTAATTTGAATGTAGAGTTTTGCGCTTTGGTTCCTCCCAAACTGAAGCATAAAAGGTTTACACAACTTCCAATTTTTTTAATTATTTTATTCGTTAAATGGCCTTAGTTTATCTTAGAACTGAGGCATAATGGTGTACATGCTTCGATTATGTAAATAGCCGAGGAAAGAAGGGTTTTCACACCTCGTTTAAGTAAATAACCGAGGTAGAATCTAGGGAAAAGATCCCCAAATCAAATTTAGATTTCATTGTTCTTCGTCTACACGTTCATTTTTCTTTTTCGTCTTCCTTCTTCCTCGACGACGAGAGTTGCGCCACTACTTTCGCTTCTGCACTAGTTCCATTGCGGTTGCACCAACAATGGATTGCCACTATGCCGCGATTGTTATCCACTGTTGAACCCCCTCCTTGTACGATATTTTCTTGCATTTTTCTTTCTTTTGTATTTCTTTTTTGGTCATTGCTTTTGCGCATTTTTAGTCCATTCTTGCATCATACCGAATTTCATTTTTGGTTGTAATATTTTGCTTTGGTTGAATATGCTTTGCTTAGGTGTGTAATGGGTTGAATATGCTATGTGTAAGACCTAGGAAAATTTAGAATAAAGAGAAACCCATGAGAAAAATTAATGGCTTGATTAAGATTGTTAATTTGTTAAATTAGTGATTTTAATTTAATTATGACATATGGAATAATTATTTGAGTGATTGAAGTTATTACTTTTATTTATTTTAATTATCAATATTATATAAAATATGGAACATATGTGTATATAAATTTGTAGTGTGCATATTATAATGAGATAACGAGTGGCATAATGGCTGGTGTGTGTGTGTTTGGGTAGTGCAAGGGCCATAGCTTTGAGTCCTGCTGGCCAAGGAAAAGGTTGTATTTGTTTACTCTTTTTCTTTTTTTTTTCTCTCTTCTAGTTTCTAAGGTCATGTGTACGCTAATGTTCCATGGGAAAGAAAAGATATGGCATATTATTAGCAACTCCTAGAAACCAACTGTTGGGTTTTACATGTGAAGGGCCCAAAATAAAATAGTGAGATTACTTAACCTAATAGGGGAAAATCACAAAATGAAGGATGTTTATGGCAAACCCTCAACCCTTTAGGTAAAGCAAAGGTTATAGAGAAACCGTGAAGAGTGAAGGTTGGAGCTTAAAGAAAAACGTAGGTTGAAAGCTGCTAAATAGGTAGGGGAAGCTTAATCTTGTTGCTTATTATGTGTGTATACATGTTTTCTGCTTATTCTCTCGTTTTTGTTGGTGATGAATGCCATGCATGTTTTGGAAGTTGGGAATCCTCGTGTTGTTTTGCTCTTGCATCCGTTGTCCAGGGATGCAGCTATGTAATATTCCTGTTCTTTTGATGCATGTTTTTTTTGTTCTTTTAAAAAAAATGGTTAAACTTGTTAAATGGGGATGGACTACTTTATATACATAGATCACATGGGTTTTTGTTCTCGATCACGAATGAGATTCCTGTATGTGAAGATGTTTTTCGAAAATCATGGTAGTCATAGAAGTATTCTTTTTGTTGTAGTGCATTTTCATGGTCGTGGGGTTGAGAATACAACTTTTGTTTTCAATATTTTTTTCATGTATATCATTACAATTTTTGAGGTGGTATGTTAATGCTGCCAAAAGATGGTCCGTATTCAAATATTAGGTTCCCAAGGGCAACGTTTTGGTTCTTGTTCCTTGGATTGGAGACGTATATATAGTATAGGCCTAGTCTGGTTATCCCTTTTCTTCAATGTTTTACTATTACGTATCCCATGTGCTTGGTAGAAGACACCCACATGAAACTTGGTTTCATTTCTATTTTCACGTGTGAGATTTTGCGTGAAAATATGGTTCCTTTGTGTTCTTCTTGGTGATCTATTATGGATTTCAAAAACTTATAGTGGTGGTTAGCTGTTGTTTTTCCTAAACCCACTATCACGTTGTTGTAGTCGGACTTTTAGGATGACCTTTGTTTTTTTTCTTTTTGCTTCATAACATGTTTAGGAGACCATGACTCACTTGTGAAATTAGTTTTTTTTTCCTTCCTCCTGTTTTGGTGCAGACCACACTTAAAAGGCTTTGTTCTTAATATGTTGTATATCTTTAGTTTGATAGGACGTTGCATGATGGGATAGTCTTATTGTTTTATTTTCTTTATTCTTCTTTTGTAATTAATGTGCATTTGGTTGCAATATTCACATTTCCTTTCTTCTTCTTAGGCATAATTTGCTCTCTTTCTTTTGGTGATTTGACTTTAGCATGGTGGGGCCGTTTTTGTTTTTTTTCTTTTATTTTACATATCAAGATTTGGTTTGTTTGGTAGAAAACCATGGTGCAGACTCGCGTGCAGGTGGTGTTGTTAAATGCTAAACCTTTTAATACGTTGGTGTTCCTAGAGAACCCAATAGTATTTGGAATGTTAATCCATATATGAATTCACTTTTGTTTCCTTTTAGCTTAATGACCACACGTAAATACTTTGTGATAACTATTGGTTCAATATGTTTAAAGAAAAGTGTAGCTTGGTGTTACTTTTTCTTTCTTCATGTTTTTATCTAATTGCCATATATGTAATGTGTTGTTGAAGCTTTGATAGCTTGTTGCATGTTTCCATACCTCGAACCATGTGGGATGTAGTTAGTCCATGGGTTGCGGTTCATAGTTTCAATTCTTCTCCTATGCTATACTATCTTTTATCACATAATAAAGGGTAGGGAGGTCCACAGATTGTAAGAAAAGAAATTATATCACTTTTAAATTGTGAGTGTAGGGATTCACGTATAAGATTTTAGGTTTACTTTTCTTTTGAGTGGGATGTATGAATGGCGAATGAATGTGTGTTGTTGGTTCTTCTTCTTATTTCTTTATATTCGTGTACTTTATGTTCATTCTTAAATAAGAGTGAGTGAATGGTTGTGTTGTGTATACTTTGGGAGGGGATTTCTTTATGGAACTTTATTTCCTAATCATGATGTGATTGTGATTATAATGCCTAAGTATATTACTTGGATGGTTGTGTTGTGTATACTTTGAATATTATTCGCAATGTCTTTTTTTTTTTGCTGAATATCGATTATACATCATTGTTTATGATTAGTTTACCCTTATTATTTGTGTTGTGTGTTTGTTGTGTGTGTGATGGTTGTATGATGCATGTGTTATACGAGAGCAGATGATATTGCAGATGAGTATGACATGAAGTAGATTGATGAAAGAAAGGGGTGAACTCGAGATTTATGTTGTTTTTTATTAAGTTGTTAAATTACGTATTAAAGAAAATGTAATTTATTTTCAATGTAGTTATTATTTAAAAAAATTAGACAATATGGATGTTTGAACTACATTGTTTTTAATAGATTAAATTGTGAATTTTTACTAAGTTCATTTTATCGATAATCGTTTCCACTAAAAGTGCTCATTTTATAACTTTTTGTGACATCCAAAAGTTGGGATGCTACATTATGCTTAGGTTTGGGAGATGGAAATTATATTTTGATAGAAATTGGGTATGTAATTTTTTTTGCTTTTAAAAATGGGATTGGTGATGATGGAACCACTCATTGAGTAGGCATGGATTTTATCAGAGTTTACTTTTTAAACTTTTGTCCATGTTTACTTTTGATGGTTACATTTTTGATACCTCTATGTTCAGGTACTGTTGCATTGTGGTAGGACTGTGTGTAGCTCTCCAAAACGTGGGTACAATTGCATTCTCCTCCATTGTTGCTAACGAATCATGCTCCCAGGTTCTTATTTTTACTTTGAGCCTATAATTTTTTAGTATATTGTTTATTTTTTGTATGTTAGATAAATTGATTTAATTATATGTTAAAATAATTGTATGTTGTTGTATGTTTATTTAATTATATGCTTAAATAAATTGATTTCTTTTGTTTGATCTGAGATCGTTGTTGTGTGGAGTTAGCCTTAGTTTCTCGTTCAAGATTGAATACGAAAATTATTTACTATATCCTAGTTTTTATTTGAAGGAATGTGTATTTTTTTACAAAGGAAATAATATTAATAATTTGAATGTAATAACTTTTTAGTACTTTATTAGTGCATATATATATATATATATATATATATATATATATATATATTTATAT
>Ga0209589_1008777_pt1 | contig 15626 bp, 10 predicted proteins | sample CowpeawhiteBW_FD_187525 | JGI IMG/M metagenome (GOLD analysis project Ga0209589, IMG submission 187525) | Root nodule microbial communities of legume samples collected from California USA - Cow pea white BW (SPAdes) (version 2) | ecosystem: Host-associated > Plants > Roots > Nodule | place: USA... | reverse complement strand
TATAATTAATATTATTAAAATATTAAATAAAAATATCAATTTTAATAAAAATAATCATCACATTATATAAAAGTAAAATTTGGTCTAAATTTGGAGTGCCTAAAATTGAAATTTTTTAAAAAAAATTGGGACTTAAATCAAATCAATTTAACAAATATGAGGACCAAATTGAGATTCATACATTAATTTGACACGTGTCACCATATTAGATTGACACGTGGCACACTACAAAAGTGACACGTGACATAAATATTTAAAAAAAAAATTAAAAAAATTCAAAAAAAAAAATTCAAAAAATTCAAAAAAACGAGGAGCTGACACATGGCACCTACTTAACGGTGTTAGTTATCTACTAACGGAAAGGACCTAATTGATACTAATTTACAAAAATGAAGACCTTATTGAGACTAATAAAAATACGAGGACCAAATTGAGATTCTGCAACAAAAACGAGGACCAACGGAGTATTTTAACCTTAATATTATATCGTTCGTCAATTTCAAAGTTATTACAAAGTTATTACGTTGTGTTCAGATTTGAGTAGGATGATTCAAAAAAAATTCAGTTTTAATTAAATTCGAATTCATTCAAAGATTATAAATAGTTTTTTAAATTGTGTTGAATTTAATATAAATTAATTGAATACGAATACAAATTTAGCGTTGAAAAATAACAATTTGAAAGTGAGTTAAAGTTCTATTTACAGTGACCACATCAGTACTTTTACTTTCGTGACTATATGGCAAGATTTGATTACACAAATTAAAAATAGGATTAAATGCGTCATCTTGAAATGATTTTATTAAGAGAGCTAATTTTTATTAAGTATAACAGTAAAAAGAAATTAACAATTAAATTTTGACATAAATTGTAAGAAAAAATTGTTAAAATATTATTGTTTGAAGAATAATTGATTTGTTAAGACCAATTAAAAGACTAACCAGTATTTCATTAAAAATATAGTTTTTTTTAGGAAAGGAAAATATTTGTGAATGGGAGGAAGTAACATTTGAAATAGGAGTGCATATTTGTTTGATGTGTGTGGATATGAAGAATTAAAAATAGACAAAGAGGTAGTTGGGAGAGACATGAATTTATTTGCAAATAACTTACGCTGAAAAGTGTGCCACATATTGCATGTGTTTTAGTTTAAGTGCGACACTAACACGTGCACATCCCTCCCAAACGCCGGTCCATTTTTCCCTCATTTAAAGCTCAATTCTCTATTCTGTTCTATGGCACCTCAGGATCATGTTCATTGACTTTACCATTCCAAATATTGAGAGTTTTTTAATAAAATATTATTACTAACTCTGACTTTTAGGAGGCAGAGGGTGAAAGGGTGTGTGTATATATATAACTAGGGTTGGTTATGGAATGTGGATGTTGCAGTGAAAGAGAGAAAGAAGAGAGAGAGAGAGAGAGAGAGAGAGAGAGAGAGAGAGAGAGAGAGAGAGAGAGAGAGAGAGAGAGAGAGAGAGAAAGGGATGAAGAATGAACTGGGAAATCTGGTGGAGTCGATAAAGTCGAAGGTGAGGTTTCTGAATCTGAAGAAGGGGAAAAAACCTTACATAAAGATGGATAAGAGTGCGAGTGTGAAAGTTGAGATTCGGAGCAGAAAAGCTCGCAAGCTCATAGAGAAGACATTGAAAGCTGCTGACACTCATGCTCGTTAATCTTCTTTCTCCTTCTGCTTCCATTCCAATTAACCTCTGTAATTACCATCTAAACTCTGTCGTTTCGTTATCATTCATTGTAACACATACCTTAGGTTACAGATTTTCCTTTCTTTCTTTCTTTTCATGGTTGGTTGGTTGGTCCCAACACCGGCCACCACCACCGACTTCTTTTTAGTAATATTTTTTATGATTCCTGCAAATAAATAATTTTATAGTTTTTATAGTCTATATTGATGGCTGTGTAGACTTTGGACAATCAAGGGGAGACTTTGATGAGTTTGTGAACGTTATCTTCATTTCTTCTATTTCATTCACTCTCATTAAATGCCATGCTTCAAATTGTTAACGTCCACCAAATTTTCTCTATTATTTGTTATATACTTATTTAATTTTATGCATTCATCAATTATTTATTTTTTATTTTTTATTCTCTATCTAGAGACTAGAGTGTTTTCTGAGAGAATAATCGATTTGAATAATAATGAAAACTGTTGCTAACAAACACATAAAATTATAATATAATTTATTCAATGAATCCTATCGAATTGTTTTTAGAATTCACGCGACTTACACTAGAAAGTAAAATTATAAAAGAAAAAAGTATTAGTTTGTAAAACAGAGTTCAAATGGTGCACGACATGAGGATGTATGGAGCTCCTGCCCAGGCCACAACTTCTTTCTTTTTGGGACTAAATTTATAGTCAAGAGTCGGAATGTGTTGTCACAAAATCCAAAAAAAACATTTCCGATAGTCAAAATACGAAATAAAAAAAAAACAATACTAAAATTGCTTTTGAATTTCGCCCAATCTACTCTACATTACATATTGAATATTTATATTGAATATTTATGGGTTAAATATGTTCTTGATCCTTAACTTTAAGTGAAAATTAAAATTTGTTTTTTTTTTAAATTTTGGTCCAATTTAGTCATTTAACTTTATGAATATTTAGATTTAATCTTTTAAACAAAATTTTTTTAAACAAAATTTTGTTAAGTTTATTTGACGTTTTAAACGTGTTTTAAGACAATTTCTTAGCTAACATTGAAGTGAAAATGTGTCAAGCAGGATAAACAATTCAAATACTCTCATTCATGAAACACATTGTAAACGTTAAATAAACTTTAAAAAAAGGTTAAAAGAACTAAATCCAAATATTTCTAAAATTTGAGGATTAAATCAGGTTAAGGTTTCCAAGAGAAACTAATTTCAATTTTTTCTGCAAAATAAGAACTAGAAACATATTTAACCCGAATATTTATTCATCACAAGCTAAAATTGTTTAATCCTCATCTTCAAATTTGTTTTGTCAAGCAATACCACTCATACTCACATGAAATAAATTTGTTTTGATTTTGGAGCATGCCCATAAAACGGCAAAGTAGAATGTAACTCATTTTAGAATACAAATAAACACATTGCTAGTTTGTATGAAACATTTTATTTTAATTATATACATAATCAAAGTTTGGTTTAAAATGAATGAATTAATCGAAATATACAATCGATTTAATAATTTTAATTCTCATATTTAATTTTATTATGCAAACATATGTCAAAATTTAAAATGGTTAGAAAAAATATAGTGGTTTTATTAACAGACAGATTGTAAAAGATGTGCAGCAATCTTCTGCTGATTTAGAAGTGGGCCAGTGAATGATCCGGCCCAATTGATGAGGGCATGAAAAACCCTAAAAAACCTGAAATTGAATTCTGAAGAGGCGCTTGAGATTCTGAAACATTCTGAAAGGTATGCGTCGTGATTTCTTTCCAATGCATTTTCTTTTCTTCTGCATTCACTTTGAATTCTCTGTTTTGTGCGCAGAGGAATCATACGAACACAATGGCTTACGCTTCAGTAAAGCCCACTAAACCCGGTTTGGAGGACACTGAGGAACAGATCCATAAGATCAGGATCACCCTCTCCTCTAAGAACGTCAAGAATCTCGAAAAGGGTACACCATTTTCTACTCTTCAATTCTTTTTCTCCATTTTTTTTATCACACATTCTAATTCTTTTTCTTTTCAAAATCGCCATAGTTTGTGCCGACCTGGTTCGTGGTGCCAGGGACAAGCGCCTAAGGGTCAAGGGACCTGTTAGGATGCCAACCAAAGTTCTTCACATCACCACCAGAAAATCCCCGTGCGGTGAAGGTATTTTTCATCACATTCTTGCTTTAAACTTCATCGTTATGTTCTTTTATGCTATACCCTAATCACAACTGTTGCTGTATCATTTTTATTTTCTCGCCCCTTTTGTGTGTATTCTCTGCTTTTATGCTATCATTTTACTTTTGATAACTTCACTCATAGATTAAACCCACTTACAGTTGCCAAATATCTCAAATTGTTGTCTGATTAACCATAACTTGTTCAGAATCGTTGCAGAGAAGAAAAATCTATATATTTCTGAGAGAAATAATATTAGTAAGCTTTAAACCTAGGAAATGCCTCTTTATTGACATCTGGATTGTCGTTACCGTGTGAAAGACTCGCCAGTTTTAAATCACTTCCTTTCCTTTTAATTTTTGTTTTTTATGAGGGCTTTAAATTGATTGTAAAATCAATCTAAAGGTTTTGACTTTTGGTGAAAAGAAAGTGGTGTTCATGTTGGGAAGGTTGATTAGGAATCTATGAATCACTAGAAACCATTGAAAATGTTAGCTTAATAAGCACACCTGACCTCACGAGGTTTGACAGTTGTTGAGGATTTTAGTAATGTCTTTAAACGTATTGAGAATATGTTTCCATTTGGAATTAATTGTAATAAGCTCTTTGTTTATGACCTGCTTTTTGTTTCAGGCACCAACACATGGGACAGATTTGAACTGCGTGTGCACAAGAGAGTCATTGACCTCTACAGTTCCCCAGATGTGGTCAAGCAGATTACCTCAATCACGATTGAACCTGGTGTAGAGGTCGAGGTGACCATTGCCGATGCTTGATTTTGGCCCAATTTTTTTCCTTTGCTAAGTTATTTTGTAATTTATCCCCTTGGGTAGAAGTATGTTGAGTCCTATTCATTTGGGTTAATGCATTTTTGGCGATCAAATTTTTGAAGTTGGATTGTGGAGGGGGAATTGATTTGATCGATTATCTTTACGTTCCGAAATATTCTCTGTTAAATATCTTTGCTTCAGATAAAATCTGGTGTGATAAATTACGTTTGAAGTGAAGGAAAGAGTAGAAGATTGTAAGAACGAGCTAAAATTGTATTAGCCATGATCATAACTAGATCCCTTGTCCACATGGTTGGTAGTATATGAAACTTTTAAAATAGAGATTTACGCTGAATTTTATGAACTAGTGTTAGCGTTAGGGTCATGAACAGTGAAAAGAAAAGTGCACACAGGGTAATGATTTGTACTTTAATTTCAAAGCAATTAGGTAACTATTGCTAAATGTGTTTTGTAGGATAATTATGTTTGTTGCTGTTTAAAAGTTTTCTTTAATTTGAATGCCGATTGGTAACAAATTCTTACTCTAAAATCAATTTATCAGAATCAGCTTGGGGTGGGTTTAGAACAGAAAAGGTTTGTTTCATGTACTTAACAGAAACAGTAAGATTAATTTCAATATATTGAATAAGATTAGTTTCCACAAATAGTAGAGGACCTGAGACAGGATAAACAAAAATAAGTCCTAGAAAATTAAATATTTAATGTGTCAAATAAAATGCAATTACCATTAAATTTAATATTTAATGGTACTTTTTTTCAAGATGTTAATGTTTTATTGTGATATACATACACTTTTAAAATTATTGAATGATTTAAAAACTATAAATCATTGTTATTTAGCATGCTATCAGGTAATTTTAACTAAATTTTGGAAGAAAAATAAATCTGGAAAATGCATTATACTGTCTGCACTATTATGAATCTGTGACCTATTCGTACATGATTCTGGACTGCGTTTTGTATTAAACATTATTATTTCATTGAGTAAATATTTTAAAATTGAATCAAACATTGCATTCAATATATTTTTAATAAATTAAACATTTGTAATTATATAACTATAACTATATTATTACATTCGCTCTTTTAAAATATATTCTAATTAAGTTTATAAGTTTATTTTACAAAGGTTCAAATATATTTAAGTTGCATCAAAACTAAGTATCATGCATTTTTTTAAATATCAATATGTGATGATCAAAATGTCAAAACAAATACAAATAATTGAACTAAAAGTAAATAAAATTGAATAATTATACTTGTAACTAGCTTGTTATTTATTTGAAATGTTGTTAAGGCTTATTTTCCTTCTTAATACTTGAAAAGGTAAAATTTACATAATAATCTTAACAAACAAACTTGAAATATTAAAATAAATAAAAAATTCAAAGGAAAAAGAAAGAAATTTATCTTAGAGGAAAATGATAAATAAAAATTGGAAAAAATAATTAAAGAAAGGTTTGAAACAATAATATAAGAAATACCGGCGATAAAAAAGGCTAACAGCTTTATAAATTAAATTAGAATATAATAGAAAAAAAAATTATGAAACAAGAGTTGAAATAAAAAGCTAATATTTTGATAGGGTAAAGTTTCCAAATAAAAGTTACTTTGTTGAACAGAAAGAATTGATAGTAAAACAGTGAATGGAAAAAGTAACAGAGGGGTTTGGTTAAAGTGTAAGAAATTGTGGGAGTAAAGATGTTGAATATGGAGAAGAGAGAGAGAAGTATGATGAGATGAGGGGCGGAGAAGAGAGACAGACGGCGACCGGGATTCGGAAGAAGGGAACCGGAGTGAGGCAATGGCTGCTGCTCGACGGGAAAGGGGAGACGGAGGTGGTGGAGGCCGGAAAACACGCCATCATGCGACGCACCGGCCTCCCCGCCCGTGACCTCCGCATATTGGACCCTCTCCTCTCATACCCTTCCACCCTTCTCGGCCGTGAGAGGGCCATCGTCATCAACTTGGAGCACATCAAGGCCATCATCACCGCCCAAGAGGTCCTCCTCCTCAACTCACGTGACCCCTCCGTCACCCCCTTTGTCCAGGAGCTCCAGGCCAGGATCCTCCGCCACCACCAGGCCTCCTCCTCTTCCAAACACCTCGACCACCACACCGACTCCGACCCCGACCGCGACCACGACCCGGATGCCATCAAGATTCTCCCTTTCGAATTCGTAGCCCTCGAGGCCTGCCTTGAAGCCGCCTGTAGCGTATTGGAGAACGAGGTTCCTGCTTCGCTCTTCTCTTCTTTTCAATTCTTGCCGACAATTTCACTGTTTTTACCCTAAACCTCTCTCTCTCTGTGTCCCTCTGATCACTCACAGGCAAAGACGCTGGAGCAGGAGGCTCATCCCGCTTTGGATAAGCTCACATCTAAGATCAGTACCCTCAATTTGGAACGCGTTCGGCAAATTAAGAGCCGATTAGTCGCCATCACTGGGCGAGTTCAGAAGGTTGGTTGGTGTGATTGATGCATGGCATGGGTTTCCTGGGGTTTCATTATTTGATTGTTTGATTGTTTGATCATGTGTTCAGGTGAGGGATGAATTGGAGCACTTGCTGGATGACGACGATGATATGGCTGAGATGTATCTGACGGAAAAGTTAGCCGAGCAGCAGATGGAAGAGAGCTCTTCCGCGTCCTCCATAAATGGCCACGACGAGCAGGATATAGATGACAGGCATCCACCTTTTTTTGCTTTTACTCTTTTTTAACTCTCTTTCACCCCTCTGAGTGTAAATTTTCTGCCTATTTTTAGGACCACTGCAGAAATATCCTTTGAGGGTGGGGAACCCCCTGCGGGCTTCGAGGATCAACACAATGCCTACAATGTTCTTGGTAGGGACAGCCATGGAACCCGTGGTAGCACCTACAGTGCCGTCACCAAGCAGCTTGATGTCGAGGAGCTTGAAATGCTTTTGGAGGCTTACTTTGTGCAGATCGATGGCACCTTGAACAAGCTCTCAACGGTATGCACGCCCCCTTAATCTTGTATTCCTTCTGCTCTATCGGTTTTGTATTCGAGGCCATGGATTGGCAGGAGTTTATCTAACTTTGTTTCATAGGAAAACATGTAATGGGGTGCCATTCATCATTTTTGTCCTTCAAAAACAGGAAGTCGGTTAAGTTGGTCTCCCTTAATGATGAAAAATGTTAAATTCATAGCGGAAAATTTAGTACATGGATTGATTGAGAGGCTTGAGTTAACATTTACAGAAATCTCACATATATGTTAATTGTCATGGACGAATCTTTCTTGACAACCTTTTTTGTGCATTTCAAATTAGTAATCCCTAATACGGACTAGAGATTAAAATGAAACCAGAGCAGAGAGGAAAGGCACAATGGTTGAGATAAAAGGTTTGGTTGATTGAAGCTTGGCCCTATTAGTGGACGGAGAAGAGACTTTTGTTAGTTGTGGAACAGGTAACAGATTTGCATCTTTTATTGACCAACTTTTGTACCCCTTCGCCATCAATGACATCAAACAACCTGAAACGTACTGTTTATAATAGCCTCTAACATCACGCACTAAAATCAGGATCCAGAAGTAAACTTAGCACAGATCAAACCCACAGGAAACTCATCACACTAAAAAACCTATCGAGAAACTCTCAACCTCTCACCTCCTTATCCATGTGCTTTTTATATAAGTAACTTCAACTTGCAGTTAAATTAAACCATTAGACCCAAAGAGACACTATTGTGCTTAGAACCTTGTCAAACCTCCCCCAAAACCAGTCACAATAACCCTTTTTTGCAGGCAAACTAAACCCATTATTTACTGCCATGCTTCTCTGCTATCATTCCCGAAACAGAAAAAAAAAAGGGGGGAAAAGATTATGAATGCCAGTTGGCATTTGCTACCAAAGCACCAATGGACAAACTCCCCAATACACTGCTCCCCTGATAGCCATCACTGGTGATCAGTGGTGGTGACGCTTTATCCGTCATTATCTACTGATACTCGAAACTGGCAACAAACACATCACCCAAAATCAACATTTGCTTCCGACTTCCGATCCAACCTTGACAGTGAACACTTTGGGAACTAAAGTTTAATAGGGTTGGGGACCAATTTGACTGACAAACTAGTCTTTCAAGGCTGTATTTGAAAAGTTCCAGCTTTCGGCGATCACCTTGATGATGGGCCCCTTATCTTTTAGGGTCTAAAATGCTGTTGCATACGTGATTAAAGATGCATGTTATTTCAAACCTTGGTAGCAAACTCTCCTATTGTTTTAAATGTTGGGGACTTGGTCAATATGTTATCTAAGACAGATGAATTATATGTATGGGAGTTTGTCAAATCACGTGGTTGGCAACTTTAGGGTTTAGGTTATGATCTTTGAACATTTCTAATCCAATATGGTTATCTTCTGTAACAATTTCACATGATATTATAGTTTACCAGTTACCTGTAAAATTAAGTGAAAATTGATTTCTCTGTTACGGACTCTTATTGGTTCTTTGTCCTGCCTGATGAAGCTGAGGGAATATGTTGATGACACGGAGGATTACATCAACATCATGCTGGATGACAAACAGAACCATCTCCTCCAAATGGGAGTCATGTTGACCACAGCAACTCTGGTAGTGAGTGCCTTTGTTGTTGTGGCCGGAATTTTCGGCATGAATATTCACATTGAGCTATTTGATCCAGATAAAGCCGGGATGACAGAGTTCCTCTGGACTGTTGGTGGTAGCACTGCAGGGACCATATTCTTGTATGTAGTTGCCATTGCCTGGTGTAAGCAGAAACGCTTACTGGAGTAACTAACTAGGCATCTAATAGTGTTTCATGAAGAAATGTAATGTAATTTGAAAATCACTCTTCATTCATATGCTATAAATTTTAATAGCAGACCATTGCAGTATCTGGCTGCTTCTTGTACTCGTTTGATACTTCAGTTTCAACGGTGTTAGTCATCTTGTACATTATTCCGTGGGTAGCTTTACGTACACTTGTTGTCTTTACAGTAACAGTTTTGCTATTAGCACCAAAATTTCTGAAGTATCCAGATTCTTTTTCTTACATTAATTATAATTTACATTATTTCCCTTCCATTTTAATATATGTCCCTAAATTTTATTTCTTTTATTTGTGAAAACAACATTTCTCTTTCAATGATACTAGGGGTCAGACATGCAGGTTCTACTAGCTGGCCTTTCCTTGTGATTTGTTTTCTACAGGAACATGTCACACTAACAATTATATAAAACAATTTCGTTAAATTGGATTCAGATGTATGACTAATTCAAGGAGCAAGAAATGTTTTGGCAGCTTCCATCCTCAAATCACTCGTCAACTACACAACTGCATAGTTTGGCAGTGCCGCAAAACATTACTTCTAGTTTAAACGCGACCAGAAATTTTCTAGTGTGAAAGAAAAAGATTTGCATATTCTCCTTTTTTTTTAGGTGCATGGTTGAAAAACAGAGAGATAAAAAGAAGAAGAAAAAATGGAAGGGAGGAACTAATAAATGTGATAAAAATTAACATAAGAATGACAAAAAAAATTACCAGTTTTTGGTACTTCACGTTTTTAAATACCTAATTAAGACTTACAAGTTTTTTTTTTTCTCTTTTAATTACGTTTCTGGTGTCCAATTTTTTCTTATAACTTATTAAAATAAAATACAAGTGTTTAAATTTTACGATAGTAGAAGCAACATTTATCATAAGTTTTGTCTTACTTGTATTGACGTGAATGAGTTGAAGTGAAATTATGGTTTTGTTTGTAGCAGCAGGCGAACAGTGAAGTAATTACAGCGATGTCATGATCCAGTGCAGTGTGTCTCCATGAGCTTTGGAAGGTTTTGAAGCCATAAGGGACACTGAACTAGAAAAAATGGATAATTGAGCTTGGTGAGGTAATATTAGATCAACTTGTTTGTTTTATTTTCCTAAGTGGGCCTAAGTCAGCTTGACAATGTTCCACAATAGTTACTTCCCAAACAAGACCTAGGTACTGTTTCATGACAGTAGCTACTCATGTTTTTCACAGTTCATAATCAACTTCTGCACATGTGGTAACACCACCTAAGTTTTGTCTTTGCCTCTTTGGTCACTGCTTTCTACTCCAGAGTTTCTTCGTGCCTTGTTGTAGGTGGAAATGTGCTTCGAGAGTTGAATTTCCTTTATCCAGAGTCCACACGGAGATTGCTTCTTCTATCTGCATAATAAATACATACATAAATAACATTCGAACTCTTATTTGATTAAGTAAACAAATACAAGATCACTCTTAGAGGGGAACATTGCTGCACCGTCATGTGAAGTCCAATGTTGAACAGTAAAATTTTGTTACGAGGTTCCAAAAAGTGCTGCTTTCAACAGACTTCTTCGCAGAGACTTTGGACCAGGTGATTGATCCTGACTTTGACATGTTTCATGTGTCGCTTATTTTCTGAGTCCACAACACAACCTTGTGCTTACTTGGATAAGGTTTACAGTGGATTAGAAAGTAGATGGGAAATATAACAGTGTGAAGTGCAGATATTAGCCATGATTTTGTAGATTTTAGTTTTTACCACTTTAATCACTCACTGTTATTCATCATTTGTCATGCAGAGTGTTTGTCCTGAGAAATGGGAACAGCCAAACTAGATTGGCAATGGAGAGGGAAATAGAAGATGAAGCATGAACCACGTGTTTGAAAGCTATAAAGCCCCTCCTATATCTATATCTCTTCTCTGTGTATAGAGGGAGGGATTTGGTTTGGTTTGGCGGTGGTTGGAAAGGCAGAAATTTTTTTCCCATACTCTTTTGGACTCTTATCCAATTTCATGGAATGCAGCTACGCAGAGACTATCTTCACCTTTAAATTAAATTTCTCTGTCTACAAGTTTATCAGTTTTATTTGTCTTTAGCTTAGCTTTCTCTTCTCTTTTTACCAATTTTTTTATTCCTGACATCATAAATTCTCACCCTCCCTAGATTTTTTAATCACTGACTGGGAAGGAACACATAATTGTGCATGACATCAAGTCCTATGACAGCTTCCAAGCAGACAGAGTTGAAGGGAGCAAAGGTACATATAAAAACATGATATATGATATTTTAAAATTAGGGATCCTTCCAAACGAGATAAAGTTGACATACTAAACCAAATGGGGCATGTTCCTCTGGGTCAGGAAGATCTCAGGCAGGATCTCCTGTGCTTGGAAAAGATTTAAAGATATGCATATCAAATATTCCAACATAAACTTCACCATTTTCCCCTCATCCCTCTACACTCTCCTCATTACCCATACCTCATAACTCACCTTTATCATCTTTTATCCTTTCCGAAAACACTAGAACTTCCACAATAAATACAGCCCTGTCTACACTCTTTCAAATGATTAAACCCTTTTCCTCTCCACTTATATTCACAGACATAACGTAAAGATCCAAATGAAGATTGGAGACATCCTACCTAATCAACTAGGATCTCACGGCATTCATCAAAGTTTGCCGTTTTAAGAGATTTAGTGGACAGCACTACACTTTGTCTCCTTCACTAACAAATTGGACTTTATAAAGAAAACTTGCAATGGGTTTGCTGAATCCATAATTAATTCCATTCGTGATACACGCCGGATTCCTCTCATCGTTACACCCTTCTTTGTATTAATTTGTTGATTTGGGTTCTTCTTTAGCATTTTGAAAAGTGCATGTATGAGTTTTTTCACAGATTTTTCTGAGATTGGAGCATATCAGTCATCTCCAAAAGTATCACTTAAGATGAGTATTATGTGCGTAAGTGAGATGTAAACTACACACAAAGATTGAGGACCACGTTGTCAAACCCGAGATTTCACTGCATAAACAAATTTTGCATTTCCAAGGTAACTCTGCCCCTCTGAATTTTGAACATGGACACAAGTTCCACTCCACTTAAACCTTTACCAGGCATCTGCAACTATAGTCTTTGATGTGAAAAAGTTGTTCGCGTTGGTATGTTATGTTATGTTATACTCGGACGACAAAAACAAAAGTTTGGTCATTTTGTTTTTGGACAATATGCTGTTGAAGAATTAAATATTTGTTTGGCAAAAGTTGCTGGTGCTTCTTTGCTTATATAAATTGAGCATGGGACTTCGTCAAAAACAAAAATTGAGCATGCTTTCATTACACAGAACCTGCCTAACTTATCTACCTTGTGTGCACTATTCTTTGACAAGAAAACTAAATCATCAAAGAAAAAGGAAAAGAAAGGTTTATTTCCAAATTTTCCTTTCGGGTTGTTTATCACTGCATTGAAATATACGATAAAAGAAAACAGAGGAACAGAATCCCTTTTGAGGTCAGCTTCCTTCTACATCATCAATGATTCTGTGCCCTTCATGGATCTTCAGTATCTTCCACCGCACCAAGTTGAATTGCAGAGATATCTATTAGTAGAAACAGAACTGATCTTTATATCATTCCCTCCGTACCATATTTGTTCAGAACAGAATGCAGTGGAGTGGTCACATGATAAATTAAAATACTTCTGGGGGATACAGTCATGAAGATTGGCCAGTGTACAGAAGAAGCATTTGCTTGTTGTTTTCAACTCCATTTTCTGACAGGGATGGTTCTAAAAATCCGAAATGGTGTTGCAACGAGGATCTCTCCTACAAGAACACGAGTATTTTTCTGAGGAGTTGGAATAAAATGTAACCTTGAAAGAATGAATGGAGCCAGCGAAGTACCTCATAATAAGTAGCAGAGAAACCCTGTGAGTAATCGAGCATGCTCTCTGTGGAAGTTTGTTGGTTGGTCACTGTGACATTGTTCTGAAAATTTATCAAGAGCCAAGAAAGTATCATCTATACAGCATACAACTACAACTACAAGATTATTTTTAGTACACGAAACATGATGTAACTAGCTGCAAGCAAGATGAAACTCACCATGGAGAAATCAAAGACAGGAGAGCTAGCAGTGTCATCAAGAAAAGAAGGAAGGTGTTGGTATTCCTTAACCTTCTGCCTCTTTTTACTTCTCTTGCCAAGTTTTGGTGCCTTAGATGCAGAGTAAAAGCTGCCATTATCTTGTGCATCTGGCAGGTGTGGAGGCCCAGAAGAAGCATCAGAGACCATGGACAGGTCCTCTTCCTCAGCCTCCTCCTCCTTCTTGGTTCTCTTGTCTTTGTATTCCTCGTTATCTTCACCATTAAACTGCGAACTTGCATGTGAAAAGGCATTGTGATTCAGCTGGAAAGACTGCTCCAGGTATAGAGTCCAACCAGACTCACACCCGCTGCTGCATTGTGATGATGCCAATGCATTCATCTCCCTTTCCTTGGCTGCTGCAGGTTCTTCCCAAAGGAATGAAATCTAAAAGGGGTAGTAGGTTGGTTATTCACTCACTTAGTCCCGTTTCTACTACTACAAAGGAGGCTCCAATTTATGATGAAGAGAAGAGTGGTAAAAAGGATAAAAAAAAACAAAGAGGGTTAAACAAAGTTTGATGAAACATGGCACTACATGGTGTGGCCTATTATTAACTGCGTGGCAACGTGGCTGTGTAGTTTTGGTTTGGGGTGAGCAACAAGTTGGATAAAGTGTTGGAGAAAACCAAGAGAATCAGACTGAAATCCTAGACTAGTTTTGTCCTCACTCTCCACCCATATGTGCTAAGTGCCAGTTGGGTGGGATATAGAGAGAGAACCACACCCTTCACATGCTAGACAGCGATGCACTGTGTACCCTCTTAACAAAACCAGGTACACGTCCATTTCCCCTTCCACACTGTATGGACACGCATCATTGTTCCAATTTCGGAGAAGATTACTGCTACAACACACATGGTAGTAAAGGGTGGTGGTGTTTGCATTTCAGAACAAAATTACCATTAATTGGAGCAGGTGGTCCAGCCTTAAAAATGAGTTTGATTTAGTGTTCAAATTTGGAAAGGAAATAACGCTGTTCTGGACATAAACAGCACACATTATTTATGATCATTGTGCCCCTTTTTTCCTTTTCTGTGCCCATCATGTGTGACGACGACTAAAGAATCACTCAACGGAAACATCACCCTCTTTTATAGTTTGTACTGTCATTTGTTTAGATTTCTGCAGAGCAAAATGTGCGGGTTGTTTTTTCATGTCAGTCTCATTCTCAAATGAGAAAAAAAAACTCTTTTTTTTTGTTCTACTGCGAAGAGATTCTGTCACTGTGCATGCAAAGAGAGAAAAATAAAGATGGGTTTGGCAGAAGTAAGACAATGGAGACTGTAAAATTTTTGGGGCACAGTGCAGTTGACTGGGATTTTATGAATCCACATGCGATCACATTCACCATCCTCTTCTCTTCTTTTCAAGAATTTACTCTACTAGGATTCACTCAACCATGTGGGCACGTGTGCATAATATTCATATGCGGGCTTCCACATATTCAAACACATGTCTCCACGTGCACACGCACTTTTATCTAAATCCCTCTTCCTTGCTTTTTCTTTTCAATTTTAATCTCTAAAATTCTTTTTTGCAGCAAACTGCAAGGATAAAGTCACCAACACTTCTTTAAAAATTTAAATAAAACTCATTAGATTTATTTCCTTTGATCAGAAAAACATAAACAATATTTTACGAACTCCAACCCTCGTGAGAGAATATTTTGGTTGGCTAATTGGGTTAATAAATAAACTCTATTAAGAATATTTCAATCTTGTTTTTTTTTTAAATAACAAAATCATGTCTTAGTAAAGATTACACTAGTTGAACACCAAATTAAAATTTTGAGTTTGATGACCACGAGTGCAAACTTTTAGCTATCAACTAACTAAAAAAATTAGGTTAAATTATTTTTTTTCCCTCTATTTATCATGAAATTTTAGTTTGGTTCTCAAGTTTTCGTTATTTCAATCTGGTCCTCATTTTCTTAAAAATGACTCAATTTTGGTTCTCACCGTTAGTTTGACCAGACAATGTTAAAGTCAACGCCACGTGTCAATTTCTGTTTTTTTTTTTACTTTTTTTTTATTTTTTACACATGTCACTTCATAG
>Ga0209589_1008776_pt1 | contig 15627 bp, 6 predicted proteins | sample CowpeawhiteBW_FD_187525 | JGI IMG/M metagenome (GOLD analysis project Ga0209589, IMG submission 187525) | Root nodule microbial communities of legume samples collected from California USA - Cow pea white BW (SPAdes) (version 2) | ecosystem: Host-associated > Plants > Roots > Nodule | place: USA... | reverse complement strand
AAATATATATATATATATATATATATATATATATATATATATATATATATGAATACACTCATCAAAGGAAATTTATCCTTTGATTCTATACCACACGACGATCACCATGTTATCCATGTTCTACGTCTTTAGATGATAACCTCAAGATACCCTTTATTGCCTCCACCTACAAGTCACAACTTGTAGAACACGTGTGAGAAACCTGCTATGGACCACACTCTGTAACACCAAGTGGAGTTACTAATACGAACCATAGTTCGTATTTATCCCAAGACTACCAAACTCGCCAACTAATTCCAAAGAGAGTAATCTTTCCTAGACCCATTTGTACGACCCATAACTCGCACACTCACACCAGCAATACTCGCCAATCCGAGCCACAACTCAAGGAATGCTCGTGTCCATCCGCCATCCCGAGCCACAACTCAAGGGAAGTCATTCCGAACCATAACTCAAGGAATGCCACGTGTTTACCCTCTATCCGGAGCCACAACTCCAGGGATACAACAGCAAAGTCCATCATTAAGGTATCACCAAAAGCCTTGTAAACCACGCACATCCAAAGAAATAAGCCACAAGACGTGTAAAACTCTAAGTCTCATTATGCACCTGGAACTACTATTCCAAGCACACCATACTAATACTTGACCATGGATCCAAGATATACATGCTTCCATGAACATGCCCGCTTGTGGTCTTGCCTCTACAAACCTCCCCGCTCATAGCCCAACTCTACGGACCTCCCCACCCGTAGTCCAACTGATGTGATCAAACAACTATGAACCTTCCTACTCGTAGTAGCCCTCAAGTGTGATCAAGGAACATACAAACCTCCCCATTCGTATCCTCACACGAGAGCATCATAATATAAACCTCTCCACTCATATTATCATGTGTTCACCACCAATTATGGACCTACTTGCTCATGACATAGTCAAGCATCTCCTGGTTCAAGTCCAACATCACAAACACGCAAAACACAAGCCAAGCACTACCTAAGCACTGCCAGGTGACATTCCAATGCAAACCACTTGGCGGAGACCTCTCACCGCCAGGTGCCAATAAGATCCTGACCCACTATTTTTAAGGCTATCGCCTGGCGGGTCACCCCTCTCCGCCCGACACCACGCGCTCCAGGGATATCCCTGATTGTCCTATCGCTTGGTGGCCCCTATGTGTCGCTAGGAGCTATACTAGTAGCGAAACTTTACTAGTTTTATCACCCAAAACAAAGTAAAATCAATCCTACTCTTATAATTATGCATATCCATAATCAAGAATATTGGCTTCCAGAAATCAACATGACTCATGAAGAATCTCAATTTAGATGGCTTTAGCATACACATACACAAGTTTCACCATATATCATATGCATCAATCCCTACATATTCATATATATACTACACCATTTAAAACCATGCTAGCATTCAGTTCCAACTTATGAATAATGCATGCGCAAATCAAATATAAAGCAACAACACTCTAACAACTTAAGCACATGATTCTATGCACCAATGCCAATTAATATAGCACTTCACACCTCCTATGCAACAATTTAATTTATATTGATACACATGCATTCACCAATAAACTAATTCTCAACATATGACTAACCCAAAGGAACATTCAAAAAGACTTACAACATAACCAAATCATGCTTCCTACTAGGGATGTCAAAAAAATTCGTACTCGCGGGTATTTGCGGATAAAACCCGCAATGGGTAGGAAACGAATATTAAAAATGGATACTCACGGGTACAGGTATTTTTGATACCCGCATGTTAACGGGGCGAGTATGGGTGTCGTAGTATCTGTGCCCGTTGATACTCGTACCCACTAAATTTTAATTCACAAAATACCTTTATATATATATATATATATATATATATATATATATATATATATATATATATATTAGTAAAAAACATTCTGACCTAATTTTTTCTAAGTTGCACATTTTATCTTGTCTTCTGTCTTCATTCTTCCAGCTTCAAGTATTGGTACGTTGTCTTCTTCCAAGTACACCCCTTGACATTCTTCTCTTTCCTTTCTTTATAAGAATACTTGGCACGTGACAGTTAAGGTTTATTATTTGTTTATTTTCAGGAATCAATCGAAGAAAATGAGCTTATTGATCAAACCACTAATTAAAGAATTTTCATTGTATTGAATGTTATTTTATATTTATTTTTATAATTATTTGGACTTGTATGAACTTGAGTTTATTTGAACTTTATTTAAAATTTATGACACTGATGTATTTTATTTTATTTTATTTGAATTTATGATTAAATATTTATTTTTTAAATAATTTTGTAAATACCCGTGAGTACCCGTGGATACCTACGGATATGAAAAAAATATACAGGTACCCACATAACGGATACCCAATGGATATGGGGACAGGTACGAGATAGATATTTATCCAACAAGTAAGGTATGGGTGAGCTACTACTCGTATCTTACCTGCCTCGTTGACATCCCTACTTCCAACTCATGCCACATTAGTAGTTACTTTAAATTATCAAGAAATTATTCATGCATTTTAAAGACTTCCAAACCAACAATCATGAGTAACATATATCTCTAGCTACATAACTCCAAATCAAATCTCCACCATTCAAAGTAAAGAACAACATGTTAGGGATCACCTGCCAAAATTTCACCTAAATCGAATAGTTAAGGAAACAGGAAAATGCAGTTTTCCGAAAACTACACAGACCAGAAATTAAGGACCTAGCACCTAGAAGTATAAAACCAGCGCCCGACGATTCCTATTGCGCAAAAATACGAAAAATAGTATTTTCATGAAAAGAACACCAGCACCCATCACCTTACGGCAACTCTTCACCGCTAGGTGGTTCTTAACAAAAACCCAGAAACTGTGTTGTTTTAACATGAGTCGCCTGGCAGCTTTGACGGCTTGCCAGGCGATTTTGGAAAATTTCCTAAAACGCAATATAACCCAAAAAAATGCACAACTAGTCATCTAGGCTTATCATACAATGAAAAATTACGTAAATAAATAAATATTAAGCATGAGGTACAACTCTTCTAACCTGGTTCTCCTTGCTCAAATGAAAAATGCTAGAGTCCTCTTGAATCACAATTGATCAAACTCATATTCCTTCCCTCACCCTTAACAAGTAGTTTCCTAACCCTTCCATCTACTCCTCAAGACGACTAAGGTTTCTAACCCTTCCCATCCATGCCAAAAGTAATTTTAGAAAAAAGGAACCTTATTTTTCTTAAGTTAAGGTTTGAACACACAACCACTCCATTGTCAAGTCAATGCACAATCATTCAACCAACTCTCACATAACTAAATATTCTCTACCACTTAAGCTAGTACTATTCCAAATCATAAACCCCAAATTAAATGCCATAAAGGTTCCCACTACCCGCATTTATTAAATAATAATTTATTTAATTATTTAAATTTCTCAGGTCTTACATATGGGGTCTGCTATGTTTTTATAAAATTTTTGGTTTTGGTTGCAGCTCCAAACATGGTGCCCAACTTGTAAAAAGGTTTGCTTGCTTATAGTTAAGACTCTCTTCGTGATGTTCAGCCCACAAGGTTTCCTTCAAGGGTGGATTTCCTCCATGGTTAAGCTCCAAAACTTGGTGCTTAAAATTTCTTCATGGTGAAGTTCTTCTCGTGTGGCTCAAGACATATTCTTCATGTAGTTTATGATAACCATGTTGATCAAGGCTGGAACGTGTGCTCTCCATGTAGTTACATCATTTAGAAAGTGTATTTTAAGGTTGTAATTTATGTTATAGACCTTATAACATTAATTAGATGTTTTTGGTCTTAGGTGTGTCTTTTAATATGTTGAATGGTTTTTCAACAGGTTAAAATGTCTCTTTTAATCTATTGAATAGTTTTTTAACAGGTTAAAAGGTTGGCTGTAGTAGTCTTAAACTGCAACAAATTTAATCAGTTGATTTAGTTTTTAATCGACTGATTTCACTTAAGTCAAGTGAAATCAACCGATTGATTTGAAATCAACCTGTTGAATTTCGTAACAGTTTGACTATAAAAGCTGTGATTTCGAAAGAGAGGTTAGTTGATAATTTTAGACCACGATTTTGTTCTGGAAACTTGTGGAAACTCTCTCCTTCGTGATCATACAGTTTGCAGTAGTGGAATATTGATCTTGGATCAATTTTTGGAGCTTTTGGCTTGGTTTGAAGCTTGGAGAAAGGGGTTTGTGGTAGGATGGGTTGTGCTACCACTGAGGTTTGATATTTCTCAAGCTTTGTGTGTGTGCTTGGTGGTTTTCCAAGTCTGCAAGAGGGTTCTTGCTGTGATGGTGTGATTCTTATATGATTCAAGAGTCTTTTGTGGTGTTTTTGCATATTTTAGAAGTGTAAGGGTGGATACTTTGTAAATCTTTTGAAATAATGCAAAGTCAAGCTCAGGTTGCCTTGACAAACTGGATGTAGCCCAGGTTTGAGTGAACCAGTATAAAAATCTCGTGGTGTCCTCTCTTCTATAACCTTTCTCTCATGCATTTTCATTTTAAAGTTTAAAGAACTTGTGCTTTAATAATCTTTTTCACGATCTTGCATGTTTTCATGACATTTGCACCATTGAGCATCTTTGTATAATCATTTAGAATCTGTCTTGATCATTCTTGTGCATTGTTTCTGGTTTAAATCTTAAATATGCATTTCTGTATTTTTCCCAGTATTTCAGTCGACTATTTTCCTGTTTCAATCGATTGATTATACCATAAGAGAATCTGTTTAGTAAAATTAATCTGTTAACTCTGTTTTTGATCGAGTGAAAGTATATTGTCTAGCACCTTTTGCATCCTAACTTGGTGATCTATTTGATTCAATTAAAGGTGGTTTTTATCTTGCAAAGATAGCCTAAATTTTTAACTAGCCAATTCAACCCCCCCTTCTTGGCTTTTCAACTATTTCAAAACTAACACATGACACACACACACATATATAAATATATATCAAACAAATTCACTTCTACACACTAACATAAAGAAGACTTTTTACATTTGTTATACATTAGAGGTGATTACGAGAGATGAAAATTTATTTATATTAAAATCCCTGACGTAAATTTATGCCTATTGGTTGAATAACAAACCTAAAAGGGATTAAGTGTTATTGCTTCAACATAGAGAACCAATCTAGAAATCCAAAAAATTTAACCTCACTAGCCAACTCAAAACCACTAAGTTTTTAATCTACACAATCACTTGTCAAAAAAAATTATTAAACACTCAAAAGTGCAGGATCCACAAAAGATGGAAAAATGAAAGTACCTTCACGCATGGGGTAAGAGGTCTCCCATCTTAGATGTCTTGTCTTCGTATGACTACGTTATTGGCAACATTAATGCAAACCTTTAGCGTATCAAGATTTAAGTACTCTACCTAAAGCAACATAATCGCAACAAGTTAAGCAAAAGGGGTTTTACCTAACATAATGAAAGATCTATGAATCGCAATTTTTTTAGCGTCAATGACGACCCTAATCTAACACATGGCCAGCAAAAAAGTCAAAGGAATGCACAATGGTGAGAAAAAAAGGGGAAAAGGATAAGAACCCAAAACCTGAAAATCTTATGGTTTCTAATGGAAGCCTTAACTCGTAAAAAATATTCTTTGGCATTGAGAGAAAGTTTTGTGTAGGGAGAAAAGCGAGAGGGAAATGGGCATTGCAAATTTTTTTAAACAAATTTACGTGTAACATGTAAAGGTTAGATGTAAAATTCCTATTTTATGTTTGGTCTTTACATGTCAGACGTAAATATTGATCATTCATTTATAAAAATGTCATCATGCATTTTTTACGTCTATTGCCTACATGTTAGGCATAAATTCAATGACGTGGATGACAATTTTGGTGTTAGTGACACAACCAACTTTTAACGACTTACGAAAACTAATTTGGCTTACTATTTAGCTCATCTCTATTATATTATATATTTTATCTATTATATTACACATTGATTTTAATACTACTACCAAATCTCTTAACCATTTATCTATTATCTATTATATTCACTCTACTGCATTAATAACATTTAAAGTTATATCTTAGTGGCCTCATTCTAGCTATACATATCACTAGGATATTTTATTATTTGTACTAAAAGTACAATATTTTATTCTCCCTTACTAATATCTAAGAATATCTTTAATAACACCTCACAATAGCTAACAATATCTAAGAATATCCCATAATATTTGACAATATCTAATAATAAATAACCATATATAAGAACAATAATAGAAATCTTAAAGTTAGAGTCGAGCAAAAGTCCAAGCAAAATAAATAAAATTCACTCTAATCGTGAATAGTGTTCATCTTTGCGTGGGTCAAAAACGCATCCTAAACAACTAGAAGCTATAAGGGTTTGTGTCAACCTAAAAAATTAGGGCATTAGCATGGACCTAACCCGTTCTAAGAAAATAAAATTGTAATTAACTAAACTAACATAGGTTTAACCCATGCTCACTTTTTTATTCTTTAAAAGAAAAAATATTATTGATAGTGACAGTCACATTTATTTTTTTTAGAAAAAGATATTAATTATAGTGTCGGTCAAGTGGGAGATTGTTGTAATGTCCTGTGTCGGTCAAGTGGGAGATTGTCACCGGAATCTTCACTAAACAAATCAATTTGGCAATGTGGGGCTTTAATGGTCCAATCAAAAGCACAAGCAGAGGGTGGAGAGTGTGTGTTATGCGTGAAGGAGAAAGGTGGTGTGCAAAGACAACGTTAGGTGTGGAGGTGTACGTGGAGAAAAAATGGAGATAGGGGGTTTTGAAGAAGAAGGGTGGATCCATGTGAGGAAGAAAATAGTTAGAAGTGTGTGGGGTGAATGGGTTTTTTCGGGGAGATTTATTAGAGAAGAAGAGAGCTAAAGATGAGGAGATAATGGAGATGGAGGTGGAGTGATAGTGGGTTTGGTTGGTATTTGGAAGAAGATGAAAGAGATGGTGGTTATACCCAAGACTGGTTCAAGGGTGAAGCGAGTAAAGCACTTACTTTAGGTCTCAAGAATAAGAAGCCCTAAAAAAAAGTTTTTTACTACTAATATTTCTCTATTCAATTAATTATAAAATTATGTTTAAGAAAAAAAAGGCCACACAATTTTTTTTAATACTAATTAATATACCTTTATTAAACTAATTATAAAAATATGTTTAAGATAAAAAAAGGCCTCAAAAAATATTTTATTACTAATATGGCTCTACTAAATTAATTATAAGTTTATGTTTGGAAATAAAATTTAATTAAATTATTATTAGTGTATATTAATTTTGATTGGTAGTAAAAATGATAATTAATGAGTTAAAACATTTTTTAGTGAATTATAATTTTGTTTATAAGAAAGAGAATGATTAGTCATCTTTATTCTCTTATAATCAATCTGGATCATGTGGCCCGTGTGTACCAATTTTTTCATTCTCATTTCTGGTTAGTATGTTTTTTCTTTTTATTTGTGTAGTTATTTTTATTCTGTTTTGGATTTGTATTAGAATTAGAAATATGTTTCTTTTGTCTAGTTTTGTTTTTCAGTACTTTTAGATTTACGAGTTTCGAGAGTTTTTTTTCTGATATATCTTAAGGAGAAAATGAATTTTTTTTTACAAAACTATTAATTAGATTATGATTGTCTTTTGGTGGATAATAGATTAATTTGAGCATAATTCAAAATTAAGTTTTCTATAGAAAGATAATTCAAGTTTTGGGAAAAAAAGACTTACTATCGAGCTTAGAAGAGCAATATATATTCTTTAATTATTATTATTATTATTAATGATTAATCTTAAAATAAACAACTTTGCAAGTTTGTGAAAAAGTTGAGATTTAAGAACGAAAAAGAGACTTGAGACTTTAAGATACTACAAGTCTACTACCAAGTTTATTTTCTTGACAACTAGAACCAGGTTTCATTGTTTTAATTCATTCATTCTATATATTTATCTTTAGTAGTGTTTTATATATTATCATTTTTATTTCATATAAAAATATATTTATATGTCAACTAGAAAAATTGAATCAGGTTATTCAAAAATTCAAAAGAAAAGAAGAATTGAGACTTTAAAAAGAAATGTTTAATGAAATTAATTATGTCAATTTAATAAATAATTTTGCATCATAAAAAGCTTAAAAAATAAATTTTAAATAAAATGCCACATTTTTAAATTTACTTTAGGCCTCCCAAATCGTTGAACCACCCCTAGTTATACCACTTGTATGGCAAATTTCGTGAAAACTGAAAAAAAGAAGAAGAGAGAAATGTTTCACGTGGGTAACAAGAAAGTAAAATTTGTGAATTTTGAAACAAATGCATTCCTCATTTAATTTTTAAATCATAAATACAACTCCCTTAGTGTTGGTCTAGCCCACACAATGTTTCATGTTAATATTTTTAAATTTGCATCATTTTTAAAGTGGGATTAACCCATTCTATTATTAATTTTATTTTTTAGCGTCAACCTACTTCACACAATGTTTAATATTATTGTTTTTATTCATCGATTAACTTGCATCCATTTTAAAGTGAGTTTGACCCACATAAAGATAACGTAATAGCGCAGTCTTGGAGTTTAAACTTAACTCCTTACAACCTAAGGCACACCAAGATGCCCCAAAAGAAAACTAGAAAAAGAGTTTAACATAAAGTATATAAATCCAAGGACGATCAGGTACATGGGCCATAGCCCTAAAAAAAGCCCATTACGAAATTGAAGTCCAGCCTATGCAGACTATGCAGCGGAATCATCCCTCCTCTGTTGACCGCGAATACCTCTCTCATATGCTCCCATCAATAAATTGATTATCATCGCAAGGATAGAAGGACAACATACAAAGCAATCAACAAGCAAAAGGGTAAGCTAGAGCCGACAAGATTTCATTAATACCATCAGATATATTTTCACAATACATATCAACCAAGCATGTTATGACCTTTCAATCAATACACTAAGACTTGACTTGACTCATCCAGATACATATAACTTGGTCGAATTCAGCGGATGCTCGCACTTGTGGTGGATACCTCTGCTCACCCCCGAGCTGCTCACCCCCGAGCTGCTCACCCCCGAGCTATGTGTTACAAGTGTTACAATGAATCAATTTCCCTCACACACAAGGTTAGCCCTTAATGAATTTCAAGCCTCCTACTACTCTCACCACAAGAGTCAGTCCGCTCTAAGTGAGACTAACTGACTCCTTAGAGTGTCAGGATGCAATCCTTACCTTGAATCCTTACCAAGTTATATAGATGGGGCACCACCATGGACACCCACTAACAGGGGCCATAGAATTATGTCCCGACCACTGAAGCACGACCCTGGAATCTCACCTAGAGATTTCAAGGAATTACGCACTGACCACAAACCAAACATAATCAACAACTAATTAAAAATTATCGCGCATATATGCATACACATATGTCAACTCTCATAACCAACCTCTTTCATATTCTAGGTCAAACCAATACCAGCACATCATGCTCCATCCATGAATTAGAATCTCAAACCATCTCACTACCATTGCCACTTTCGTAACCAACCATTTCATGCTCATTTCATGCCAAGGATTTATTCAAGTTTGTCATTCATAACTCATACACCCTCCCACTCATGCATATTATACCCTTCATGCCATTATACGATAACCCCATCAATTACATGCCAAACATAAAAGAACAAGAAAGAAAACACCACACTAGAGTGTACCCTCGCCCAGCTCGTCGCTCAGGCCAAAAGGGTCTCGCTCAGGAGAGAGGGACTCTCGCTCAGGCGAGCTCCCCTTCGTCTAGGCGGGAGCTTGATAAAACTGGACAGGACCAAACGCGCTAGCTCGCTTAGGCGAGCTCTCCTCGCCTGAGCGAGGCAGTCCTTCCCTCAAAACCAGAATCACTCGCCTGGGCGACAGCTCGCGCAAAAGGCCTGGGCGAACTTCCACCAGACTCGCTTAGGCGAGTCTGACTCGCCTGGGCGAGATTACCAGTTCTCGCCCCTGGTCTCACCTGCAACAGATGCATTTTCAAACCCAAGCAATCACACAACACATTCCACGCACCAAAAACAACGATCAATCCATACAAACATCAAGCAAGCTCAAGAACAAGTCAAACATAACTTAAAACTCGAAACCCTAGCTTCCCTTACGTGGAAAGGGGTTTGTACGGGACTTCGACACTGAACCACAGAGCACAGCAGCTCTAGAACCAGACTCACAGACTGGGAACAGCGAACAGAAACGAGTTATTACAGGGCCTCCAACTGTGACCACGAAAACTATACTAGAAATGGCGATAGGAGTTACAGGACACTTACATGAGCAGAAATAAGGCCAAGCCAAACGTGAATCTGAGGGGACTTTGGAACCCTAGCAAAGCTCTGTTCTAGGTGCAAGGAAAGGTGACGGCTGATTTTTCTTAGAGAGTGAAAGTGAAAACGTTAAGATAGACTTAGGATTCAACTTTATCCTTTGGACCAGCCCTTAGGCCCATCAAATTTTGGGGCAACCCTTTTTGGTAAAGGCATTATAAAATGTAGAGCCTTACAATGAACGGTTTGATCCATATAATAATTAATGTTATTATATTTTATTTATCCTGTAATTTGTGTTTGTTTAGATCGAGCTTGACCAACTTTATTTTTATATTTTATTTTGTGTCGAGTTAGAGTCGTCTTGACCAACTCTAATAGAATCTTTTTCTTACCAATACTATGTAATGCAATTAATAAAATCTTTTAGTTGAATATCTAATAATATCTCATATCTTTTAAATTGAATAATTATTTTCCAAATCTCATCTTTTATAAAATATTTTAAATAAAATAAATCTTTTAGAAAACCATTTTATATCTTATAATAAAACAAATCTTTTCACACAAATCTTAATATTTTTAAAGAAAATAAATCATTTCATTTCAATAATTAATAAACCACCGTGAATATATATTTTCTAATTTATTATAATTTTCCCAAACCACCACCTTGTGTATTTAATTTTAAATTGTTATAATTTCTTGGATCTTACAATAAAATTAGTTGGATTAGTTTTATCATTGAGTATATTATGAAAAATATATGCATACTTTTTCACATGCAAGATATTATAAGATAGTTTAAAAGTCACAAAACAATTCACAATGAACTAATTTGTAAGGAACTCACTTCCGTGCAAGTTAATTATGGCAAATTTCAAGGTCAACGTTTTTATCCGCATTTCAAAAGCCAACTAATTTCACAAACCATTAGAAGGCTATATATATGTATAGCAATTCATTGATGCATCAATTCAACAAAATTAATCACTATAATTCTAAAATGGGGTTAAGTTGGGTTTGGATGATTGTTGCTACTCTATTGGCATGTTACATTTTTGTAAAGAAAATAGTGAGAAAGTCGAATGAGTGGTATTATGATATGAAATTAGGAAACAAACATGGCTTATTGCCTCCTGGTCATATGGGTTGGCCTCTTATTGGAAACATAATTCCCTTCATCAAATATTTCAACTCTGGTCATCCTGATTCATTCATCAACAACTTAGTCTCCAAGTTCATATCTTTCCTTTTATCTTCCATTCTTTTTCTTTTTCATATTATATCTATATATACATATGCATATATGCACATTATATCATAAAATCTTACTCTTCTTCAATGTCATATTTCATTTTCTTTTGCTTTATCAATTTAGATAGTTATAAGTGAAATTAATTCTGATATTGGTAGAAATGAAAAAAATTAATAATCATATAAAGAAGAAAAATAAACTCGTTGTCTTGAAATTTTAAATTAAAATTAATGTTAATCTTTCATGTGAGTTGAGTTCATGTTATATTTACGTAATTTTTTCTTAAAAAATTCATCCATGAGAATTATGTGAGTAGTCTCACATCGAGTAGAATACAAGAAAATAAAATGGGAATGTGTGGATCAAGGAACTTTTACATATTAATTTCATTAGTTTTTTTTTCATCTTTCATTTTATTTTAATGTTATAAGGTGGTCAATAGATTAAGGAGAACAAGAGAGGTAAAGATCAATAGTAACTCTCTTAATTAAGAAATATTATTCTATATGAAAGCTTTTGATAGAAGAAAAGTTTTCAGTTTATGAGAATTTAGCTTCGTAAAAGTATGATTTTCATATTTTATTTATCTTCTGATGAAATAGTACTCTCCAATACATTGTTTGGTCGGAGAGTTGACGATCTAAACTTTCCTAAATTCAAGTAAACGTTTTAGTAAAAAATTCAACGTTCCTTTATTAAATAATTGAGTGTGGCAACAAGTTAACGAATTCAAAACAACTTGCTAGTTTTTTATTTACGAGAAACTTTACATATATTACTAACAATATAATTTTGACCCACCAAACATAATTAACTTGTAGAACCATTATATTAAATATATAAAGAGTTTGAGTGATGAATAATTTTCATTAAAATTATTTTTATCTCTTTCTATGTGTATCTTAGAAAGTTAAAAGCATACTAAAGTTTATGTTTCAGATATGGAGAAAGTGGTATCTACAAAACTCATTTGCTGGGGAAACCAAGCATCATCATTTGCACACCTGAGATGTGCAAGAGAGTGTTGAATGATGATGACAACTTCAAGCAAGGCTATCCAAAATCCACCAGTGAGCTGTTGAAAAGCAAGGCTTTGACCAATGTGTGCAGTACAGAACACAAAGGTTTAAGAGAGTTGGTGAGTTCTGGAATTTTGGGTCAGAAAGTGCTAGCCATGAACCTAGAAATTGTGGAAAAGATAGTGATTAATTCACTGGAAGAGTTATCCAGAATGGAACAACCAGTTCAGGTTTTCAAAGAGATGGAAAAGATTTCCTTTGAAGTCATTGCTCACATCTTGATGGGTTCTCACATTCATTCCAACATTGAAAAGTTGACAGAGTTGTTTCACCAATTCTCCAAATGCAATCCCATTTATTCTCTTCCCATTAACTTCCCTGGTTTTCCTTTCCATCAAGGACTCAAGGTTACTTTCTTTTCTTTTTCATCCTCTTATCACCATGTTCATCATATAATCATTATTATTATTGTTCAAGTTGTCAAGTTGTCAATTTGGCCCCTATCGTGTGGCTCGCTCCGACTCACATGGATTAGGGCTAAATAAGCCCATAGGACAAAACAGTCTCCCATTTAAAAACCTTAACAAGACCAAAATGATCAACAAAAGTCCTACGGACTAGCATCAACCCATGGACCTTTTCTTAAACATGAAAAAATATTAAGTTTTTAAATATACTATTGGATATATAAGCAATAAGTAGTATGAAAATGAAAACATCAGCTCGAATCGACCTTCGATTCAGCACGCCCGTCTTGGCCTTCATCGTGGGTTAATTTGTCTCAAGCTTCGGCTTGGGCTAACCCATCATGATGTTCTCCCCAATTGGCCTATCTCAACCTTCAGCCTAGACGAGTAGGTCACCACCTTAGTCTCGAGGTGGTCCATCTCGACCTTCGATCTGGCTTAGCCTGTCTCAACCTTCGGCTCGAGTCAGTCCATCTCAACCTTCGTCTTGGACAGGCGTGTCTGACCTTCGGTCTAGGAAACACGTCTCGACCTTAAGCCTAGAGAGGTCTATCTCGACCCTCGAACTAGGTCAACCTGTCTCCACCTTCGATCCAGGTCGACCTGTCTTGACCTTATGCTAGTTAGCACATCTCGACCTTTGGCCTAGACCAACCCCTCACGACCATCGTCTCGGGGTTGTCCATCTTAACCTCTGATTCGAGTCAGCTCGTCTCAACCTTCAACTCTGGTCAATCCATCTCGACCTTCGTCTTTGACAGGCATGTCTTGACCTTCGGTCCAGGATGACCCATTTCGACCTTTAGCCTAAAGAGGCCTATCTCGACCCTTAGACTAGTTAGGCCATCTCAATTTTCGACCAAGGTCAACCTGTCTTGACCTTCTACTTGTGCTTGTCCATCTCGACCTTTAATCGAACTCATCCTGTTTCATTTTTTTGCCCAAATCAACTTGTCTTGTCATTTGGCCTTACTCAGCTCGTCTCAATCTTTGGCTCGACCCAACTCATCTAATCCTTCAATCTATGATGACTTTTCTCGTCCTTCAACCTAGACTACATGTCTTGCGCTTTGGATTAAGTCGGTCTACCACAACCTTCAGCCTAGGGCCATGTCAAGTTGTGTCAACCTTCAACCTATGCCGACTTGTTTTGACCTTCGATTCGAAACGATTCAACTGGACCTTTGACCCAAGCTGAAGGTGTTATATTTAAAAGTTAATTAAAGTCTTTATAGTGAGGTCAAATCCACCTTAACCCTGACCCTAACCCACTTGAGAGGAGACTTTAGGGACAAGTTTTTTCTTAGTGGGCTACTATTGGCCCAGAACCATGGACCATGGGTTAAATTGACAACTCTAGTTATTGTTATAAATTTTATTTTCCAATTTCATATTTATGATTTTGACTTTTTTTTTATTAATTAATATGCATTATGCATTTTTAAAACTTTACCATTTTGATCCAATAATTAATTTGCATATGCTTTTTTTTTATTTGTTATATTTTTTTGGTAATATATTACATATAGTGTTCAATTTCACTAAAATAAAAAGAAATAAAATAATGAGAAATTAAAAGATTTCAACAAAATTGGATTTTTGAGTGTCTAAGAGTGATATTAATAAGATTGTAAACGATCATAACAAAAATCACACCAAAAACTATGACAACCACAATAATGACAAGCGCTAAATATGTTTTTATAGTCATTTTAACTCAAAATTGTCAACTTTTCTTTATATTAAACAATATTTCTGGATTGTATTTGAGTTAGAACTTATTAAATGATATATTTAAACATCAACCTGAAAAAAATTTCACACATTTAAGTTAGAAGGACTATACATATTTATTTTTAAATTATTTTGAAAGATTGTGTTTCGTGCTTAAACTACCTATATAAATGTTTTGTTGTTGCATTTTTACGAAAAGTCATTTAAAATATCTTATCTAGCAAAAGCACGTGGAAGTTATATTATATTCCTGTGTAGAGCTCTATTTGTCACGTGGTAAATATTTGGTATGTATTTTACGGGATATGATGTTTTACATTACTTTTATCAAATACAATAATAAAATAGGTATATAGTTAAGTTTGGGATGGAAAACAACATTTTTTAACATAATTTTGAGAGAGAGAAAAAAAAAACATAACTAACCCTAATAAATACAATAACAATTATGATAACAATAACATTAAGCACAATAACAGTTAAAATAATAACAATGATAAAAATAAATATGAAAAAAGTATTAATTAGAATATCATAACAATGTATAAGTTTTTAACAATTGATTATAAATTTACTTAAGAAATTATATTATATAATTAAATTATACAGTTGATTATTATTATTTATTAATATTATTATTAATAATATATAATAATAATTATTATTATTATATATTATTATTATTTGTTATTAATATTTTTTTAATATTAGTAATATTAGTAATTAATAAGATTATATAATAATAATAATATTAATATTATTAAAAATATAATTATAGTACTGATATATAATTATTAATAGTATTATTAATATTATTATTGATA
>Ga0209589_1008775_pt1 | contig 15628 bp, 13 predicted proteins | sample CowpeawhiteBW_FD_187525 | JGI IMG/M metagenome (GOLD analysis project Ga0209589, IMG submission 187525) | Root nodule microbial communities of legume samples collected from California USA - Cow pea white BW (SPAdes) (version 2) | ecosystem: Host-associated > Plants > Roots > Nodule | place: USA... | reverse complement strand
AAAATATATATATATATATATATATATATATATATATATATATATATATATATATATATATATATATATATATATATATATGAATAACTTTGGATGAATAATTGTTGCTTGATTATGTGGTTGTGCAATTGAGTGCCTTTAAATTGACCAAAGTAGGTGCAATTATGTTGTTTCTCGGATTTTTTGCACAGCAGGGACCGCCGGGTGGTGGTTTCCTGCCGCTAGGCGCTAGGTCACTGGTCTTGGTTCGTTGGGTGACAAGATCAAGTTGCTTGGCGACTACAATTTTTCTAGTCTGTGCAGTTTTTGTAAAACTGCATTTTTTGGTTCGTTAACCGTTTGATTTAGCTAAATTTTGGACAGACGGTTCATAACATGTTGCTCTTTAGTTTGAATGGTGTGATCGTAGTTTGGATGTTAGTAGTTGGAGATATATGATGCACATGGTTGCTGGATTGGAAGTCTTTAAAGTGCATAGTGATGATAAATTGTGGGCTTGGCATAATGTATTTGGAATGAATAGAATATTTTAAAAATTGTTTTGAAGTTAAATTCAATATGGCATGATTTATTGATAAAATAAAATGTGTAAGGGATTATTGTGAAACCTTAATTGATGGTGTAATGAAATCATGATGTATGTGATTGTGTTGGATTGTGATCCAGTCATGTGATTATGACTGAATAAGCATATTTGATGTTATGGATTGTATGTTGAGTGCTTGGGATTCTTTGGAACTTGCTCCAAAGTTCCAAAAAACCAGTAGTAGTGACGCTACTAGTATGGCGCCTAGCAGCGTGGGGTGTGCCACTAGGCTGTAACGTCCTAGCCGAAAATTACTTATTTAAATGAAGAAACAAAATAATATATGTAAAACCTCCTTTATTAATAACTTCTTTTCCGAAAACGCAAGAAAATTTAAATCCAAAGTCAACACGCCAAATAATAATTAAAATTCATGGCGTTTATTAATTACAAACATAATCCAGTTCTCTAAAACTATTACAAAATAGTTCATAAATCAAGCTGGTAAAAGCCCCATGATTGTTCCCCACTTCGTCTCTACGCATCCTCATGCTCACCTGCATTAACATCTGCTCCCATGTAACAAGTTACATGATCATCGCCAATCACACACACATAGGGTGAACTCATTTAAATAAACCAAACAATTATCATAATAAATACATCATCTCAATATTATAACCCGGGTTAGTATTTTCTCTCTTTCCTTCGTTCCTCAATTTTCCACCTTTAATTTAGACGTCTATCATTTCTATACCCTTTGAGTGAGATCAATGATCGATCTTTGCTGCACAAGTGTCTTCTCGGCCCTCCGATTACAGGTCACCACCTGATAGTCCACACGTGGGAATAACTTTGCCATAACATCTCACCGTGACACCAAGTGGAGCTCCCCAAAACGAACATAAGTTCGTAGTTGTTCCCAGACTACCAAAACTCTATCAAATGCACTGAAGAGGGCAATCATCCGAAACCTCGTCGTACGAGCCACAACTCGCACATTCCACTAGACTTCCTAAACCACCAAGCTACAACCTAGAGTGGCCACGTGTTACCCCAATACAATATGGACTCATAACTGGGCCCCCAACCCAAGCATCACATCAAGAACATCACCCAAAGTTGTATAGAAATCATCCTCGCACACTAATTCTGCACCAAAACCGCTTGGCATGCCTCTCGCGTCACTAGGCTGAACATGGTTCCAGACCGCCTGGCGGGCATCTCACACTGTCAGGCGCCAAACAACAACCTCGCTATCCGTCACCACCTGGCGCACCCAACTCGCGCCGCTAGGCGCCAAACACCTTCCAGGTCTTCTGTTTCACAATTCCGCCTGGCAGAACCAACCCTGCTGCCAGGCACCCTTTGCACACAGTGACCACTGCCACTATTTTGAGACCCTACCGCCTGGCGGCTCGCCCCACACCGCCAGGCGCCATACCAGTAGCGCAATGCTACTAGTTTTTGGCACTTTAAACATATCCCAAAGGATCCCAATCATACAACACACCAAATTATAGAACAATTATGGCACTCCAAGCATGGTTCTATAGCTAGATTATCAGCCACACAATTTAATCATGGAAACAATAATTTTCAATATAGCACATATCCCTGAAATACCCAAATAGTGAAACATGCAATCTAGACCACTTCCAAGTATCAATTTCCTTCATACAAGCATATTCCCAACAACCAAATTGCACATTTTACTGCACATTCATCATTTTACTATTTGGCCAATCCATAATCATCCAATTAGCATCACCTAGTATCCTAATTACCTATTTCACATAAATATAGTCCTTATCATGTTTCTACATACAACCTTATTTAGTTTAATGCAAATCTCCCCATTATCACATACTCGTACACAACTCATATCATGTCCTTTAGCACCTATAGTTCATTATCTCACCTGCAAGGTTTTTTGTAATTCTCAGCATTTATGATCAATTACACAATTTTACATACCATAAGTGCAATCAATTCTACCCAAGAACCCAACACAAGATAAATCAACGTGTCTCCTGCATCTGCGATGTCGCCTGGCGGTAATCCTGGTGTCGCCAAGCGGTACACAACAATTTTGGATCCTGCCCATTTTCCCCGCACTCGTCATGACCCCAATCAATCCCAAGCACAACATACAACATCATACTTGTATAATTTCAATTACACCCATCGTATAGAGTTCATACTTTAATTATATTGGCATTATCTCCACAACATAGTCGCATTCATACATTAAAAAAATCAATGCTTATCCATCACCCATCACAACATGAACCCTAATTTCCCAAACTCATTCAGCATTCATAAATTTTTCCCTAACACACCATCGCAGCTAACAATTCATCATGGCAAACCATGCATACAATAGAAACCCAAATTTAGGCACACAGATTCTCACAGCGCAAGCAAAATGGGAACAACAGGCCAAACCAGTTTACGTTGCCTAGCGGAACGCGTACTGCCACCAGGCGGTTCATAGCAAAATACCCAAAAATGGGTTCTGCGACATGTGCCGCCTGGCAGTTCATTCGACACCGCCAAGTGGTTCCTGGAGAATTCCAGAAACACGACGAAAACCCAAGCGAAAATAGCAGGCAAAGCATCAAAAGACCAACAGTCATATCACAAAAACATCGAATTAATATAAAAATACAAATTGGAACTCCCCTAACCTGGATATTCCTTGCTCAATTGAGAATTGCTTAAGACTCCTTTCTTTTGGTATTGACAATGTGCCTTCCTTAGATTAGCTTCCCAACATTGCAATACTTTCCCCAATCCAGCCCCCCACGCTCATAATTCTTCTCCCTTCAATGCTCACACCTTGCTAGACTCCTCATCACTCTTCCTCCCTCCTAATTCCCTCTTAAATTCTGCCTTAATTAGACTTGATGAATAAAAATAAATTTGGCATTAGGGAGAATAATTTGGCATTCAAGGCTCATTAGGAGTGATCTTTCCAGCCCCCTTTTGGCTACCTCTTTGTAGCTAGGGTTTTGGTGTCTCTTCACCTTCATGCCCTAAGTTGATTTTAGCAAAATGAAGATTATTTTGTCCAAGACAAGGCTTGAACCAACTACCCCACAATTGAGATTTAAGTGCACAACCACTCAACCAAATCATATTTCATGATAATATTTATAATTTTAGGAGTTTATTACTCACTTATCACGCCCAAGCACATCATCAGGAAATAATAAAATTAAATAACACACAAATGGCATACTTAGGACTCGAACCCAAGTCTTCTCACACAATCCAGTACTCTCAACCACTTGAGCTAGTACTTTTCCACATCATGGTGGTTAGTATTAATTTCCAATAAAGACTTCCTCTAACCGCATTTAATTAAATTCTTATTTATTTAATTATTTAAAATTAATGGGTCTTACATAGGCGATAAGGGAAAACCAGAGGAAAGCCTACAACACGTGGCGCTGGTGAAAAGGGTGATTCTGCCAGGCGAAGAAGATCAGGTAGACGCTCTAGGAAAGCGCATGGCGCTTGGCGGCGTGAGGTGTCCGCCAAGCGGTCTGGAACCAGACTGCGCCAGGCGACGTGTGTGATGCGCCAGGCAGTTTTGGGTACAAAGTTGGATCGCGAGGAGGATTTCTATATAGCTTTGGATGAAGGTCATGATGCGATGCTTTGGTTGGGGTCCAGTTACGAGTGTAACTTGTATTGGGATAACACATAGCCACTTGAGGTTGTAGCCTGGTGGTTTTGGAAGTCTAGTGGATTGTGCGAGATCGTGGCTCGTACGGCGAGGTTCTGGAAGATTGCTCTCTTCAGTGTAACTGATTGAGTTTGGTAGTCTGGGGACAACTATAGACTATAGTTCATTTTGGGGAACTCCACTTGGTGTCGTGGATTGTGGCCGTGTCGATTTATTCCCGCGTGTGGACTATTAGGTGGTGGCCTATAGTCGGAGGGGCGAGTAGACACTCGTGCAGCAAAGATCGATCAGTGTACTCATCAAAGGGTGTAGAATCAAGAGGCGTCCAGAAGAAGATATGAAATTTTTGGTTTGAGATTTGAGTGTAGTAGAAGTGTTAGAAGTTTTTAATTGTTATTATAATGTACCTTGTAATGCATTTCTATTTTGAGCTCACCCTATCTGTGTGTGTTTGGCGATGATCATGTAACTCGTTACATGGGAGTAGATGTTGATGCAGGTGAGCACGTGGATACTTAAAGTCGATGTGGGTTCAACATGGGAATTTTTACATAGAATTATTTTATGGATTTTATGGATTATTTTTGTAAACAATTATTATAAATTATTTTATATTTGTAGGCATTGAACACATTTATGGATTTTGTCTTTTAGTGTTTTTAGTAAAGTTTGAAATTTTCCCGCATTTTGGGAAAGAGCTTTGGTTATTAAATGCATTCTATTTTAGCTTCATTTTTTTTATTTAAAATAGTAATATTCGATTGGGATGTTACAACAAGCTGTCACATGGCACGATGGTAAACTAACACGTGGCAATTTTAAATTTGTTTGAAAAAAAATTAAAAAAAATTAACAAAACTTTTAAAAAAATTAAAATTTCATGGCTTGAAACGTGTCCTGTACGGACACGGTGTTAACACCAACTTAACGGAGAGGACCAAATTGAATCTTTTTAGATAATTGGGGTATTAAATTGAACAAACCAAAAGTGTGGGAACCAAATTGAACTTAACCAAAAAATTGGGGTACCAAATCAGTAATTATACCTTAAATATTTACTTATATTTAATTTCCCAAGTCTCATAGGGACAATATCACACTGTTATCCAAGATTCCCTATATTTACCTACTATGTGTATCATCCGATATATACGTGAAGGAGAGGAGGCCGGTGTGAATAACCCATAATTATGAAAATGTGCTTTTTGATTTGTGTTTATAAGAGATGATTTGTATAGACAAAGTTTCTCCCAAATGCTCTTAAAATGTTTAACAACATCCTAGGCTCAATATGTTTTGAATGAATTACATGCAGGATTTATGGAATGCACTCTGGTTCCTGAATAATGACAGCCTGGATTTTACAAGCTAGGTACTGAACTATAATGAAGGAAGATTGTGATAAATATGTGAGGTGGTGTGTTAAATGCTAACAACATGGTAATTTAGTGCATATGAAGTCAGAAGAAATGTATAACATCATGTCACCATGGCCTTTCGCTATGTAGAGAATGAACATACTCGACCTTTTCAATCTAGGAAAAGGGTAGGCAAAATTTTTATTGGTAGCAATTGATTATTTTACATAATGGATTGTAGTTGAACCACTTGCCACCATCACAACATAGTAAGTACAAAAATTTGTATGGAAGTCTATATAGTGTGTAATTATGGCTTTCCACATACAATTGTAACAAATAATGGTAAACAATTTACTGTAAAGGGTTGGCCGAATTCTATGTCGAATTACACATATGTCATGTTACTAGTTCATTTGAGCATTTGCAAACGAACGGTCAAGTAGAGGTTGCCAATAAGATATTCTTGAACGAGTTAAAGAAAAGGTTGGGAGTAGGGATGTCAAAAAAATCCATACCCATAGGTACCCGTAGATAAAATCCGCAACGTATAAAAAATGAATATTGTAATTGGATACTCGCGGGTAACGTGTACAAGTATTTTTTTATACACATATGTTAACGGGACTAGTATGAATATTATAGTATTCATACCTATGGATACTCGTACCCGTTATACTCTAATTTAAATTAAAAAAAAACATGATTAAAATATTAACAAATTGATTTTGAATATCCATTTCTTTGTAAATTGTCATTCAACATTGTTTAAATAGGTTATTTGGACTTTGTTTGAAATTTATGAATGTTATATATTGTATTTTTATTTGAATTTATGGTTAATATATGTTGTAAATATTTATTTATTTATTTATTTTGTAAATACTCGCGGGTACCCGTGGATATTAAAAAACTATGCAAGTACCCGCATAACAGATACCCGCACGGATATGAGGACGGGTACGAGATGGATATGTATCAAATGGGTAGGGTATGGGGGAGCTACTACCCATACCTCACCTACCCCATTGGCATCCCTAGTTGGGAGAAGCTAAAGATAAATGGACTAAGAATTATTAGAATTATTGTGGTCTTATAGGTGTACACCTCAAACAAAACTAAAGAAACTCCATATACTCTAACATATGGAGTGGATGTGATGATCTCGATAGAAATTGGGGAACCTTTCATATGACGAAGCTTATTTGATATGCATTTTAATGAGCAGAGTATGTTGACCAATTTAGATTTCGTCCATGAATTTCAAGAAGAAGCCTCTAAGATAAAAGTCAATAGAAGATAAAAATTCGAAGGCATGACCTCGATCATTCCATCCCGGGGATATAGTTTGGAGAATAGAAGTGATGCTAGAAAGAATAAGGGCAACCTGCAACCTTTCAACAAACTAGGAAGGACCTTTTCATATATATGAAGTAGTGGGCAAAGTAGCGTACCAGGTTGAGTATCTATCTGGAACAACTATACAAGAACTTGGAACGCTAAACATTTGAAGTTTTATTACAATTAAATGGGAAATTAAGCTTCATCATTCGAGATGGTCTCTCTCATAACTTCATTTTAAATTGGGTAAGGAATTTTATTGTCTGAGATGATCCCTCTCACAACTTCCTTTCAATTGGGTAAAGAAAATTTCATTGTTTAGGATAATCCATTAGTTACTTATATTTTATTTTATTACATGTTTGTTGGATAATATAGTTCTCTCTAGTACTACACAATCTATATAGTTGGTATAATTTAAAATAAAAATTCACACATCATTATACGAAAACCAGGAACTTACATTAATATTTCATCTAATTACATCAAACATGTCATCACATATCATGTCTAAGAAAAAAGAAAGAAAGAATGATTAATCAAGTTAATGGAGGATCCTTATACTTCTTCAAGAGAAATGGACAGCTTCTCGGCAACAACTAGGTTAGGCTCGGTATCATCAATCTCATCAATAAGCATTAAAGCCTTGTTATGAACATCCTTATCAATGTCGAAGTGTTCATCCTCTAAGGAGATGTTAAACAAGAAGGATGCTTGGTGTAGTGCCTTGTTAAACTCTTGTTCATGTTGGGAAAGAATATACTTCCCAAAATGTTTCACGCTCTTGGAGGCCAACTCACATTCTACTTTTCTATTGTCAATTCTTCCTCTAGTTGCTCTATTGTCAGCAGGACACCCTTTCTTTTCTTCTCGACTTTAGTACACTCAGATTTCCATGAGTTACGCTCTGAAAGAAACTGGTACCTTTCCTTCTTCACAAAGTCCATCTGACTTAAAGATTCTTTCTTCTCGCTACTAGCGGTACTTAGAGCTTTTTTCAAACTTTCCACTTCAATAGCTAACTTGCTTGTGTCTGGTATATTTCTAAGCACATTATCCAGTTGGCGACCCATCACAATGGTGTGTGATTGAACTTCATTAAGCACGTATAACAAAATTTTAGGATGAGCATTCGACATTATGCCAACTTCTTCACATGTTAAGGTCACATCTATGCGTTCATTAATTTTATGCTTAGAGTCTAAGAATGTCGTTAGTGTTCCCTCAAAGTCACTTGTCTTAGTACGAGTACGTTTTGAAGAAGAAGGATTAAGTGATATGATCATATCCAAGAAAGAGTACGATCATTTTTTAATTTGAATATTCTAGAGAGGCACAACAAAAATAAATAAGAGAAGAATGCAAAATAACACAGAGATGGAGGATGCCACAATGTAGTAGACTGATAAGTCAAGTGAAGATTCACCACAAAGATGTTAATCTTTGCTAAGAACTTGAGGTATAAGCGAAAAACAAAGATAATCCTCTCTTTAATGAAATAAAATCTGAAAACTCTAAAAGAAAGCAAAAAGCCCAAAAGCATAAAAACATAAACTAATTTCTAGAAGAAAGCCTAAAGCCCAAAAACATAGAAACATAAATTAATTTTTCTAAAAATTATTTTCCATATGTGCTCATGATCTTCATGTTCTTTAAGTTTCCTCTTTTTTGGCACATTATAAGCTTCAAGGAGACATGTTTTTGATCTTCGACTTTGGCAAAGATCCTTTGAATTGCAATTGTTCTTCCTCAAGTTCTTCTTATATATGTTTAGGAGATAGTCCTCTATCATATCCTCCTTGCTAAAGATAATTTGTCCTCTAATTCGTCTCACTTGAAGATTCCTTATCACTAAGCGTGCTCGATTTCCTAGCCTTCTATTTATGTTTATTCTTCTTAGTTAGAGGAGGCTTAAGATCTCCTATTTTAGTTGTTGTCTTATCGGCAATAGATAGCCTAGCAATTCCTTCAACAACAATAACTTTCTTTTTCTCTTCTTTCACTTGTTCTAGCTTCTTCTTCCTTAGTTAATGATACTTTTCCTTTTGCAAAGACCAGTTGCTACCATGAGATCTGCAAAGAAGAAACGACATTAACAAGTGTTAACAACACACTTTGCAATAAAATAATTAAAACATACATATCAACAAGATTGTCTTGAGGATAGAAAGAAAGAAACACCTTGAAAAAGTTTCTTAAGGGAAGTCTCTTGGGTAATTGATACAAGTACGATAGTACATGAAGATATTCGAGAGTCATGGATGATCTCGACCAATCATGGTACCGAACAGGATCTTAGGTCTAACATAAGGGAAACTTAGAGGTTTGTTATCGCAAAATAAAAGTACTTAAGTCCAATCAACCTCATGACCACCTAAATGAAACCACTTTTGAACTTCTTAAAGGACTAAGTACACAAACCTAGTAAACATATGTCGCTCTAACTTACTAATAATAACTAGCTAACAAGATCACTAGGGCGTGTGTTTTAAAAATGAAGGAAAACTTGTGGGGTTGGTTTTAAGTGAAGTACCCGACACAATAACCTAAAGGATTGCAAGGAAGCCCAGTTATTGGATGCAGTTGAGTGGGGGCAACATTCAATACTCTAAGCACCCCTATGGTGAACTCATTGAAAGAAAAATGCACGTGATACTCTCTTATGGTTGTCAAATAAATATAAAAGAAATCATAGGGGTAATCTTGATGGCCTTCCTCAAAGTGAATCTGATGAAGGATTGACCCCAACCAAGGATGGAGGCACATGCTTAAGAAGACTAAGCATGTTTAGAAAGGAAGTTCACTAATACGTCATCCCTTTCATTTTTGTTTGTTATTTTTGATTCCCAAAGTTGACTTAGTTGAATCAACTTTAGTTGACTTGTTGATCTTTGACTAGGTTTGACTTGTTGACTATAGTTGACTTGACTTAAGCCAACATGTTAATCTATGTTTATTTGCTTTGTAGGTTAATTAGGAGTAAAAAAACAATGCTAGGTGGTGCATGGTGATTGGGGAGCATAAATGATGTGGAGGAGAGAGTAAAGCAAAGGCATAAAGCATAAAGTAAAAGGCATGAAGCAAGTGTACCTATGTACCTTTGGTCTCCTTTGTTTTTAGCACACTTTGGCCACTTTTTAGAGACATATAAGACACATTCTTTGTCTCCTTTTATGCAAGAAAGAAATTAGCCTTGCACACACCATAGTTGGCTCTTTTGTCTCTCATTTTTGTAACCTTATTTGGCCTAGTTTCTAGAAGCTAGGGATAGGTTTTGTAGAGACATCCTTAGGTATCTTTTATTTGCTTAGAGGCCCATAAACTCTTTTATATAAGGGGTGCTCCTAGACATGTAGAAGGGTTGAACATTTTGAAGTAAAAACACTCTTGTGTCTCAACCATTTGTGAGAGTTTCCTCCCTTGGGAGTGAATACTTTTAAGCCTTATCTTGCATAGCAAGTGGCGGCACACATCCACTCATCGTTAAGGTTGCCATGGCTTCTAGCCTAGTCTTGTAGTGGCGTGCTTCTCACATTTTTACCATTTCTTTCCTTTTCATATTATGTTTCTTCTTTGTTTAATTGTTCTTAGTTTTCTATGGTTTATGTGCTTTCCATTTCCTTTTGTTTTGAATCAATCCATCATCTTCTTCTCTTGAACTTTGTGAAAGGAACCTTCACATCTAGATAGCTTGCTATCTTAATGTCCAGTGGGGATTTCACTTAGCTTTCTTAATAAACTCACACAATATTCAGTAATCTTAAAAAGGAACAACATAATCCTTCATCAGAATCCATGATTAATGTGAAGAGAAACTCCATGGATGAAGAGAATAATTCGGAAGCTAGGAGATGGTTATGAAAAGGTGTTTTGGTTTCATGGTTTGGTGAGGAAACTAAGAGATGGCTATGAAAAGGTGTTTCGGTTTCATGGTTTAGTGAGGTGTTCGATGAAGGTTTTCCTAAGAGAGGTATAACCAACTCTAAGGAAGGAAGCTAAAGTGATTCTAAAGAAAATTCCACTCTCTAAGATGAGCTCAAAAGTGGTGTGCACCAATTTTGGTAGCATTTCATTTCTCAAATTGAAGCTAGAAATGACATGAGGCAGAGACATCTACTTATAGCACTACAAGAAAAAATGTTGTTATCTACTGCCAAAATCTGTATGTAATCTTCAAAATTTGAAGGTAAAATAGTTTTACCTACGAACAAAATTCTGTAGGTAAAATAGTCGTAGCTAACATTACTTATAGATTTATCCACAAGTAATTATCTAGATAAATCTGTAGGTAAGTACCTACAAATTTATCTATATGTAATACCTACGGATAAATCTGTATGTAATGTGTCTATAAGGTTTCATGTCAGTGGTTCTTTCCTGCAACATTTTTGCAATCCTAGATATTGAAGTTTATCACAAAAGTTTAGTACATTCAAATAATTTATTAATATCCAAGAATAATTCATTAAAGAAAATAATTTAAACATACAATATTCGTACCTAGGTTAAACAATGTCAAAAATCCAAACATTACAAAATTCAACCATGTAAATAAAAAAAAAACATCTAGTCATGTAAAAATATATCTAAGAACGATTTCGACATAAGTCTAAAGTTCCCTACATTAATAATAATGATAAGGATTGGGTGAATTATGTTGTTCTTCATCATCTTGATCCACTTGTTGATTGCTCTTCACCTTATTTCCTTGTTCATTATTTGGCTACTAAAAAATATTTTAAGTAGTCATTGCTACTAAAGCTAGGAGATACTAGAAGATTGCACCACTAAAACTCTTTAAGGTATTAAATTTGCTTTGAAATTGGAAACTCATTTGATGAATTTTCTCTTTATTATTGGATAATTGATCCTCACTAGTTATTAGTCGCTATTGAAGTTGAGTAATCTACTTTACCTTTACTTGCTGATTGGAAAATGCTTGTTTCTGTTGTAAGTAACTGTCAACACAATCATTACAAGATAACTAGAAAAACTAAAAGAAAAAAGACAATTTAAATATGAAATTCACCTTCTTAATTTGAACAAAGTGGTCATCGTGAATTAAGTTTTAAAACTAAAAAATATTGACATTAATAAAATATGTTCTTTTTTTTCTTTGATCACTTAATTACATGTATGAGATTGAGAAGCATACATATGTTTAGATAATTACTAACAAATTATTAAATAATCACCAGTGTAGTAAGGGCTTTTGGTCCCTTTTTCTTTGTATTTTGCCCTGATTCTAGAATTGAGACATATTAGGGCGAGGCCAAAAAGGATGGCCTTTTTCGCCTCGGGTGTGAAACGAAGCAAAAACACAACTTTCTGCCTCGGTTCACTAGTGAACCGAAGCCATATAGCACCTTTTTTGTTTCAGTTATAGAGTGAACCGAAGCCATATAGTCACCAATTTTAAAAATAATTTTAAAATTCGAAGACCTTTCGGCCTCGATTGTGGTCTAAACTGAGGCCATGGATCCCTTTTATGCCTCGATTATGGTAAGAAATGATGCCTAATATACTATTTTTTTCAAATAATTTTTTTGTTTTATGGTTATTCCCACATTTAAACTTGCATATTTTTCAGAACCCAACACAAACTAGAACGAAATATTTTATGAAACATAACATCATCCACAATCCAAATACATTTAAAAGACAATTGGAAAATCGTCCACAATCCAAATACATATCATAATCAATACTATTGTACATCGGAATTATAAATTTAGCATATGCTATCCTACCAAACTTTATGGACTTTGTGGGAATTGACGCAGGACTCTTTAATGTCTGCAAAATAAGACATTAACTTAAGTTAGTATATAGAAAGACAATATTGCAAAGTATTCATTTTAATTCAAATATATATTATCGTTTTCCAATTAGTTGTAATACGAGCACGCACAATGGTTGTCATCCATTGCATTATGTAGTAACCGCACTCATATGAGTCGGTTTGTCTATTACACTACATTATATCAACAACATTACAATTATTTAAGGAAGAAAATCAAATCAAACAACTATAAATATATGGATAGAAATACCAAACCTGGAGGGAACACCATGCAAGACATTTTGCCTTAGCCGTAGATCTCCCTAACATGTTATGTCCAACAATTGAACTACGATAAAGGGAATAAGTTAGGATACTTTTATATAACAAAGAATATTCATAAGATTGACATTGAGGTTCTTACCAATCTATCACTTGTCTAAGATGGTTGGGGGGATGGCGGTGCAAAGAGAAAAATCACACAATAAGGTTCTCCCTTAGGGAAAGCACAAGTAAACTACCAATGACGCCTGAGAAGAAAATAAATTCATTGATATGCATTAAAATGACATATTATATTCAGAAGTTAACAAAAATGACTTACCCAGAAATATAAGGGATAAAATAAATTTTTTTTCCGCATTGAAAGCATTTGGTCACATATGCTTGGGTTTCATCAAACTTGTTATCTTCATGAGTGAGTTGGGGGTCTGCAAACCCATATAGATCATTCAGCCCTATAGTTTCAGTGACACAAGACATATGCTTATAAAATTGATTTGATATAAGTAAATAGATAAATAAATCAAATAACTATATATAATGACTAAAAGACTTATATCACCCATAATTGAATAATGGTAATATTCAGTTCCTCTTGTCCCCGTTCAAGCTCCAAGAAATCTAGGGAATGCAAGTAAAGTGGGATCTCAAGGTCTCTCCCAAAAATGTTAGAATCTCAAGGAACCTACATCGACTTATCATTTATGATTATAGCAAGTTGGAGTAATGCACTAAGAGGATTGTCCAAAGAGTGATGAATCTTCTTTGGTTGGGGATTTTCCTATATTGATGCAATTTTAGTTAAAATGGAATATAATTTAAGGTTGAATATAATAAACATGTAAACTTAAAAATTTAATATATAGTGGATTTAAGAGTCTATACTGGGGGTCAGAATCAACCAAATATCTAGGCTAGGTGAGGAAACATTGGAATGCATGTGTTGGCACAAGAACTAAAGCAAATGGCACGAGAACCTCCTCCACCATGACCTTAACATCATCCTCTGATAACTCTATCCCATGAAGAATTGTGGCTACCACAAATACTTTTCCACGAGGCACTAGTGTCTTCTCTGTACCATCACAAATATATAGCTAACATGGATTAGTGTCGTCCATGTCATCCCCTAGTATGCGTGGAGTTGAACAACTCCAATTTCTACTTATACCGGTAAGAGTCAATGATTTATTAATATTATTCAATTATTTGATTAAATATCATTTATTTAATTCATAACTTATAGAAAAAATATCTACCCGTGGGAGGCACAAATGGATCTAGTTCTGGTGGAGGATCTAATGGCGAATGGATGTCGTAATTCTCAAATTGGCGTATAAGTTCTTCGCTGACCTTCATAGTGATTCTTTTCGTCAGTCTTTCTTCATAATCAACACTATGACTGCATATAGACTGACGAGAGGAGGAACCAAAAAATTGGCGTATTCCGACTCCTAATCCAGCACCATGCACATGTTCAAGGTGCTCAAGCCGTCCAATTATAGCAGCAAGTATGTCATGACGACCTTCAAGAGTGAATCCTCCTTGGGAGCTCTGCTCAACCAACAAATTTTGCAATGTAACAAAAAAGTTATAGAAAATCGTACAATATAAAAGACGAACAAGCTATTTAAAGAAAATTTGTATCTTACAATTTTCTCATACATTTCTCGTGCAGATTCAGAAGTGTAGTTGCCCAATGTGCGTAAACAGGCTAACTTCCACTTTCCATGACGTCATGGTGGTGAAGGAGGCTCAATATCTTCACCCTTAGAAGGTGGGGCCTAGATTTTTCTTTTCTGAGATTATCTTCACTTCAAGTTTTCTATACCAACCACGAGACAATATGTGTGGGTTTTTATTTTGCGCACTTATACTTTGAGCCTTTTTCCTCTTTTCTTGTAACATATAAAACCCACTTTATGAATTAGTTCAAATTATACAGAATTATCAATGGAGCAATTGATTATTTCAAATAAACATACCTGCTATGCCTTAGATGTCCGAAGCTCAAGAAACTGATGCCAAGTGTCTTCATCAATCCATGTGTATTTCAGTAATGGATTTTCATTCTTTTTAGATCCAAATACATACCTAGATGTCAACTTGGTCTTAAAACCACAAAATTTCTCAACCACCAATGACAAACATTTGTGTTTAAGCCTCACCACATTTGGAACATCAATTGGTAGGTGCAATATACAAATTTTCATCAATAATATTTAACATATTATCAACAAAAACAAACTATAAGGTTAATAACATTAATATTAGTTACCAATAAATCCTGCCATATCATTTTTCGATCAACTTTAGTGACATGATCAAAAGATGGAGTAAGAATTGATATTCTCTCTTATGCAAACAATCCTAAATAGCTTTTGAAGACGTTTGCATAATTACCTTTAAGGATTTCAGTGTAGACGTCAATATTAACCGGTATTTTCTAACCATTAGCTCTTCTAATTAAGAGTTGTCTCAACCTAGTGGCTCATCTAGTGGGTCTCTTAATGGGTGTTTGCAAACATTTTGGTCATGGCTGCTTGGAAGGATGCCTCGAAAGTGGAGGAAGGATCATGTGTGGACTGAGAGGAAGAGGAAGCTCGGGGTGGACGGGGTGCTCGGGGTGGTGGTGCAGGTTCATT
>Ga0209589_1008774_pt1 | contig 15630 bp, 4 predicted proteins | sample CowpeawhiteBW_FD_187525 | JGI IMG/M metagenome (GOLD analysis project Ga0209589, IMG submission 187525) | Root nodule microbial communities of legume samples collected from California USA - Cow pea white BW (SPAdes) (version 2) | ecosystem: Host-associated > Plants > Roots > Nodule | place: USA... | reverse complement strand
CGGGGACGGGTATTATGGCGGGTATATGTACATCCCCATACCCATCCCCATACCCAACTGAAAAAGTCGGGGATTCCCCATACCCATACCCATACCCAGTTAATGCGGGGATTCCCCGTCAAAACGGGGACGGGTTCGGGCAATACCCACGGGGACGGGTTTATTTGCCATCTCTATTATTGAGCGTAGTTTTGGTTATTTTCTTGTTTAGCTCGTTTTAGAATAGATTTCTTTATTGAAATTTTACCAAGTTATATTGTATTGATTTTTTTCTTTATTTCAAGTTTGATTTAAGCCAAAACTAAACTATTTAAAAAATAAAGGTTCAATATTTATATCGGAGTTAAGGTTAAATGTAAATTTACTTTTTTTTCATCTACATTAAAGTATTACTTGATGTAAAATATCATAAATATAATATTTTTTCTATAAAAAAAATCAAAATTATCTATTGATAATTACATACGAATTAAAGTTCGTACATAAATTAAGCTATACATACGGATTTTAAATACAATTTTTTTTATATGTAAAATTTTGTTATATATGAATTTTTTTTCGTATGTAACAACAAACTAATTTTTTTTTTCTTTTTCGTATGAAAAATCCGTATGTAAGCAAGGATATCTCTTTCGTACCGAATTTACATACGGATTTTAAATTACAAAATTATTAAAAAATATAAAATTTAAAATCTTCTTTCGTTTTCGTTGGTTACATTTCTTTCCCTCTTCACTTATTTGCTCCCTATCGACACTAAAATTTAGTTTGCTCATCTTTTATGTTTATTAGCTTTGTAAATTGAAAATCCCCATTAGTGAAACCCTAGCTTGGTTTGTTCTAAATAAAAGTGACCATTTCGAGTTCCAATCACCATCCCCACACTTGGTAAGAGAATTTATATTCTATTTACTTGTTCAATGTAGATGTAGATTCAGATGTGTTACTGAAAGGGTTTGTCCACTGGCCACGATTCTTTCTTCCGCTAGCCATAATTTTTGTTCTCTTCTTTAACTTTAACCTAAGGAAAGTGGTTAGTTTTTCCTTTCTCTGTTCTTTGACCTATAATGAAGCTTTGGGCTCTTTTTCTTTCTCTTTGCTCATATTGGAATGTCTCTGTTCGTCTAATTTAAAGCATTTTGGGAGGTCAGTATTTTTTCACCATATTTTGGAATCGTTTTTGCTTTCATTCGGTAGTTCGAGATTGTGGCTTTTGTGGCTTTTAATGGTTTATTTCAAAATCTTACCGTTTCCAGCATTAGAAATAACACAACTTAAAGGGAAACTTTTTTGGAAGAGCCTCTTGGGAATTTTTGGTAATATTTTGTTCCTTTCTTTTTCAATTTTTTTTAGTTTCTTATTTCTTAGTTCTTATAAACGTTTTACTTCATTTGTTTCTTCCCATTAGAACTTGAAGAGAATTTTTGGCTTCTCTTTTTTTTTTTTACAGGGCCTTATGCAACTGGTTTTTATGAGTACGAGATGTTGGGGGAAAGGTTTAAATGAAGAAAATTGAGGATGCACCAAGCCGTCAAGTGACATTTTAAAAGCATCAAAATGAACTTCTAAAGAAAGCTTATGAGCTATCTATTCTTTGTGATGCACAAGTACTTGTCATAGTTTTCTCTATAACAGAAGGCTCTAAGTTCTGAACTTCCCGGTACGTTTTGCTTCATTTTGTTCTACTATATGTGTGATTAAGTTGTACTGACTATTGAGATGGCTATACTAAAAAGAAAAATAATTTTATGACTATGTAAGAACTACTTATTGTACTTTTGGACTGATTTATTAGTTGAAAAAATTACTTTGCTTGACTTCCAATTGTTTCAAACTTATCTATTCTAAAAGTTTGCCAAAGTATAAAATACATTTAACATATGAAATTAAAGATAAGAGATAAATGAAAATTATCATAAGGAAGTATATTGAATGGATTCCCTCTTAGAAAAGTGTGGGAAAGGGTACTGGCATGTGGTCTTGGTGAGTTTAAAATGTCATTGCCCTATGTCATCAAGAATTATTATACTATTGTACTATTATACTAATTACATGTGAATATATTTTTCTATTCAACTTTGAAGTTCCATTAATTTATTATTATTTCTTATGCACATCACATTTGCATTATAAGATTTGATTCCTCTCGTGCTTTCTATTATAGTGAACTGATAAGGAAGGAATATTCAATTATACAAAAGGTGAAATTAGCTTACCCTTCCAAAGTCCATCATTCACTTGTTGAGGAAGGTCCTGAAGTGTCTACCAATCAAGGTGATGTGCAATCAGACATCCATGAGGAACCCATACGTCGTGCAGACCTTCCTATGATTTCACCTCAGGCTCATGGGTAATGATTAATATAACAAGTTGTTTATATTATTAGCTTTATGAATTTATTGTATACTAATTTTTTCACAAAATTCTCTTGTTAAGGTTTTATCCAGGTAGGATAGCAACCAATGTCATCACAATGACCATTAGGCAACAATACACTTAGCCATGGACTACATGGGGTTCACTAACTAGTGAAGAAAAAGAGAGATTCTTCCAATGTTTTAAAGTAAGTTTTCTCATATTTAACACTCTAACATGCAATTGTTACATTGTTGATGTTTTTTGAAATTGTCTTTACATAGAGGACAGTCAAATGGAGACCTGAAGATGAGGATCACATAAAAAAAAACTCTTACTCAAAAGCCTCACATAGGCTATCTGAGATGCTTATGATAGCGTGAAAAAATGGAAAAAATATGGAGTGGATGTTTGATGAGATTTGGAATTCTCTACTAGCAATTTGGAATTCTCCTATGTATCATACAAAGTGTTTACAAGCCCGACAAAATTGAGCATCTGAAATAGGTGGGAGTTTGCATACAGGTGGATCCATTACTATACATGAGCATGCAATTCGTATGGTAAGTGTAACAAAAAAAGTTTGTTTTTCTTTCTTTATAACCTATATTAATCATATTGTTTATAGGAGAAGGAATTGGGTCGTCCACCACATATTGATGAAGTTTTCAAGCAAACTCATGTACGAAAGAGTAAAGGAGAATTTGTGGGTGAATGATCTACGAAAACACATGTAAGTCTAGTATTTTTACTTTTTGTTCTTTCTTTTATTAGGTTATGAATTGTATATATGAATAAATTTGTTTTTTTGAATAATAGGAGGAATTTAAGAGCATATATGCTCAAGCTAGATCAGAAGCTACATCTTGTGTTGGGCAATCTGAATCATCCCCTATGGAACCTATAGAAGAAGAGAGAATAAGGACTGATAGTTGGGTTCTTGCTGCAAGTGGAAAGAAAAAGGGTCAGATCTATGGGATTGGAGTGGTTACTTGTACCAAACATGTGGATAAACTCACATATCATGGAAGCTCAAGTCACTCTTCAGAAGAGATTGTCTAGCTAAAACAAGAAGTTTTGAATTATAGGGAGGACAATAAGGGGTTAAGCCAACAGTTACAACAACAACAACGACAATTTCATTCCTTTGTTAGTGTTATCCTCCCTTTCCTTCCACCAGATGCACAAACTACATTACAACAACAACACCAAGAGCAACAACACCAACCTGAGCAAAGACAACCTCAACAAGACCAAGAGCAATCATAACTAAACAATCAACAAGAACGACATGACTATTTTGAATATCAGGCCTTCAGATGTTTGTACTTCTTCATTATGTTAGCACTTTTAGGTTGTGTTTTGTTAGAGCTTGATTACCATTATATCTTTGAACACTTTTTGGGGACTACATTAGATTATGTTATGTTAGCACTTTTATTAGAACTATATTAGCACTTTTAGACCGAATTGTTGGCACTTATTTTGTTTATAACTTGGATTTGGATAATGTTATTATCTTTGATTTGGGTTTTATGTTGTTTATAAACTTGGATTTGGATTAAGTAAATAGTGCTTGTTGGTGTTGGTGAAATTTCATTGCAATTAACAGGTAATGTAAAAAAAAAAAAATTGGAAATGAAAAAATATAGTTTTTAATTTAAAAAGTATATTATTACATACAGATTTACATACGAAATAAGTTGTATAAAATTGCCCCATTATTATCTACGGATCATTCCGTATGTAATACATTTCACATTACACACAAATTTTATTCGTATATAATTTATATACGAATTTTGTTCGTATATAATTTACATACAGATTATTCCTTATGTAATATACACATATGTATTCTAGTCAATTACATACGAATTTTTTCATATGTAAATTACATACGGTATGTAATTCATCGAGAATTACATACGGAATATTCTGTATGCAATTCATCGAGAATTACATATGGAATAATATGTATGTAAATTACATATAGATTTTAATATCTACGAAAAATTTCGTATGTAAATTACATATAGAATATTTTCCATATATAAATTTTTCGACGCCTGATTTACATACGAATTTATTTTCTTATGTATTACTTACGAATTTTGTTCATTACATACAAATTTTGTCCATAAAAAAATCAAATTTTTTGTAATGATAATAGTGCTTGTAATTAATTACTTTTCTAACATAAATTTATTTTAGAAATTCATATTGAATATTTAATGTTGAAATAAAAAGAAGCTATAGATTTTTTTTCAATTCAATAAATTTTATCGGTAATGGAGAAGTTTGAAAATACCTCATCCATTAAGTGGGATGGATAAGTTGACTTTGTTTGTATAGAGGACTATATAAGTTGTATTACTTTTAAGAATTGAAATTAGTTTGGTGAACGAAAAATATATTCAATCGTCTTTCTTATTAGTTCAAGTTAATATAATAAACATAAATATATCAATATTACCTTTTAGATTAATTTTCTCCATATATTTAGGAACATAAAATATAATTGTACTTTTTTGAAGGGTTAATTTTTTTCAAACATTTTTAAAATACTACAGCAGTAATTGAGTTAATATGAGAAATTAAAAATATATATATTTATCTATAAGTTTAAATTCCAGGAAGAAGGAAAAGATTCTTCTCTTAAATGCACTCAAAGTATATAATAATAAAATTTGTTATTGTTGACTAATTAATGTAAAAAATATTGTTAAATATTATGGATGAAAATGATATGACACTTATTGGACATTAGAAATGGAAAAAGTTTCGTTACAATTAGACTTTAAAATTATTATTAACAAATTGTATCTATGAATTAGATCATATTTCAATTTGTTTCAATCTCATCATTTTTCTCTTTCTAACATCTCATTTTACCTTCTTTCTATATTCATTTATCTAAATAATAAATTGTAGAGCAAGAAAAGAAAACTCATATCATAAATTCTAGAGAAAGAAAAACTCATCCCTTTTACAGCAAACAGTTGTATAAATTTGAACTCATTTAAGTTTATATCATGTCTAAATCCACATTTGAAAAGGACAAATTCTCAAATCAATAATTTTGTGACTTTATTTTTAGACAAAATCACATAACTAACATATACAAGTGCAAGATTATTATTTTTTACATCATATTCATATTCGTAATTTGACAAACATGATAAATTCTTGAGATTTTAGTACATTCAAAGATACATAATATTAGTTTTTTTCACTCGTACAAATATTTGGATAGTCTAAGTAAGAGTCCAGAAAAAAAAAGTAACTAGCATATACAATTATAAGATTTTATTTTAATGCGGGTTGACCTGTCACCCTGCCACGGGCCCATGCAGGTTGAGGCTGTGTAGACTGGCGAACTTGAAATCTTAGCCCATCCCACATTTTTCATGCGGGCTTGCTGGTCAGCGGGTTTGCCAACTTTATCACTAGCTAAATAATTGATAAGGCCAAGATCCTCTCAGAAGACTGTATAACCCATTCATCAGTGTGCACGAACACCACCATTGTTATTTGTGCATGTGTCACATCCTGAATCTTAGATTGGATGATGAATGAGACCGGAGGAGCAGCAGGCTCCTATGTGCGATTGGTTAATGAAGCTGGTTAGTGTAAGATTAGGTGTGTATGACGTAGATTGTAGAATCTTTTCACTTGCATCTAATTCGTAGTTTCGGATTGCAAATTATGTTCCGGATTGGAATTGATCACTTTATCACGTTCCGGACTAGTCAATCTGAGATTTGCGGATGCATATCAGATTGTGCAATTCAGAATGATATTTCGGATCTAGTAATGCATAGTAATGCATATCAGATTAAATAATTTGAAAAATATTTGTACCGGATTGTTCAATCCAGTACTCGATGGTGCGGTCTAACCTTCTCTTTGTGATGGATTTGCAACTTGGAGATGCAGTAGTATGGAGAGGAAGGACCACCGAACTGTGTGAGAGAATGACCGAGAAGGGGTTGTGGTAGGATGTCTGTTGGCGAGACCAGTGGAGACGTGATGCAGGGAGATAGAGTGCGATAACGATGTGGAGAAGAAAGGAAAAGATTTTAGAGAAAGCCTGATTAGGCTTTTTAATCCACTCAAGGTAAAAGTGAGAGTTTAAAAATTATGGGGCTGCAGGAAGAAACAATGGGGGTGCAGGACGAAATGGCCTGTAGAAATGCCACACAGGCCCAGATTGAGATCGCCATTTGAGAAACAAAATACAAGAACACAGGAAATGATTTGTTATATATATATATATATATATATATATATATATATATATATATATATATATATATATATATATATATATATATCAAAGAAAGAGATGCCACAAAAATCCAGATTATCTAGGAGAGTGCAAACTAGAAAAGAAAGAGAGACTGAGGAAGGTGTTGAATATGTGGTATTGCATATTTTAGTTTATAGTTCTTCCTACACTGAACATATGTTTAGTCTGATTTTAGGCTATCAAAACATTAAATATTTGATTCCAAATTTACCTTCAAACAAATATAAAGTTCTTAAATAGAGAATGTAAAATGGTCGCACTCATTGATAACGTATCTAAAATAAAAGTACAAACAAACAAACAAGGAAAGCTGGGAAAAGAGACGAGCAAACTATTTCCCTCCTTTAAAATTGAGTTGGAAGTAGAAACGTTCAAGGGAGGAAACTCTTGTCGAATATGCAATAAGTGATTGGGAAAATCTAGCATCCTCAGGAGATCATTTCCATGCACTAGTAACACAGTGACGCTGCTTTGATATAATTAAATATAATAAATGGAACCAAAGCAAGAGCGTCCATTCACCGTATAAAACTCCTACTTGTGTTTAGAATTGTTTGTTTAATTGGTAAATTTAAATATGCTACTTCAATTCTAACCTTCAGTTTTTTATAAAGAAACAACTGACCGTATTAAAAGTTGTAAATATTATTGAAATTTCGGGAGGGGGTGGGGGGTCTGTTAATCTGAACATTCGGGAACAATGAAATTTCCAATAAAACCACATCAAGAGAAAGGCAGGTTCAGAATTATAGCATATTCGGTTAAGCTTAAAAGAAAAAAAATCAAAAAACTTATCAAAAAGACAAGAAAGCTAAAACAAATTAAATCAAACATGCGCAGTCAAAACAGTACAGTGAATCAGTATGTATGGCTACAAAGCGCAAGTACAAAAGCAGAATGACTAAGTTTTTCTTTCTCCTTCATATTCTTTATAAGCTAATTATCATTCAACTCCTAGTTTACCTAAACGGGTTGATTTAGAAAAACAATTATACAGGAATGCCTATCATTTATACAGCAAAAATATAAGAATCAAAATATGCTTTGACGGTTGCGTACTCCCTTTTTACTCAGTAATCGGTGAAAATTTTGAAACTAACGAAACTTCAGATCCCCTCCTCCATTGCTCGTATTAACCAACTGAACTCCTAAAAATCTATAGACAAGTCAAAAGCAGTATCATCAGATCTATCACCAATCATCGGGAACAAAGAAAACTCAACAAAACCCTTCGGCTATCCAAACTCAATCATCGTCTGAATCTGCAAAAAATGGAAAGAAAAAAAAAACCTCCTTCAGTAAAAATAAAGTACGTATATACCCAAGACAATGACCAAAGGATCTGTAGATGCAGAAAATTGGTTGCAACCAGATACAGTATTGGTAGTAATCGTAGCTATTAACATATCATCGATCCATGGTCACACATTAGTCACACATTATAATATCTAAAACAGGTAAAAAATATCTGGTATACTTTCTTCTTAAATCTGAACCACCAAATTCTGGGTAAGAGGCTATTGGCATCCCAAAAGATACAGGAGTTGCAAAACATTCTACTCAAAAGTAACATTTTATACTGTGCTCCAGGAAAAATAATACTAAAAATCGATTCAGTGCAAGATAATACGAAAAAAAATCATTGGCACACATCCCAACACTGGACTGGTTCCAGAACAAAACAATAATACATACTCATAATACCCTGTATGATGAAACCTGCTTACCAGATCTTATATCCTCGCCAACTTTTCCCCTATTTTTCAGCTGTCTATAGATCATTGCACATATGAGCTTCCACCAGTAGATATGGAAGATGAGTAGCATTATGAGCATTGTATTAAAAATGTAGTAGAGAAACATGTCAAAACCTTCTGACAGGTTTAGGCACTGTTGAAGATCAATGCTGGAGAGTGGAAACAGAAATAAGATTAATAAATAAGCATCTACCAAAACAAAGTCAAATAAATATGATAAAATTAAAAAAGACAAACCTTGTTGCCTTAATAACCCAAAAAGGAAAGAAAATTAGCCGCAATATGAGCCACGAAACTGCAAAGAATCCAAAACACACACTTGCACCAAACTCCCTTCCAGAATACTTGAAAACCTTGGCAGCTTCCATGAACACATCACTTGCATCATGAAGGGCGAGGATTATGGAGCCAATCCTAAAAAAACTGTAAATGCAGCAAGTTTAAGTTATCTCTCATAATTTCTATCCAAGATTTTAGTGTCAGTTTTGCAATTTCAATTATCTAAATTACCCAACCTAATATAACATAACCTTTAAAAAAGTCAGAAGTCACAAGAAGAAATCAGACATGAAAGAACATTCTAATCTATCGTACAAAAAGGATACTTGTCCATCATTTCTCATTTCTAAGCATTTACAGAGAATCAAATCAAATCTAAGACATACATCTATTTAAGTGCGGACATGAGATTGTTTTATTGCATAGAAGTTACATATGTAATTACATAATACATGCCACAGACCATAATATTGCAAAAAAATTATCAGCCAGTATTAATGCTCTAAACAGGTATATAGGTCTACAAGTTTCAAGCTATGTTTGCATTGATGGAAAAGAGTGGAATGGAGCTCAGTGGAATGAACCCCAATCCACCCAATATCCCTCTTTTCTCCCCTTTCAACTTGGGATTATGGGATAAAATCCACCATTTCACCCATCCACTTCATTTTGTTCCACCCCATTGCATCCCACTCAACAGTGGATATCCAAACATAGCCTCGAGAAATAATACAGGCTCTTAAATATTATTTATAATAATGGAAAATTTATCATATGCAACAAATTTAAGACAGGCTCCTAATTTTTGTAGACAGGAAAAAACAAACATGATTAAATGGTCATCCATCTCCATGCAGTAAATTAAAAATGAAAATTCAAGAAACTATACTGGTTAAAGATAGAAAGTAGAAACATATGATAAATCCCAAAACATATTTCCAAACTGAGACTTAAAATTTATTGGTTTTAAAAACACCACCTACGTTTATGAATATTATTTGGGCAACAAAACGCATTAATGTCTAAAACTCTTAACAGATACAAAATGTTAAAAGCACTAGAAATAAGACACTAAGTGAGGATTTTCATGCTTGTTTAAAAAATAACAAATAATAACTAAATTCCAAATTTAAGGTTTATGTAAAACAGGTATTGTATATTCTGCAAATAAAATTAAGGCTTGTTGGAAACATCAAGATATTTTACCTCGTTAGATATGAACACCCAATTAGTAAAACAGTAATTACATGGTGGGTAAACATCACCGAAAAATCCTTCCTTCTAGTCTCCCATGTCAGAATAGCAGCAATACTATATATGTAGAACCCACACTGGCACATGTAATACAACACCAGAGAACTCCTGGGATAAGACATAAAACAGGGTGCAATATAAATTTTAATTTGCCAACTTCTATTTACCACAAAACTCGTAAAGTACAATAATCTTATAAACAACTTCCTAAAAATTAAAATTCCCCCATTTGAATTATGTCCATAGAAGCAGATAGCAAGTTGCATTGTATAAAAAATAATAATAGTACCACAAATGGCAAGTTAGAAAAGATGACATCAAGTTAAAAGAAGCAAGGTACAAATTAATCATAGCCTATAAAACCATATAAAATAGATAAGTGCATTGTCTTTTAAAAAAGTGAGGAACATATGTATATATTGCTTTGAAACTGTTAATATTTGCTGTCATGCACCTAGTTCTCCGTAAACTAAAATAAAAAACTAGATTTAGGTCTCTAGTAGCCTACAAAACAAAAATGCCCAAGGTCCAACTGTCAATTTCTGAAAACTTATTACTCAGTTTTAATGTGAACCTAGATTTGTAAGTTATGAATTGACTTCTGATCTTAACCATAAGAGAAAATTTAAGATGTAAAGCAAATAAAATTTAAGATGAGTACAAGGTTCAATGAGAAGGTTTTCCTGATGAACATGTCAACAAGATAAATGCAGGTCACTCAATGTGGGAAAACCATTTGTTACTGACTAGACTGGTTTTGTTCATCATGCAACATAAAATACTTACTTTAACTCATGATTTGGCCAGTCATTGAAGTATAATTTCGTATTACTGAACCAGGGTTCCTGGTAGGTAATTTTAAGAATGAATGCTTCAACAGCAGCATAATATGTTAACTTCCACATTGACTCTGAGCATTTTCCAATCTTTACTTGCATTTCCTTAGTAATACGTGATGGAGCTTTACCCTTTGTCAACATCCTAATGGACAACCTCTGTAAACAACAACAATATTTAAGAATATGAAGGAAAAGGTAAATGAATTTAATATCTTGAAAACACAAAAGATACTAAATATTTTTTTCATTTAGTAAGTGAGAGGATTAGTAAGAATATGATATAAGAGGATTTGGAATTATTCTAAACTGCAACAGGGTCACAGCTGCTTCCAAAAAAAAATATGTTTTTCCACAGATCTCTAAACTGATTGACAAAACTTCGTGGAACAATTAAGAATTTACAAAAATGTCAAGCTTAGGCATTAGAAGTCTTTGATCATCCTTGCTGATGTGCTTTGCCAGAAAATATTTAACCTATCATCCCATACGGCCAGACTGAGGTTGCACCATACTATCGTACTTTTTTCCCAATACAACAGGTGAAAGAAACCAAAGCGACATTTGGCAAAGAGATCTCTTCCAGACACAAGATAAATTTCTGCGATTTACGAACAACAATGGCCAAGAATGGCCAAGTCATTTCCTACATGTTTTGAGAACACGATATTCTTCTACAACCCTTTACAAACAACAGCGCTTTTTCCTTTTTTGCATCCTAATTTCACCAGTAAGATTAGAAAGTAATGTCTACTACCAACAGTAATGCATGGTGGTGGTTACTATATGGAACAGAAGGTAACACAAAATCAACTGTGTAATAATCAACCATGAGCAGCATGGAAGAAATATAATGCACACACGATACCTTCCATTCATCAATTGGAAATGTAGAAAACCTCCCAAGACAATCCGTGTCCCAACACAATAGGAAGCATAGATCATATAATTTTTTCCATATATGAGCTAATAATAACTCTTAATTGCAAAAGTTGGCCAACAACATAATTAAGAAGGATAAAAGAATACCAATAGACAGATTTAACTCAACACAAATGAGCAGCATTGCATTAGAACATTTTCCATAAGAGAAACACTGATGCCTTAATTTTCAATTGCGCAATTAACACCAATTGAAGCTCACTGAAAGATCCTTCACACATTTGAACAAATTGCAGGAAACAAATACCGATTAAATGCAACCAAAAACAGAAAAAAGAAAAAAAAAATCCGCCAACTCAAAGAAAAGTTGTGCTGAATTACTAACAAAACCGACGGCTTCTGCAGTTTCTTTCAATGAACCCTAAAAAGGATAATCAATAAACAGGCACAAACCAGAACTAGCCGTTTCTTCTATTTTATTAAACTAAATCTCTAACAAAACAGAAAACAAGCCATCTACAGGAATCGAATTCGGCAAGCAACGAGAAATTCGCTACGAAAACAGAGGAACTTACGCGAAAAACGAATCTGTCAAGGAAGAACCTGGCCGCGAAACTTGCGAAGGCGAAGTAGATCGCGGCGGAGAAGTGCGAGGAGTGCGGCGTCGCATTCTCGGTCCAGAGGAAATCCATGGCGGATTACAACAGCTGCAGTTTCAGAAGAAAGCGTAGAGAGAATGAGTAACAAGAGCAGCACAGACAAAGATCATTGACAGCATCAAAAGGAAACGCAAGAATTTTCATGTATTGAAGCGATAGCCACGATGAGATCGGGTTCTCACCTGCTTTCGAGGATGGCTTCGCTGGCGGCTTCGCTGGCGGCTTCGTGAGTCGTGAAAGCGGAAATGCGCGCAGAGGAAGAAGCCAACGAAACGACGGAGGGAAAGTGTGTGCGAAAGAGGGAGGGAGAGAGAGCTTGAAACGGAAAAATGCAAATGAAAAGAAATGTCTTGGAGTTAGAAATGTCTGAGTTAGAGGGTTTGTTTTTTCTTGTTTTCTTTTCTTTTCTTTCGTTTAATCTTCTTCTCCCACTTTGCTTATTCATTTATTTATTTATTATAACTTCTCTTCCTCGTGAAATCTTTTCATTTAATTAATTAATTTAATCTAATTTTATTTTTGGACGGGCCCATCTTTGGACCTGTAATAAGCCCACGTGGCCATTTATTGTTCGTCCTGCAATTTTTAGACATTACCAACTTTTTCCTCCCACGTGAATATGAATCTGATTGCACTTCTTTATTTCTTCCAAGTTTCAACATTCTATTCTTTGATTTCTCTAACCAGTTTCTTCCCCTTTATTTTACTTGGGATTTAAAATCGTTAATCTTATCTTACGATGAAGCAAAACTAGATTTTAGATACATGTATTATTGGAGATCTTACATTAATTAAAAATAAAATAAATTTATTATATGTAAATGGATATAATTCTCGTATTTTAATTAAATTTTATAATTTTTAATATAATATTATAATCAAGTTATTTTACTCAAATTTATTATTATTAAATCTATCGTATCACATATCGTGGATTTTTAGTCAACTTCATTAACTCGTAACACTTCCATGCTTTCTAATCCTTGATAACAACATAACATTAATCACCGTTTTTTCCATGTAGTTGATGCCAAAATCAATTCCCATAATTCATTTGAACATATTTGAAGTTAATATCCTTTTACACTACTTTGTTGAAACCCCTCTTGATAAGACCTAAACTTTATACAATCTTTGCAATTCCATTACCAACTTTTAACGAATTATAGTGAATCATTTATAAAAATCAAACTTTGTACGTTGTGGTTTACATATAAAATGAGAATTACATAAATATTTAAAATTAAAATAAAACGAGTATACGTTACAAACCATATATAATTAAAAACTAACTTTCCAAAATAAATAAAGCCAATATTTCTAGCAACAAATAAAATCCTATCTTTTGGTTGGAGCTCTAGTAGAGTCTTAAGGTGATTAAGTAATCAGACAGCTAAAATATATAAACAAAAAGTATAATTAGTAATAAGTAATATTTTTTAAATATTTACACAATTTAATTCAAATTTAAAATATTACTACTCAAACTTAAAATATTGTGATGTTAGCTTTGTGTAAAAAAAAAATCATTTATTACTTGTATTTTATTTTACAATTATATTTTCTTATGTTATTTAATTATTAATATATTTTGTTTAACCATTTGGGATTTAAATTCAATAACATTTTTCAAAGTACGATGAAAGGAAATTTTAGAAAGTAAAGAACAGTTATATAAAACCACCTACATTAACTAAAATAAAAATAGTTACGAACAAGAAATATGTTATTTTCTCATAAAGGTAATTACGTGTAAACCAATTATGTCTTAAAAAATTAATTTTTTAGTCATTTAACATTTTTTATTTTTTATTTATATTTATTTTGCTAGCACATATACATAGAAGTTATTTTATTTATTTTATTCATTTATTTTATTTTTAATTTATTTTATTTATATTTCTTTTCTTTTCACATGTGCATAAAATTTATTTTACTTTTTACTCCATTTATTTTATTTTTAAACTAATTTTTCTATACTATTTTTTTATTTTTTATTTTATTTATTTATAACTTCTAATTAATTGATATTTTTTAAATTATTAAAATATTTTGTGTGTGTAAGATGAATGTTAAATTTCTCTCATTCATGCCGGTACACAATCTTGTTCTCATATTTAATCATTAAATTTCACATTTCATATATCAGATAAGTCATATTCATATATATTTTTCTAAGCATAAATAGGATGGTGAAAACAAATTAATATTCACCGTCCATATTACTTTTTTTTTTGTTAAAAGAATCATTAATCATTAATTAATCATTAATAACCATCTTTTAGGGTCAATTTTTTTCAAACTTCTAAATCTCTGGAGCATTTGTATGGTTGAAACCATTTTTGTTGGAGAAAAAAAAAACTTGAATGAATTAAATTTATTAAGCATTAGTAATCTCATATAATGTCTCCCACTAAAGTTTTAATAAAAGTAACATCATAGCTTGAATGAATTAAATTCATTAAGCATTAGTAATCTCATATAATGTCTCACACTAAAGTTTTAATAAAAGTAACATCATTTACAATTTGTGTGATCTAACAATATTGTTAATAAGTATTACTATTTCTTTCAAAAGATATTTTGCACAAATATTTGTTAGTGCAAGATTCAAGATGTGCATTATACAAATAATCAAATATATTAAAGGAAATTATAATTATATGAGTATACATATTGTTCTATTGCACTCTTGGTTAATAGTAATGTAATGTACTTATCCAAAACTGACATAATTTACTTGCTATATATTAAGAGGATATTGATAAATAATCAGAAATGACTAGAGATGGTAAATAAACCTGTTCTCGTAGGTATTGTCTGAACTTGTTCCCGTGGGTATTATCCGAACCCGTCCCCGTTTTGACGGGGAATCCCCGTATTGACTGGGTATGGGTATGTGTAGGGATGGCAACGGGGCGGGGCGGGGACGGATTTCACTGTCCCATACCCATTCCCGTAAAAAAAATTCATCCTCATCCCCATACCCAACCCCAACGGGTATCAAACTTTTATCTCATCCCCATCCCCACTGGGTAACGGGTATAATCTCGTACCCATACCCGTAGCCGTTTTCTTACTACTTTAATATTAATTTTAATTAATTTTTATAAAATAATAAAAAATTACGGTAAAGGAAACATAATATTATCAAATATTCAATATTAGGAGTATGGTTGTTTCTTCGATATCAAATACTTTGAAATAAATTATAATTGTTTACATTTTAGATTAGAATACCAAATAAAATTTAATGAGAACCAAAACATTTATTAAATTTGCAAACATTAATGAAA
>Ga0209589_1008772_pt1 | contig 15630 bp, 18 predicted proteins | sample CowpeawhiteBW_FD_187525 | JGI IMG/M metagenome (GOLD analysis project Ga0209589, IMG submission 187525) | Root nodule microbial communities of legume samples collected from California USA - Cow pea white BW (SPAdes) (version 2) | ecosystem: Host-associated > Plants > Roots > Nodule | place: USA... | reverse complement strand
CTTTTACCAAACTTACTCAATAAATCCAATAATCACAAATCCTAATTAAATCAATCTTTAAGCACAGAAAATTCAATTAAATCCCCAAATTTAAATATTAAATGAGGGCAAAAATTTGAACTCATCAGTCCATGACTGAAACTCGTTGTTTTGTGATAAATATTTATCGAGTTGGAATTGAAATGAGCATGTTGAGGTCAGCCATTCTCCGGACGGTACACAGTCGTCCAACCTTGAGTCCTCATGTTGTTGGGATGAAAGGTTGTCATAAACCATCCACATCTTATAATATAAGACAAGTAAATATATAAAATGATAAAGTTGAGGTTGACCTGAGGGAGATCTCGACATAACATAAATTGATCTAATTGAGGTCGGCCTTAGGGAGACCTCATCATAACACAACCAAGATGATCAACCGAGGTTGGTCTGAGGGAGACCTCGACATAAGATAAATAAAATGATTAAAGTGAGGTCGGCCTTAGGGAGATCTCGACATAAGATAAGTAAAATGATTAAGGTGAGGTCGGCCTTAGGGAGACCTCGACATAAGATAAATAAAATGATTAAGGTGAGGTTGGCCTTAGGGAGACCTTAACATAAGATAAGTAAAATGATTAAGGTGAGATCGGTCTTAGGGAAACCTCGACATTAGATAAATAAAATGATTAAGGTGAGGTCAGCCTTAAGGAGACCTCGATATAAGATAAATAAAATTGGTGAGGTCGGCCTTAGGGAGACCTCGACATAAGATAAGTAAAATGATTAACCTTAGGTCGGCCTGAGGGAGACCTCAGTATAAGACAAGTAATATATAAATTGATCTAGGTGAGGTCGGTCTTAGGGAGACCTCGGCATAAGACAAGTAAAATAAAATGATTAAGTTGCCGCCAGGCGCCTCGTGTTCTAGTTCTCCTCTGTTGGTTAACTTCCGCCTAGCGGGTCACATACTACCGCTAGGTGCCACACAAGTACTCGTGTAGTACTGGTTCTGGTTTGGCTTCAGGTGTTGTATTCCATTCCCTTACTCACATATTTACTCAACCAATCCAGTCCTTACGTCTTGGCCTAATAGAAGCACCTACAATACACTATAGTGTCCATAATTACTATACACAAAATTTTACACTCACAATCATCTCCTTAAACTCCTTAGTAACACATAGCCTTGAGTGATTTCCATACTTTATACCATTGATGATGTAGGATTATCTTGATCCATTTTAACATTCAAGAATATGGTGATGGTTGCTTAAGAAAACCTAAGGAAATCCCCACTGGACATTAAGATAACAAAGTTATCTAGATGTGAAGGTTCCTTTCCAAAGGTTCTAGGGAAGAAAAGGGATGGATTGATTACTTATGAAAACAAAGAAAGCTTGTGGAAAATTAAAGGAAGCAATAAAACCGATAACAAAATATAGGCAAGGAAGTAAGCGTTAAAATGAACAAAACATGAAAATGAAAAGGAAGGAAAATGGTGAATGGAAGAATCACGCCACCCTAGAGATAGGCAAAGCCTTGATCTTCTACTAGGGATTAGTGGTGATGCCGCCACTTGAGCTTGCTTAAGATAAGGCTTCAAAGTTTTCTCCCTAAGAAGAAAACCCCTCACAAAGGTTGAACACAATATAGTGAATTTTCTAAAATGATCAACCCCTTCATAAACCTAAGAGCTCCCCTTAAATAGATGTAGCTAGGGGTCTCTTAGCAAAAATCCAAAAGTAACAAGGTCCTTACAAGCAAAAACACAAACATAAAAATCCATCTACAAACTAGGGTAAACATGGCACATGGTATAGAAGGATGTTTAGGCCAAATAGATGCCAAATGCCATTCAAAGATGCTTCTAGCACACTTGGTCTCCAAGGAAAGTGGTCCCTCTTTCTAGAAGCTTCTAGAAAGTTCCCTCCTTTCTCTCTCTTCCACATGTGCTCTCCTTCCACCATCCATTTAGGCGCCACTTGTATTGATCCTAGGAACTTGGATTAACCTATAAAACATAAAGGAAATTAGGATTAGCATGTTGACATGGTTTACCGTAATTAAGTCAAGAGTCAACCTTAAGTCAAAGTCAAGAAGTCAACCTTAGATCAAAGGTCAACAAGTCAACTAAAAGTCAAGGTCAACAAGTCAACTTTAATTAGTCAAACTTGTCAACTTCATGGAATTAAGAAAATAAAAAATAAACTAAGAGATGGACTAGCCTTCCCTTTTGTCATGCTTCTTGTGGTCCTCCTTGGAATGGCTTATTCGTTTGGGTTGGTGGTCATGTCCTCATCAATTGATGCAAGCCAGACATAACAGTTAATTCAGAACACTATTGGTACCACTCAATTTAAATTATAATCTGGTTTATCTTGAAACATAGGCCCATCCCATGGCTAAAAAATTCAAGCTTGTCCATCTATCTCTTACATAAGTACTTATGAACTCTTATATCTCACAATACGAGTTTCTTACAATATGTTCCCTATATCGTCTAACTAATTTCTCCATAATTACCATGCCTCATTGCTTAATGTCCTATAAATACCCATATCTCACCAATTCACCTTCATAAGTTTCAACTTATGTCAAACCCTATAATACTCATCTCCAAAATTTATACTTCACAAGTCCCAGATTAGTTTCCCAACCATCAACATCCCCTACAGCTCACACAAACCACTTTTCTATGATGAAGCGCTTACCGGTAACCATGGTGTCGCCAGGTGGTTCCTACAGTTTCCAAGAACCCCAACTTTCTCCAAGCCCTGCAAACCCTAAACCATGCACACAACTCGGATTTCAATCAATTTAACGGTTCCATAGTCTACAATTCCCATTCCAAACACATTTATCCACTCTTTCCAATGCAACTAAACTAGCAATGTTCCTTAGGATAACAAAACCCCAAATTTCCAGCCCTAAAACATCTCCCCATTGTTCCATTCAAACATGCCCTCAAATACGTGAAATTAAACGTCGTTTGATATCAAAAACATCCTTTAACAATTATAGTAGCTTTCCCTCCGATTAGAATCATCCCAGACCCTGCAAACCCGAAAATCGAGCCAATATGGCTTGCGTTGCCTGGCAGTTCAATCGCCACCGCTATACCCTTCGTCAAAACCCAGAAAATTGGGTTAAACAACTATGCGTCGCTTGGCAGTCGGGAGCTTACCGCCAGGTGGTTCCTCTTCAAAAACCCATAAATAATTTAAAATGCATGTGCCATCTAGCGGCTATGTATAGCCTGCCAGGTGGTTTATAGAAAGTTTTCTAGAAACACGAAAATGCAAACAAGAATGAAATACATTCATACAATTCAGAATATGTCTTGTAATTCAAACTCAAACGAAAAATCCAACACGTAAAACTCCCCTAATCTGGTTTCCTTTGCTTAAAACTTGAATAGCCCTTGATTCTCCCTTGCTTCCAATAGCCTTCCTTAGTTCTCCTCAATTCAACCTCCATGCTTCAGTCAACACACCCACTTTACTTTGATTTATGTATCCCTCTACCTATCCAACAATGCCAACCAAAAAACCTCTCTCTTTTTCCCTTAATTGGCCACTAATTGGTGTCCTAATGTGGGTTTAATGATGCAAAACGAAAATACCATTAACTAAGGTTAATGCTAATCAATTCTTTTTTTATGATGGTTTTCCAGCCCTCCCTTGGCCGTTAGGGTTTCCTTGCCCTTTCACCTTCATGCCAAAGTAAATTTTGGCAAAAATAAAGTTTAGTTTGGGTTCACCAAGGTTCGAACCCATACCATGCCAAATGTCAAAGCAATGCACAACCATTCAATCAATTCATGTTTCGTGATAATTTATATAATTCTATGATTATATTATCACTCAACATGATCAAGCATATTATTAAAACAATAATAATTAAATAACACACAAATGGCATACATAGGACTCAAACCCAAGTGCTTTCACACAACCAAGTACTCTCAACCATTTGAGCTATTACTTTTTCACATCATATCAATCAATATTAAATGCCATAAAGGCTCCCACTACCAGCATTTATTAATTAATTAATTATTTAATTAATTAATTTTCACGGGTCTTACATTCCCCCCACCTTAAAAGTTTTTGTCCTCGAAAATAGGACTTACTAGGAAACAGGTGAGGATAAGACTTCCTCATGAGATCCTCTATCTCCCACGTCATCTCCTGGGTTACCTTGTCCTAAAGTACCTTCACATTTCGAATCTCCTTCCCCTTGAGTTGCTTGCCTTGAGAATCCAAGATTCTCACTTGTCCAACTCCGATCTGCACTGTACTTCCTCAGTCATGACACATGGAAAACATTGTGCAGATTTTCCAGGTGAGGTGGCAAGGCAATCTCGTACGCCACTGGTCCAATCCTCCTTGTAATCTGATACGACCTAATGAATCTATGAGTCAACTTCCTTGACTTTAGATCTCGCCCAAGACCTGCTATGGGAGTAACCTTGAGGAAAACATGGTCACCTACCTTAAACTCAAGCGACCTTCTCCTCTTATCTACATAGGACTTTTGCCGACTCTGAGTTGCACGCATATGATCTTGAATTATCTTCACCTTCTCAGTTGTCACCTGTAAGAATTTTGGCCCAAGTACGATTGACTCCCCATCCTGCTGCCAACATAAAGGAGTCCTACATCTCCGAGCATACAATGGCTCGTATGGTGCCATCTCGGTGCTGGAATGGTAATTGTTACTATATGTGAACTCCACCAATGGCAACATGTCACTCCACGTACTCAGGTGATCTAATATGCATGTCCTTAGAAGATCCTCTAGTGACTGAATGGTTCTCTCAGACTGACCATCTGTTTGAGGATGATACGCTGAGCTCATTCTCAGCTGAGTGTTAGAGATTTTTGCAGCGACTGTTAGAACTTTGATGTAAACCTCGGATCCCAGTTTGACACAATACTCGTGGGCACACCATATAGTCTGACAATCTCCCTGACATATAATTGTGCTAGTTTGTCCAGAGACATCTTCTGATTGATATGTAGGAAATGTGCACACTTTGTCAATCTGTCTACAATAACCCATATTAAGTTATGTCCCCTCATAGACTTCGGCAAGTGCATTACAAAATCCATGGAAATGTTGTCCCATTTCCACTGAGGAATATCAAGAGGCTCCAACGTACCACCTGGCCCCTGATGTTCAATCTTTGCCTTCTAACATACTAGGCATGATGCCACATAATCTTCTATACTAGTCTTTATACATGTCCACTAGAAGGTTACTTTCAAATCTTTATACATCTTAGTCACACCTGGATGTATGCTAAAACGACTCTTATACCCATCTTCCAAGAGCATCTTTATCAATACCAGACTCCTAGGTACACAAACCCTATCTCTGAAACGGAAGATGTCGTCTTTACCTATCCTCAAATCTTTTCTCTTCTTAGTGCCCAACTCACCAATGATCTACTACAGTTCCTGATCATTACCCTGTTCCACCCGAACCTTGTCTAGGAACTCATTAGTGATTCGCAACATATTGTACTGTATATGATCTGCGCCTGTGTGTAAACCCAAGTTCATGTCCCGTAGCTTTTTAATAAGTTCTGGTTCTTTTATCATTATAGCAGACACATGCACTCTCTTTCTGCTCAAAGCGTCTGCAACGACATTGGCTTTACCAAGATGGTACAAAAGCTTAAAGTCGTAGTCCTTCAAATACTCCATCCTCCTATGATGTCTCATGTTTAGTTCCTTATGATCAAACAAGTACTTCAAGCTTTTGTGATCACTGAACACCAGAAACTACGACCCATATAAGTAATGCCTCCAAGTCTTGAGGCTAAATACCTTCGCAACTAGCTCTAAGTCATGCGTAGGGTAGTTCTTCTCATGCACCTTCAGCTGACGAGATGCATAAGCAACATGCCCTTTCTTCTTCATCAGCACACAACCCAGCCCCTGATACGAGGCATCGTAGTACACCTCAAACATTTTGGTTGTGTCAGGATTAACCAAAATTGGTGCAATAGTCAGTCTTCTTTTGATATCCCCAAAGCATGCCTTGCACTCATTCGTCTAAGAGAAAGGCTAGTCCTTTCTGGTGAGTTGTGTCATTGGATGCACCCTCTTGAAGAACCTTTCCACAAATCACCGGTAAGAGTCGACTAACCCCAAAAAACTTATCACCTCAATAACTGTTTGCGGTTTCTCCCACTTCACCATTGTTTCAATCTTAGCTGGATCCACTGCTATTTCTTAGGCTGAGATTACATGGACCAAGAAGTGTACCTCATCCAGCCAAAACTCACACTTTGACTGCTTCCCGTATAACTTATGCTCTCTGAGAATTCCCAGCACCACTCTCAGATGACCTACATGTTCTTCCCGACTCTTAGAATATATTAGTATGTCGTCAATGAATACAACGACAAACTGATCTAAATACGGCCAGAAAATTATGTTCATGTAGTCCATGAATATTGCAGGAGCATTAGTCACCCTAAACGTCATCACCACATACTCATAGTGCCCATAGCGTGACCTAAAAGCTGTCTTCTGCACATCTTCTGGCTTGACTAAGATCTGATGATATCCAGACCTCAAGTCGATCTTAGAGAACACAAGTACTCCCCTCAACTGATCCAACAAATCATTGATCCTCGGCAGTGGGTATTTATTCTTGATGGTAAGCATATTCAACTACTGGTAATCAACATAGTGTTAAGAACTGTCGTCTTTCTTCTTCACCAAGAGCATAGGTGCTCCCTAGGGTGATGCACTCGGTCGGATAAACTTTTTCTCAAGCAGATCCTTAATCTGCTTCTTTAATTCTGCTAATTCAGCTGGTGCCATCCTATATGTTGCCATCGAGACTAGGCCAGATCCAGGGATGAGATCAATGGTGAAGTCCACATCCCTACTTGGTGGAAGTTATGGAATTTCATCTAGAAAGACATTTCCATACTCATCCACCACTGGTATGCTTCGGATCTTCTCCATTGTACTTTTCTTCTCTCTTTGAGCCACTATCATGAAGCAAATGGCTCCAACTTCTATCTCCTTCATCGCCTAATTAGACGATATAAGCTCAAATCCTTCTGTATCCGGGAACACTACCCTACATTGTCCGTAATTGATGACAATATGGTTGCTTGACAGTCAGTCCATTCCCAAAATCACGTCCAAGCCCTCCATTGGCAAGTAGATAAGATTCACCTTGAACCTGCGGCCTACCAATTCCATAGCGCATCCCACACAAAAAAAGCTGGTGGATACCTCGCTAGACGCCAGTGTCGCGATTATTAACTTGCACCCTAGCTCTCGCATCACATGTTCGACCTTCCTCACACATTCATTGGATACAAATGAAGGGGTAGCTCTTGAGTCATACAACACAACCACATTGTTACTAAAAAGCAAGTAAGTATACTACACCAGGTTACCTGACTGAGTCACCTAGGTGGTCGTTAGTGCAAACACACACTCTAGTGTTATAGGCCGCTCTCTAACTGGTTTCTTCGTTGGTGCACTTCCAGCTAGTTTCTTGTTAGGGCAATGTTGTGCATAATGTCAATCTGATCACACACGTAGCACTTGCCAATGCTACTACTGCCACCTGGGCTGCGAGAGGGTTTTAGACAGTCCCTCTAAAGAGGCTCCCCACCATAGTTAAAACATCGCAGTTTCCTGGATGAAGTCGGTGGTCTGTTGTATGGTTTCTTCTTTAGTTTGGAGTCTAAAGTAGTTTTCTACTGTCGGGCCACTCTGCTGGGCCCCATTTCTAGCGGCTCAACCGCCTTGGCCTGCTTTACCAAGACGGGAAATTCCCTAATCCTCAAGGGTACGAGGAATCTATGGAGCTCATGTTTCAGCCAGCCTTCATAGTTTTGACATCTCCATTCCTCTGCGACAGTGGGCGAGTAAAATCTCGCCAAGTACTCAAACTTGTCTTTGTATGCCTGCACAGTCAGGTTCCTCTACTGGAATGTTAGGAATTCAACTTCCCTCTCATGCTTGGCACTGTCAGGAAAGTATTTCTCTAGGAACCTCGTCCTAAAGGAAGTCAAAGTCAAACCTTCTTCTTTAGTATGCATCAACTGCTACATGCCTACCCACCAATATTATGCATCTACCACTAGCAAAAAGGTGACGAAGGTCAATTCTGTGCATTAGTGCACTTTATCACTCTACAGATCTTCTCACACTCTCTGAGCCAAGCATGTGCCTCATCAGGAGTGGATTTGGCTGTCAATTTTGAGGGCTTGTGCCTCATAAAATCGTCCATCGTCACCGGGCCAATGGTTGCTACCACGGCTCTAAGTTGCGTTGCAATGGGTTGTATCGCATCCACCATCCGATGAATTGCATATGCGATCTCATCAATCCCAACGTTATTCCTCCTCCACCTGTTTGCCATAGCCTGAGCACGCCACATTTTCAGTTGTTCACACCAAACAACTTCAGTTAAGACTTAAACAACAACAAGTTAGCAATCATAACTCAAATCAGTCTCGCAAGCGAAACACGGTAAACTCACTCCCTATAGACCCAAATAATCATTTTGAAAACCTTTGCTCTGATACCAAATGTAATATCCCGGCCGGATATTACGAATTTAAATAATAAAATAAAAAAAATAATAATTACTTGTCAATTAATAAAACGTCATTTTCCAAAAACACGGGAAATTTATAACATTTATTACTTTCAATAATAATCATAATCCATAAGTATAAGTAAGATTATAATTATCTAAAAGTCCAGTAATAATCAATAATTACAATTTATTTAAAATCATAAAATCTCCCAAGATTATCCACCTACAACATCATCTGCTCACGTATACCGCGTATACGATCATCGCCACACACAAGGAGATAGGGTGAGCTAACAAGATAAACATATACATACATATATATATATATATACATATATATATATAGCACATTTATATATATATATATATATATATATATATATATATATATATATAACATATATATATATATATATATATATATATATATATATATATATATCACACAATCACACCAAAGAATTCCTTCCTTTGATTCCATAGGACATGGCCACAACCATGTTAATCGTGTTCTACATCTTCTAGTTTTCTAGACATTATCTTCTCTTCAAGTTTTCTATACCCACCATGAGATAATATGTGTGGGTTTTTATTTTGAGCACTTATGCTTTAAGCCTTTTTTCTCTTTACTTGTAACATATAAAACCCACAGTATGAATTAGTTAAATTTTTGCATAATTATCAATTGTGTTATTGATGATTTCAAATAAACATACTTACCATCCCTCAGATGTTTGAAGCTCAAGAAACTGACGCCATGTGTCTTCATCAATCCAAGTGTAATTCAACAATGGATTTTCATCCTTTTTAGATCCAAAGACATACCTAGACGTCAACTTGGTCTTAAAACCACGAAATTTCTCAACCACCGATGACAAACATTTTTGTTTAAGTGTCGTAACATTTGGAATATCAAATGTTAGCTGCAATATAGAAAAGGTCATCAATAATATTGATCATATCATCAACAAAATCAAAGTATAACGTTAATAACATTAATATTAGTTACCAATAAATCCTGTCATATCATTTCTCGATCAACTTCAGTGACATGATCAAAAGATTACATAAGGATTGATATTCTCTCTCGTTCCAATATTCCTAAATAGCTTTTGAAGACGTCTGCAGAACGAGCACTAGGCATTCCAGTGTCGACATTAATATCAACATGTGTTTTCTGACCTTTAGCTCTTCTAATTAACAGTTGTCTCAACCTAGTGGCTCCTCTAGTGGGTCTCTTAGTAGGTGCTTCATCCTTAGATGAAGTATGATGTTCAACCATGTATCTGTGAAATGAAACATAAAAAAACATTAATAAGCAACATATAAAATAACATATAAAACATTATTTAACAAAACACCTAAATTTTAACAAGAACATGAAATTCATACATAAAGTTATTGATTGGTCATATGTATATTGCTTCATCGTGATCTTCTCGAATTGCATGTACATCATCAACTAGATGGATTTCATCAACATTGATTGTTCTTCTAAATGGGTGGGGGACAACAATATTAAGATCACTCAGATTCTCTTCATTAGGATCAATCTATTTTTTTCCATGAAGAGCGACAAACCAATGTTCAGACGCAGGATCTTTAACATAGAAAACTTGAGCTGCTTGTTGTGCCATGATAAATGCCTTGTCTCGATAACCCACCTTTCGAAAATCAACTAGAGTCAATCCTGATTCATCTATTTTGACACCACTCTTATTGTCAACCCACTTACATTTGAACAGTGGAATAGTAAACATGGTATAATCAACCTCCCATATCTCTTGTATTACACCATAGTATGTCATTGATCCTACTACGCGATTTTGATCTTTAGATGTAGAAAATTGTAGCGACTCGGCTTCAAGACTGACTTCACTATTTTGTATTGTGCTTTTATCATCTTGAGACTTCGTATAGAATGTGCAATTATTGATTTCATAACCTGTACAACAGATGACATCAAATTTCAACCCATTCGCTAACCACATCAAAGTCTCAGAACATTGTGAATCTTTCAAAACCTCATATTTAAACCAAGGCATGAATGTTCTATTATGCTCCATCAAATGACATTTCTCTGATTGTCTTGGATTGTTCTCTTTCACAATGACTTTGTGTGCAGATAAGTAAGGCATTACCTCATTTGTATTATTCAATATGTATAGGTGTGCTTGCATCAACTTTTCACGATCTTTGCTAACCACACTCACACCTCAGATGCTGTTACTTATAGAACACATGTTCAACCATGATCTCTGAGGAACTCCTACCAGTTTTGCTTTTGCCATGCAATCTGAACAAAACTTGATACTTTCTTCAGCAATATACCTTTCGATCATTGAAGCTTCTAGACGATATTGATTTTTCACATACGTTTTCAAAATCTTCATCTACCGTTCAATGGGACACATCCATCTTAAGTATACTGGTCCACAAAACTTGATTTCTCTCACTAGATGAACAAGTAAATGTACCATGACGTCAAAAAATGATGGAGGGAAAAACATCTCTAGCTGACACAAGATGATAACAATCTCGGCTTGAAGTTCATCTAACTTTAAAGGAGCAATGACTTTGCTACAATTTGAAAAGAAGAATGCATACAAACGCGTTATAGTTTGTCTAACATTTTTGGGTAAAATTCCACGAATAGCTACAGGTAACAACTATTGCATTAAGATGTGGCAATCGTGAGACTTTAGGCCAACAAGCTTCAAGTCTTGCATGGACACTAAACTTTGAATATTTGAAGAGTATCCTTGAGGTACCTTGACACTCTTTAAACATAAGCAAAAACTTATCTTCTCTTGTCTAGACATAGTGTAACATGCAAGGGGCAAATAAGTACGCCTACGAACCTCCCTTGGTGCTATGTCTTCTCGGATCTTCATTTCAACCAAATCCAAACGAGCATTTACTCCATCTTTTGTCTTTCACTGAATGTTAAGTAGTGTACCAATCAACCTATCACACACATTCTTCTCTACATGCATGACATCTATGCAATGCCTAACTTGTAACTTCGACCAATATGGAAGATAAAAGAATATTGATTTTTTCTTCCAAGGGCTTCATGCAGATGATTTCTTGGACGTTTTACCAAATACATGATGTACTTTATTAACTTTTTCATGAATTTGAATTCCAGTTAATGGAGTTGGTGCTTTGTCATTCTCTTGATGTCCATTGAATGCTTTCTTTAACCTTTGATAGGGATGATTAGCTTGTAAAAACATTCAATAGCACAGATACACGGTCTTCCTTCCATTTTTCAACTGATGAGATGTAGTGTTTTCTTCACATATAGGACATGCTTTATGACCCTTGACATTGTACCCCGACAAATTACCATAAGCTGGAAAGTCATTAATGGTGCAAAATAACATTGCATGCATCATGAAAGTTTCAGAAGCAACAACATCAAATACTTCAACACCATCAACCCGCAACAACTTGAAGTCTTCAACTAGAGGATTGAGATATACATCTATGTCATTTCCAAGCTGCTTTCGACTAGATATCATCATAGACAACATCATGTATTTTCTCTTCATGCAGAGTCTATGAGATAAGTTGTAAATGAATAATATAACGGGCCAACAAATGTGGTTTGTACTTAAATTACCAAATGGATCCATTCCATCGATAGCTAAGCAAAAACGAATATGTCTACATTCTTCATCAAACTTGGGAAATTCCTGATCAATATTTTTCCATTGCATTGAATCAGCTGGATGACGAAGGAGTCCATCACATCTTCTCTCAATTGCATGCCATCTAAGGTTTTTAGCATCTTTAGGATTTGCAAACAAATGCTTAAGTCTGGGCACGATTAGAAGGTACCAGACTACTTTCAAAGTAGATCCTTCCTTCTCTATTTGACCACTATCTTCACTGTTTCTTTTCTGCTTGTACCGTGATGACCCACACTTTGGACATTTTTTCAAATCTTCAATTCTTTTCTGTATAATATGCAATCATTAGGACACGCATGTATCCTTTTATACTCCATACCCATCAAAAAAAGAATTTTCTTGGCATCATAGTTTCGAGTGGGTAGAGTATTTCCCTCGGGAAGCATTTCACTCAAGAGCACGAGCAATTCTGTGAAGCTTTTATCTGTCCAACCATTGGTCGCTTTCAAATTCATAAGTCTTAAAACCGCTGATAATCGCGTGAACTTTGTTGAACCGACATACAACGGAGTTTCCGCATCAGTAGACATCGTCTCATACACATGCGCTTGTGCAAATGCTTCTATGCCAACATACAGTATCATGTCCTCCATATTGTCTTCTTCTACTCGTTCTTCACATCGCTCTTGCCATAGCTCTTTCAGGGTGGAATGGACAACATGTTCAGTTCGAGAAACAGTTGGAATGTTTATTATTTCGCCATGCCATGTCCATATTGTATTACTTCTAAGGAAACCATCACAAATAAGATGTTTCCTAACTTGAGTTGCATTCAATTTTCTCCCATTCAAACAATTGACACAAGGACATCTGAACTTCACCTCATCATCACTTCTCCCCTCATAACGTTACGCATATTTTATAAATTCTTCTACTCGATTCTCATACTCAGCGTTGATACATGGTAAATTAATCCAATCTCGATCCATACTGAAATTGCATGAACAATTTCAGTAATCTTTGAATCAATGCTCATGTCGTAATCAAGGTGTGACCCTATCCCATTTAAGAAGATTCACTTTCTTTATTTTATTGGTACATATTACTTTTAAAATACATATCTTAAATTTCACAAAATTTTGCCAGTATTTCGCATTGGCCTTCAGGATACACGAAGATCAAATATGCACCCGAAGATCAATACAAAACACAATTGACAAATATTCATGAATTTAGGATATGTATTTTAAAATATATATGCACTAATAAACTACTAGAAAGTGATTAATCTTCTTAAACTGTCCAATCGGACAATTCAAGATTCAATACATTTAAATTATTAGTATTCTATCCCATTATATCTAATTAAAAAAAGTAGTTTCTTCAAAATGAAAACTTGGGGATAATACATAATTTTTGTATTGAATCTCAAACGAGAAACTAAGGCTAACTCATAGTATATATAAACAATCCAAACAATCTTAATTCCAATGGAAAAAGAAACAAAAACGAGTTAGAAACTTACCTTGGAGGAATTGAGGAATGGCAGTACGACAATTGTTGAAAAAACCGAGAAGGAGGTGTATTGATGGAGCTTGGTGGAGACATAAAGCTCCAAGTGCAGCGGAAATGATGGAGGAAGCATGGAAGAATGGAAGGCAAGTTTGTAGGCTCTTGCTTGCAATGGATAGGTGAAAGGACGAATTATTTAGAGGTGGTTCTAGCCTAGGAAGGGGGCTAGAGGTAAAGAAAGTAAGCTCTCTAAAAGATGACTCTCAAGTGGTAATAGGGAGGAGTGTTCTCAACTCAAAGTGTCTATTGCACAAAACTTTCAAGTGTTAAAATGTACAAATGGTCTACTTTTGGCTTTTATATGTGAGCCTAAAAGCTATACTAATTCTTGGCCCTTAGATCAAGCTTGGAGGAGAAGCTTTAATCATCACCCTTGGATGGTGGCTTGGAGAAGGAGGCGCATGGGTGGAATGTGGACTTGGCTCCAATGGATGGATGATCCATGAGGTGTAGGAAGAAATGTTGACTTCCACTTAGTGCACCTTTGACCTTTGGTAGCTCATGGCCATATCTCCTATTGGGCTTAGTCAAGCCCAATTTTATCAATTCAACTACACATTGTTTTACTTATTGTTCTAGAAAAACAACTAAACAATGACCCAATTTAAACCTATACCACTTCCTTCATGCATCATCTCATATTTTAGAGATTTCTTTAGCCTATGTGAATAATGTAAAAAAAGCCCATGATTGACTGGATCATCTTGTGAAAGGCCCATGTGAATATTTCTCATCATGCTTCTAGTGATTGGGCCTTGATGTGGGCTTAAGCTTGTTGATGCACTTGAGCTTGGGCTTGTTGGGGTCACATCATCGCCTCCCCCTTGAAGAGGATTTGCCCTCAAATCTTGGTGGTCATCCTCTTCATCAAAAATACCTACAAAATGAACCAAATCAGTAATATTGAAAGTAGGATGCACACCATATTCTGCAGGAAGATCCAATTCATAAGAATTATTATTGATCTTCTTGATGATTTGGAATGGACCATCACCTCGGGGACTAAGTTTGAATTCTCTTATATTAGGAAATCTTTCCTTCTTTAAGTACAACCAAACTAAGTCTCCTTCATTAAAAGACCGAACTCTCTTACCCTTGTTTTAAGAATGAGCAATCTTTTCAACTTGGGCTTGAATTTGGTGTTTAACCTTCTCATGAAAATCTTTTGTGAACTTGGACTTAGAAACCCCTTCTTTATGAGCAAAATCAAAAGAAGTTGGAAGAGGTAATAAGTCCAATGGTGTGAGAGGGTTAAAACTATAAACTACCTCAAAGGGTGACAGTTTGGGGGTGCTATGGACCTCTCTATTGTAAGAAAATTCAATGTGGGGAAGATACTCATCCCAAGATTTATGATTCCCTTTAAGCAAAACCCTAAGCAATTTTTGGAAAGGGATCTATTGACTACCTCGGTTTACCTATCAGTTTATGGGTGACAAGAGGTAGAGAAAGAAAGTTTTGTTCCTAGCCTAGACCACAAGGTCCTTCAAAAATGGCTTAGGAATTTAGCATCCCTATCATACACAATTTTTTTAGGTAAGCCATGGAGGTGAACCACTTCTCTAAACAACAACCTTGCTATGTTGCTAGCATCATCTACTTTGTGGCATGGTATAAAATGTGTCATTTTAGAAAAATGGTCCACTACCACAAATATAGAGTCAACACCCCTAGAAGTCCTTGGAAGCCCTAGGACAAAATCCATACTTATATCCTCCCAAGGGATGAAAGCAACAGGCAAAGGAGTATACATCCCTGAAGGCATTGCGCTAGACTTAGCATGCAAACAATTCAAACAACTAGCGCAATGGTTTTGTATTTCCCTTTTCATATGGGGCCAAAAGAATTTCTCTTT
>Ga0209589_1008770_pt1 | contig 15631 bp, 6 predicted proteins | sample CowpeawhiteBW_FD_187525 | JGI IMG/M metagenome (GOLD analysis project Ga0209589, IMG submission 187525) | Root nodule microbial communities of legume samples collected from California USA - Cow pea white BW (SPAdes) (version 2) | ecosystem: Host-associated > Plants > Roots > Nodule | place: USA... | reverse complement strand
GAGGTGTTAATAATATTTTTTAAATTAAAATAATTAATTCATCAATTTATTATTTAAGTAACGGTTTTTTTATTTGATATTTTCTAAAATTTATTTATTTATTTAAACTAAATTAACTATTTATAATAAAAAAATTACTTACAAAGTAAATTAAATAAATAAAAGACTAAAATTATATTTTATTATAAAATTTATCTATGTTGATTTTCATAATTATAATTTTAATATTTTTTTGTTATTATAAAAAAAATTGCATGTGTTCGCAAGTGATAATAATAAATGTTACTATCACAAAATATATGAATCTGCAAATTTTTATATCAATGAATCTGAGTCAATTGACAATGAGATCAATAAATAGATTTAAAAATATAAAAGGTAAACATTAACATAATCAATTATAAATTTAGGAAATATAAATTTAGGAAATTGATGGGTTCAACTCAAAGATCCTCGGGTGTGTCTACTCCTAGATATGCATGTGAAGTGTAAGACAAATACATGTTTGGTTTCGGTTTCTACATTTTCTTTGTGAATAATTACATGATTATTACGTTAGTTTTTTATCTAATAGAAAATAAATAAATCTATTTTTGTAAATTTTGCATGAATAACTAAAAAGAGAAAAACCTATTTTCTAAAGTCATGGATAAAATAAATATATAAAATCTAAAAGAAACTAAAACAGACTAAATAAATAGAATAAGGATAAATCTCCTAGAAAAGAGTATAACCTAACATCGATTCTCATAGTTTTGATAATGCAAAAGAAAATACGATTCATGTTAAACTTTATAGATTTAGATTATTCTTGCTGGGTGCATTAATTGGCTTCTCATATTAATATTATATAATTTATTAAAAATCTAAAATGTAAAAATAAATAATTAAACTAATTACTACGTTTGCGTGTTTTTAAATTTATGTTCTAAAACTGTAGTATAAACGCGTGTTTGGATATAAATAATTTAATTTAATGCTCCTTATATTTTACATATAAATCGCGTGTTTGGATATAAATAATTTAATTTAATGCTCGTTATATTTTACATATTTATATGTACTATTGAATTGTTTATAGGTTTTATTAATATAAACTGAAACCTATCTTACCCAACTTTAATGAAGATACCGAATTTATTTATGAAACTGTTGACGGCGTGGAGGGTCTCATTAATTGCTTCTTCGATGAATCATGCAGTTTGCTTCTGAATTAGCAAGAAAATGTAAAAGATTTATTTTTATAAACTAATGATTTCATGAGAATAATTCAGCTATTTTAATTATCTAGTAACTGGATTTTTTTAATTCAGAGGTTAAATGAGTTTGGGTTGAATTAAATATAGGTTAATTCTTGATATATAATAAGCACTCCTTATTAGTTTTTTATTATTTTTTGATATATAAATTATCTTATTGTAATGTTTACGAAAGAATATGAAATTTTGATTGCACTATTATAAAATAAATGGATTGAATCAATTTACTAATCTACGAATTTTTAATTCAATTTATAAAATTTCTAGTTTATAGAAAAAATAAATCGTACCCAGCGGACTCAATTTTAGTTTAACTTTTATCGAGTCAATTCATGTTAATGGGTTGATTCACTTTTAATTTAGTAATATGTTGGATGAAAGATAAAATTTTATAGTAATTCTAATGATATTTAATGTAACAAAAATAAAATAAAACCCACCTTTGTTAATTTAAGGACATAAACAAGTGGAGGAATATATTCTCCGAAGACAAAATATTTTTTTGTTTTTTTAACTTTCTTATTGGGTAAAAAATTTATTACATCGCAATTAGATGTTATTCCAAATTTGAATTAATATTTTTATTGGACAAAATATTGGTGCATTTTGGACTTTCTAAATCGGACTTTATGCCTCGATTATAGCAGAAACGAGACATATAAATAAGTGGTGACAATTTTGTAATTTATGCAACACTTTATGCATCGTTATCAGTTGACTCGAGGCAGAAACCTGTCTTATGCTTCGATTCTGAGAGATCCGAGGCCTAAAGCCTCTTCAAATTTCCCCCCCTCCCGCCACTTGGAATTTTTGAATTTAAAACAAAAGCTTTATGCCTCGGTTGTTACTGACCGAGGCAGTAAAGTCAGTTTATGCCTCGGTTGTTACTCACCCGAGGTAGTAAAGTGGCCTACTAAATAATTTTTTTTCTTTTTATTTGGACTCTATTGCCTCGGGTGTTAAGAGCCGAGGAAAAATATGTTGATGTTGATATGCCTCAGTTTTCAATTGAACCGAAGCAGAATGTGGGTCAAATATCCTTAAATCCAGAAATAGATTCATCTTCTTCCTTATGCGCGAAAACAATCTTTGGTGCGCGAAATCTCATCTTCTCTGTTCAGTCCCATGACCCACCATCGCAGATCCGCCGCTGTGCCCGCCTTCTCTGCCTACTGCTGACGTTATGCCTCCTCCGACGAGAACAACAGTTGCCCACCTTCATCCGCATATTGGGGTATTTTTTGCGTTTTCATTTTGCGATTTGAATCCATTTTCTTGGGTGCTTTTCCTGTAGTGTTGGGGTTTGTCTTGCTGCATTTCCTCACGTTTTAGTGCAGGTGAACTGTGAATAGTGGTTGATTAAATGGTTGTTGGCACGAGATTTTGGATGCACGAGGTGGTGGGTAAAGACTCGTGTTTTTCAGCTATAGGCTGACGACGATGACCATGGTGATGTTTTGCGAACTGGTGGAGTTGCATTTAGGGTCAACAAGACGTTGTAGGTGGTTTCCGTTGATGGTGTTTGAAACACAAGGAGATCTGCGAATGGTAATGGAGGTGTTTTCCAGTGAGGCTCACATATTGTGCTTGCTCGTGTTCTTACAGGTTTCATCCATTTTTGAATTATTTTTTTTAATTTTTAACATATTTTATGCCTCAGTTGGCATCAGGACCGATGCAGTAATGATGAGATATGCCTCGGATAAAAACCGAGGCAGAAAGGTGAACTTTTTTTACCTTGACTAGATATGTCTCGGGTCTAAAACCGAGGCCAAATGACCAAAATAACCGCGGCAAAAACCCGTTCCTGCACTGGTAAAATCAAATAGATCATTCTTAAAACACAAAAATTTAGGGACAATGACAAACACTAAAGAAATGTGTTCTCCAAAAACTATATTATATTTATTTTTTTCATATTTCTTGTTTAACTTAATAGTTTAAAGAAAGATGATAATGAGATTATACATAACTTGGAATTTAAAAAGATATCCTAATTTTAAAGAAAGAAAAGATATCATAATTGATAATCACATGATTTATGAGAAAGATTTGTAACTTATTTCTTGAATTTGATCTTCAAAACCTAGATATTAGCTTTCAAATGGTATAAGAATGAATGCAATCGGATACTTTTGGACCGTTAAACTATGCACAATGGTTGAAGACACATTTATTTCTTTTTATTATGGTTTAGACTCTAATATGACTATAGACTTTAATATAACTCAGATATTAAATAATATTAAATAATATCAAAATATATTGTTCTTACACGGACAAATAAATATCATGTAGAGTTCTCCATGCAACCTTTCTAGTCTTCAAAGTCTTCACCCTAAGGTATCTCATCCTCAAATCTCAAGCATGAGAAGAAGCGATGTGCCTGCAAAAAACACATTGATGCTTAAGTTGGTGTGAGGTTCTAGGGTTCTAGGCTCTAATGTCATAATAGTAACGTAAGAAACATACTTCGTAAAATGTGTTTTTTTATAGTAGAATTTATGGGCCTTACCTGATTGAGCTTTAATTTAGTAGTCTTGATTACTCGATAATTAGGGTAAGTTTCCTAACTTGTGGTTACCTTGATGATTTAGCTAACTTGACCTGATTAATTTATTCACCTCGAATACATGTCGTCTTACTGGGTTGACACGTACCCGACCTGGTCGTGTACTGGATAGGTGATTTTCAACAACTCTTGGGATCTTAATGCCTTAAGGGAGGATGGATTCATTACGCGTTGGGGTGACGATGGGTACACCATATCGAGGATGGCTTCATCTTCTTTGGGTTGTGTTTCTTGAGGGATAAGGACATGTAGTCCATCAGCCTACCAATCTTGATGTGTTTGCATGCAAAAGACTGTATGGTGGGACGAGCACTCCAAGCTTGAGGTAGGGATGAGTACTTCATGCTTGAGGTGGGACAAGTACTCCATGCTTTGAGGTGGGACGAGTACTTCACGCCTTCATCTTGTATGTACTAAAATAGCATTGTGCAGCTAATCGCAACACTTCTTTAAAAACTTTACAAGTGATTTTAACATAAAAATAATTTATTTAAAAAAAAATTTGGTCAATGATTTGTTAAAATATAAAAATGAAAGCTCTAGATATTTATTCTAAATAATTAACCCATATGTGAGTATTGTTTTTCTTTGTCAATTAATGAAGCCTACCGGAAACCCAATATCATGAAAAGCTAATAAAATTTCGTACTCAATTTGTATACCCACAACAACAACATTGTCTTAGATATGGCAACATCTTAATAGTTTTACCTTCAAACACATACATTTCTATCTTTCCAAATTCTTCAACTAATTGTATATATATCACAATAAACATAATTTTGTCCTTCTTAAACATAGGAGGAGTAAAGCTAAACCAATAATTTTTAACAATATAAAGTATATATATTCAAAATTTATATGTAAAAACATTCAATGGATCTTGATCAAAATTTTTGAAGGAGCCAAAATAATATATTCAAAATTTATATATTTAATCATTGTCACTAATATAACAAAAATATATATAATTTAGTGTTGAAATCTCCTTGTATGTTTCTTCTTATGAAAATGATAGTTATGAAGATGTATTTGATATGAAACTCATTTTAAATAACCTTTTACTAATTTCATCTAGTTGGATATTCCCATATTTGAAGATGTTTTCCTGGAATAAGTTTGAAAAAGTTAATATGAAACTTCCAACATGTAATTCTTTGAATCTTAAGAAAGGGTTCTCTAATTATATCCTTAGTATGATGCTTCAAAATATGTGAATATGTAAATTTGAATTGTTTTCATATCAACGATATCTTTCCTTTGTCACTTTAAAAAAGATTTATTGTTTATATTTGTATTGACAAAAAATGAGAGCAGGAATAATGAATTTGTTAGGAGTAATGAATTTGTGTCTTTCTATTATTTTTTCAGAAACGAAAGAAGATATGCAAGAATAGAGGATGAATACAATATGTGAGAAACTTGAAAAATAATGAGAGAGAACAAAGAAAATATCCAATAAATCTTATTATTCTTATTATATTTAATTTTATATTTTATTATTTATTAACATTAAATATTATATCTTATAAAAGAAAGAAAAATCTATCTAAAAAACTTAAAAAAATTATTTAAATTTTTTTTAACATATATTTTAAAAAAAAATTAAAAATTTGCCGGAGGAGACATGACCCCTATAAACCTACTAAGATCTGCCATTATTAACATTGTCATTGATATTAACCATTAATTTTAAGAAACATAATTATTAATTGAAAAATGAGTGATAAATAAGTCATAGTTAAAACTTGACTATAAAATACACACATGATAGTTAAGATTTCATTATGTTTCTAAAAAAGAACTTCTTTACACAATTATTTTGAAAAAAAAATATAATAAGAACACTTACACTAGTTACGGTAAGAACTTGAAAAATAATACAATATATAATATTCAAACATTCTGTTTTGATGAATAAAGAAATATTTTTGCATGAGAAACATTAAAAGCTCTTGTAAAAAAAATATTATTATATTATGTTGTTTTTTTGTAACTTGCACCTTTTAATGGAAGCGTTTGTTTGATCATAAGTCTTCTATATTATCGTCTTTTTCATCTTTTTTAGCAAGCGATAGGATTAATCCAGTACCACTTAAATTAGTGGTTAAAATCTTTTATCATAGCCTATTTTCTAAAATAGAAGATTTTCTATAAAAAAATCATACTCAATATCAATAAATTATGACCAAAATTATATAAGATATTAGTATATACTTGTCATTCAACCCAAAACCTTAAGGTAATGAGTTGGTGGATCCTTATATTTATATACTTGTCATCTTTCTAATGTTTATTCAATGTAGGACTTCCAACTGACCTTAAACTCTTAACAAATTATTGTTAAAAGAACAATTGAAAAATATCAATCATGATTATTAAAGAATAGAGCTAATGTAGTATATTTTTTTATCAAAATTTTGTCATTATTGACTCTTTTCCATTGTTTACAAAAGCATAATCATTATTGATCCTTAAGTTACTCTGTAAAGCTTTAGCAATCAAAATTGGAGAATTTTTGTTTTAGAATAAATGGTTATACTAAAAGAAAATAAGAACTGGGGAGTTGTTTCACTTCGAAAAGAAACACAACTTATTTGCTACAAATGGATATGTATTACAAAACTAAATATATATGGAAATATACATGAATTGATTAGTTACGTAAAGCTTTGCCAAACTCGTGGTATAGATTAATATCGGAAATAATGTTAACCTAATTGGCAAAGCTAAATCTGATTAAAACCCGACAATTTATCTTGTAGCAAATTGCATCAAATGAGGAAGTTTTTATGAAAGCACAAGATTTGAATGAGAAGATCATAATACAATACGTGAGTTTGATAAATCATCTAAAAAAACCAATAACAATGTAGAATAGATTTTGGGCACAGAAAAGGTTAAGTTGTTCACACCATATTTGAAAGGAAATCTATAAAATGAATTCTTACAATCTATTTAAATGACATTGTCTTTATTCACCCATCCATCGCTACAAACAAGTGGTGATCACATCGGACAACTACAATACTTTATTGGGATAAAAGGAAATTTTCATCTCCCAAAAAAGTAGAGATTTGATTTTCTTAAAGAAATATGCAGATGTGAAAGAGAAGCTAATAAAAATAAATAAATAAACAAGCATATTTAGTAGTCACACTTCCAAATTTTATTAGCGTCAATATATTTCAAATTTTTTTACGGTGAATCCCTTGCAATTAATAGTCGTGTTTGTCGGGTACAGAACACGTCAATCGTAAAAGTATTTGTTTATTGTTAGCATTAACTTTTTCAAAAAACTTATGTTTGTTTATGATTACATTATTAATATTGGGTTTATTAATGTTGAGAAAAGAGTGGTAATTATTAGTGGCATAGATGAAAATGGAGTATTTATTTAGAAGGGAAAAGGAAGGAAGAGTAAATGAAAAGGGAAAAAGCAAAGGTGTTACACGTCAACCAAATTAATAGGCACTGTTCCCCACCGCATGGTCCATTGCAACTTTACCTTTGCTATCTTAACCAGGCTTGGGTAACTTAACCATAGCAGGCGGTCAGTTCCTAACCTAACCTCACACTGTTCCCCTGTGGTCCCCCAATCCCCCTAAACACACCTCATTCCGTTTTTTCAATGACACTCAAATAAAAACTATAAAAGAAATCCCCTATTTATTATAATGATGATATAATTATAGTTCTTTTCACTCCCTCAGTATATATATAAATACATAGTTATATACATATATATCCACCTCTTCTCCTTCTATATATGACTCTATTCCCTCATAGGTCTATATATGTACAGGCTAAGCTAAACTAAACTAAATCCTTCTCTCTCTCTTCCTCACAACACTCGATCTCCAAATTCAGAGCACAGCAGGTGTAGCAGGCATAAACCTTGGCTTCCACACAGACATATATCCCCTATCACTCCAGTTAGTTATCTAACGGTTTTCTATTATCTCACTCACTTTCTCCCCACTTTACCCTTTTTTTTCTCTCGCTTATGCCATCCCATCACTAGCAGAGACCACCATTTTATTCAACCAAAGGGAGAATGATAAGCTGGGCCGATTTGTACACCGTCTTGACGGCGGTCATTCCGCTCTATGTCGCCATGATCTTAGCGTACGGTTCGGTACGGTGGTGGAAGATATTCTCGCCGGACCAGTGCTCCGGAATAAACCGCTTCGTGGCGATCTTCGCCGTTCCGCTTCTTTCCTTCCATTTCATCTCCACCAACAATCCTTACGCCATGAACTTCCGCTTCATCGCTGCCGACACGCTCCAGAAAATCATCATGCTCTTTGCCTTGGCAATCTGGACCAACTTCACCGCCAACGGGAGCCTCGAGTGGATGATTACCATTTTCTCCCTCTCTACATTGCCCAACACGCTAGTCATGGGAATCCCGCTCCTTATCGCCATGTACGGCGAATATTCCGGCAGCCTCATGGTCCAGGTGGTCGTGCTCCAGTGCATCATCTGGTACACGCTCCTCCTCTTCCTCTTCGAGTACCGCGGCGCCAAGCTCCTGATCATGGAACAGTTCCCCGAAACCGCTGCTTCCATTGTTTCCTTCAAGGTCGACTCCGACGTTGTTTCGCTCGACGGGAGGGATTTCCTCGAAACCGATGCTGAAGTCGGCGACGATGGCAAGCTCCACGTCACCGTTAGGAAGTCCAATGCTTCTAGAAGGTCCTTCATGATGACACCTCGCCCCTCTAACCTCACCGGTGCCGAGATTTACAGCCTCAGCTCCTCCCGTAACCCCACGCCACGTGGCTCCAACTTCAACCATGCGGATTTCTACTCCATGATGGGCTACGCGCCTAGGCATTCTAACTTCGGCGCTGCGGATTTGTACTCCGTGCAGTCCACGTCACGCGGAGTCACGCCGAGGCCCTCCAATTTCGAAGAGAACTCTGCACCCGCACCGCAGGCTATCAGCTCCCCAAGGTTCGGCTTCTACCCCGCCGTGCAGACGGTGCCCGCCGCCTACCCTGCTCCCAACCCGGAATTCTCTTCTGGATTAACGAAGAGTGTGAGCAAGAATTCGCAGACGCAGCCACAGCCACAGCCACAGCCTCAGTCCCAGCCGCAAGCTCAAGCTACTCCTCAAGTTTCTCAACCGCCTAACAGTAGTAACAAAGCCAGCCACGACGCTAAGGAGCTCCACATGTTCGTTTGGAGCTCCAGCGCCTCGCCGGTTTCTGAAGCGGGCGGCCTCCATTTCAGTGGAGCCGATTTCGGAGCTTCCGACCAATCGGGCCGCTCCGATCAAGGTGCCAAGGAGATCAGGATGCTAGTAGCCGACGAACACCCTCAAAATGGAGAAGCGAACAAAGGTAGTACCACTAGATTCTTTCTTTTTCTTTTTTTTTTTCTCTCCTCGACCTAAATTCACTTCAGTTTAAAACTAGTTTCGGCTCAATTTTCTAATTAAAGTTGAAGTCTTCAATCAAAGTTTAAATCTGTGGTTGAACAAGAGAACTTGGTAAATTTGGAACTTAATTTAGGCTTTGTTCTGAGGAAGTGATTTAATTTGGGTGATTGTGGGTTGTAACTGAAGCTGCAGCAGAAGGAGAATTTAGGGCTGAAGATTTGAAGTTTCCAGGGAAAGAAGGTGAACAGGCGGAGGAAGAAGCAGAGAAAGGAGGAGCCGCCGGGCTGAACAAGCTGGGTTCCAGTTCAACGGTGGAGTTACACCCAAAATCCGGCATAGCCGCGGCGGCGAAACACATGCCTCCGGCGAGTGTGATGACCCGTCTAATACTGATTATGGTGTGGCGGAAGCTTATCCGCAACCCCAACACTTACTCTAGCCTCATTGGTGTGGTTTGGTCTCTGGTGGCGTTTAGGTAAGTAAATTTCAAAGTCAATCTGGAAGAAGGAGGATGAATTTTTGTCATGGTTTTGACTTTTAGGGTTTAGCTATTATTATTACTGTAGGATGGTTATTTTGTGTTGACGTAGTTGTGATATATGATTACTAATTAATTAATTAATTAATTGCAGGTGGCATGTGCACATGCCCAAAATAATAGAGAAATCAATCTCCATACTGTCTGATGCTGGTCTTGGAATGGCTATGTTCAGCTTGGGTGAGTGGCCGTGATAATTTGTCCAAATTCTTGCTCTTCCAATAATTTCATTCCCCTATATTTGCAATTCCTTTCCTCTTTGGCGAAAACATCGTTATTCATGATGGCTCCCTTTTCCGATGTTAAAACGTACATTGATGAGAGTAACTGATGATGCTGTTCATGTGATTGTATTTAAATAACTTTGTTGGTTCGTTTCTTGGAGTTTCAACAATGCTACTAAAAATAATTGTTTGTGGAAAATATGAGATGAGAATGTTGATTGAATGCAATGGTAAGGTGAGTGTGATGAATGTGTGAAAAGTATGGATTTGGGGTAGAGCAAGTAATTAGCATAAACAAAGTAATGGGCGTCCATTGAAATGAAGTTTGTTACCACATAACACAAGCAGATGATGTTGTTCACTAGACGATAATATGGGGATTGCATAGTGATAGTGCAATGTCCCCGACATGTGGGGTCTGGTCTTGAACAACGTCTCTATGCGGTCCAGGGCGGTGGTGGGGACCTGTACCATTTTTGGACCCGGATTAGGCAAAGGTAGTTGATTTAGACGAATCAAGCAGTACTAAAAATATCTTTTCATTCACAAAACTTAAAAGCATTTTCCCATCATGCCGTGACTGTAAATTTTCGCTCCCTTTTTCCTTCTCTTCTCTTTTCATTTTCACCTTTTTACCCTTTCGGCCAAGCAAATTATTGAGGACTAACCTTTCGCGGTTTTTGCGCTTCTATGTAGGTCTCTTCATGGCTCTTCAACCCAACATAATTGCGTGTGGGAACTCAGTTGCAACATTTGCCATGGCTGTTCGATTCCTCACAGGTCCCGCCGTCATGGCTGCAGCTTCAATCGCTGTTGGCTTACGTGGCACTCTCTTACGTGTAGCTATTGTTCAGGTAATTAACCTTGACCTATAATCCTATTTGATTGATATCACACTGTTAATCTTACTTGCGTGAGCAAATTACTTTGATATCTTTGAATGCTACAGAGGAAGTGATAGATTTTCAATAGTTAGGACCCTTTGGCACTGTACATTCTAGGAGAGAATAACCCAATAACAAATCGTCAAATAGACTCTTTCCACTTAACTAATTATAATTTTTACTAAATTTTAGTTACTGATAAACAATTTTAATGAAAGCGTATTTTATAGCATCTTACATTTTATATGAAATCTTAATGGATTTCTCAAGTTCAATTTTGGCTATCATGTTAAACATGATTTGAAGTAAAGACCCTGGAATGCTAACTAGCTTAATATCCAATTATTGTTCATAGGCTGCACTTCCACAAGGGATTGTTCCGTTTGTGTTTGCCAAGGAGTACAACGTTCATCCAGCCATTCTTAGCACAGGGTAAGTGACTAAAGTTGCTTATTTTTATTTTTATTTTTGTTCTTTTTCTTAAGAAAGAAGTTAACAGTTTCTCGTGAAATTTGCAAACTTAAATTGCAGGGTTATATTCGGGATGTTGATAGCTCTACCAATTACTCTAGTCTACTACATATTACTTGGTTTGTAAAATATGTATGCAGTAGTAGTCAGCACATCAGGACAGAATGAATGACCCTTTCGAACTTTTTTTATACTTTGGGAGTTAGCATGCATGCCTGGTGACCACAGTGGATTATACTGTTATTAACAAAGATGTGGATCTTCTAAGCTGAGAGAACAAAAGCCACAAACTAAACTAGTATCCTTAAAGCAGAGGAGATCCTCGAGAGTTTCCAAAATTTTTGGAATTTCTGAAAAAATTGACCAATTGGCCCAAATCCTCATAATTCTAATCCCCTATCAAAAGTCCAAAATAGACGCAGTTTTCAAAAGCAGAGAGAGAGGAACAAGTACAGGTTATGGGAGACATAGCAGAGGAAAACAGGGGAAAGCTCGCATGAGCAGAGTCAAAGAAATCTAGAAATGGTTCCCTCCGTATCTGCATTGTAAATTTTATTAGAGTCATGTTTGTGTCATCAAGTAACAAAGACAGCTGAGCAATTGGGTAGGGGAAATGAAATTGGAATATAAGCTGAAGATTGGTTTCTTTAGTTTTGTTTAGTCATTTGTTTACTTAGATTTTTATTATTATATAATGGGTTTGTTTAAGTTTTGTTTTTGTCTCTGATCAACCGCGGATCCCGCAATTATTTGCGTTTGTCGTCTTTCTTTGGTCACGTTATTTGTTTAGTATATTTGTATGTGATGAAGTAAAAAGAGCAAAAGGTGATGTTGGCTATTTTTCTGGTTTAAAGAGAGGCAGATCTGGAAATGAAGATGGGACCATGAGACTGAGAGTTGAACTTTCAGAACATCGTCTTTACAGTGAGTGGGGATTATGTACTTTTTCTGTGAAGTTGAGTGATGGGTGATGGAAGGAAAAATTATTTTATAAAACTAAAAATGAAATGAAGAGCACAAAACTTTTATTTGTGCTTTTTGGGTAGTGATGTACCCACAACCCTAACTAGCTAGTAACTCATAGTCAATAACACCTTTATCAGGAGTTGAGCTAGCGTGAGAGTGGAGGTGGGTTGGTCAGCACTCAACTTTTTTACCAGGAAAACGATGCCACTTCAAACTCATCATCCCCTACGCCTCCTTCAATTATATTCATATCGTGACAGTTGTAAGGGAAAAATAAAACAAAAAAACAAAATATGGTTATCTCAAACCATAGATGGCCCATCAAAACGAGACTAGGCTGTTTTTTGTGAACATCAAGTAATCAACACCATGCAATTTTGTGCCTCTACTGTATTTTTTTTTCAGCATACTAAAGCTAAAATTTTAAGCCCAAAGCCTTTTGTTAATCACATAATTATTTATGTTGCTTCATTTTTTTCTCTAATGTACATATGTTCACTTTGTAGTAATAATAACATTTCTCTAATGTACATATGTTCACTTTGTAGTAATAATAATATTAAGAATATATATGAATTTTAATAGAAGATTAAATTTTCTTTGAGAATTTTTTAGAATTCTTTGTTAGAAGACTTAAATTTGATCTTACTAAAGTTACGTTTGGAGATCAACCACATTAATATCTTTCTTTCCCCAAACTGAATATCAGAATCATCCTCCTCCCTTATTTTTCTCATTAGTTATCAAAATTACGATTATTGATATTGAGTGAGTATTTTTGTTCACTTTCAATTATTTATTTTAAATTATTCCTCAACTCAATGCATATCACAAATTCTTTATTAATATTTTTTTTACAAATTGAGAGCAAATTGAAGGAGAATTTCAAAGATATAAAAAGGAAAAAAAAAAGAGAAAAGGAATAATGATAAAGAGAATATATTTCGTTGGTATTGGAAAAGACAAGCTCAAATTATGATAATAGAAAGAGATGGAGAAACGAAAAACAAAGAAAACAAAATTAGTGAAAAAAACAAATAAAGAAAAATATTTGAGAGGAAAACAAGTTAAGGAGAAGGTATTGGAAAAGACGGGCTCAAATTATGATAATAGAAAGAGATGGAGAAAGGGAAAAACAAAGAAAAGAAAATTAGTGAAAAAAAACAAATAAAGAAAAATATATGAGAGGAAAACAAGTTAAGGAGAAGGAGTTGAGAGAAAAAGAAAAACACATGGTTTCGCTTACTAGATAGCGAGTTAACATCTTTCAACAAATACCAAGTGATGATTTTTTTATTTTTCGTAGAGAGGGTACATTAGGTTTGTGTGTGTGTGTATATATATATATACATATATATATATATATATATATATATATATATATATATATATATATATATATATATACACACACACACATATATATATATATATATATATATATATATACACACACACACACACATATATATATATATATATATATATATATATATATATATATATATATGGTTACTTAATTGTGAATATTTTAATAATTTAAACGAAGACAAAGATGTGGCGGAGACGGGTATTATGGCAGGGATATGTGCATCCCCATTCCTATCCCCATGCCCAATTGAAAAAGTCGGGGATTCCCATACCCATACCCAGACCCAGTCAATGCGGGGATTCTCGTCAAAATGAAGACGGGTTCGGGCAATACTCATGGGGGCGGATTTATTTGACATCTCTAACTAGAACTTAAGGTTGACATATGAAGTTGATTACATAGATATCATGCCAAAGACATCCCATGTAGCTAACTAACACAAAAGTAAGCAGACATCAACGTGACAGTAGGCCAACATGTATACGACTTTCCTCCCAACCTAACTTAGACAAATTTAAGTAAATTACTAACAAGACATCTAATAGAAATTGGGCCTGCTAAGACAAGTCCAAATAACCCTAATCGAAGGTCCAAAGCCTAGGCCTATAAAGAGTAATTAAAGTAGTCAAAAGTCAATTAAATCATTATAAATACAAGTGAACCCAGGTAATTAAAGGTATGCACTTCATTAATCCACTAATCTGTTATTTAACTTTGGGTTAAATATGTTTTTGGTCCCTCAACTTTAAGTGGATTTTGGAATTAGTCCATTTTGAAACTTTGGACCAATTTAGTCCTTCATTTTTTAAAATACGTGGATTTAGTCCTTTTAATCAAATCTTGTTAAATTTATTTGGCATTTCAAACGTGTTTTATAATAGTATTTGACTTGACATTAAAGCAAAAATGTGTCAAACAGTATAAACAACTCAAATATGATTCTGAAATGCGTACCAAACATCAAATAAACTTAACAAAATTTAATTAAAAGGACTAAATCCATATATTTCGAAAGATGAAGGATTAAATTGGTGCAAAGTTTCAAATTAGACTAATTCCAAAATTCACTGAAAGTTAAGGGACCAAAAACATATTTAACCCTTTAACTTTGGAAGAGCTCTGCTTATTTGATCGTTGGAGTCTCTTTTGCATATACAACCTCCATTCGTAGTAGGGAAGATAGCGGACAACACATACTTAATAGACGAACGAGACCTGGGATATTAATCCATTGAGAAACCTAGAACTTGTTGTAAAATATTATTTTGGTTTCATAATAACTTCGTATTTTGCAGTAGGAAGGAAATGAGTTTTAAAATTAAAATGCATTAACAATATTAAATTACTTAAAATTACAAATTAATTTAAAAAGTAATAATGAATAATCATTGAGTAAGCGAACTTTAAAAATTGATACTTACAAATTAGTATCAGATTTTAAAATATGATGTTATTAACTTATTAGTTTATGGTTCCATGTGTTAGCGTCGACTTATAACTAATATTTATCAATTTTTTTTATAGTAACTAGCGTACATACAGGCGTGACAGTTATCGCGTATGTGTGTATACATATTTTAAATATGTGTGATATTATATTAATAGATGATAATAATATAATGTTATTAAGTTAATATATAAAATAAAATTATATTTATTAAAAATAAAGTGAAATATATAAAAAAAGATGAGAGAATAATTATTGATAAATAGAAAAAAGAAGTTTGTAAAAATAAAGATCAATTTTCAAAAATTTAATAAATAATTATATTTAAAAAAAAAATTGACATTTTGAAATGTGAACAGAAAAGATAGAATATTCTTTATATATTACTAGTGTAAACACAGGCGCTATCGCGCCTGTGTGTACGCATTTTTTGAATTATATTAATAATTGATGATATTGTAATGTTATTAATTTAATAAACAAAATAACAAAATAAAAGTATATTTATAAAA
>Ga0209589_1008767_pt1 | contig 15635 bp, 13 predicted proteins | sample CowpeawhiteBW_FD_187525 | JGI IMG/M metagenome (GOLD analysis project Ga0209589, IMG submission 187525) | Root nodule microbial communities of legume samples collected from California USA - Cow pea white BW (SPAdes) (version 2) | ecosystem: Host-associated > Plants > Roots > Nodule | place: USA... | reverse complement strand
TCGAGTGTTAAAAGCAATTGATATATTGAGATCTATTCCTAGCATCACAGTATATCAAGTATCATTGTTCAAATCAGATTTTCAGAAATACTTTCCAGTCAGATCTAAAAATCAAAATCAAAACATGTATTGATCAGATAGAAGTAAGCATTAAGAGCAGAACAATAATACCAATATTGAGTAAAATAGAAATGCTATATATAAATATCACAAGATTACATCCAAGTTCGAGTATATTACATTCAATCCCAAGGAAAGAGATTAGCCACTCATGGTAGCCAACAAAATCCTATGAGCTAAGAAGAAGAAAAAGAAAATGAGAAATTGTGTTATGCTTTCGTGTTTGCAACTCTCCAGATCTTCAAGTGTGTGTTTGTTCTCCAAAATCCCAGCTGCCTTCACTTTCTGATGCACGGAGAATTTATACTCCACGAAGGTCTCGCTCAAGCTACCTGAGTCTCGCTTGAGCAAGACATCATTCTTCATGCTAAAGAAAGCCTCTCGCTTAGGCGAGACGTGCTGAAGCCAATATCTCGCTTTCGCTTAGGCGAGATTGGCAGCATCTGATCTCGCTTGGGCGAGAATGGCGGCAAGAGAGGGTCTCCACTGCACGAGCGCTCGCTTAAGCTAGGTCCTGCGTCGCTTAGGCGAGAATGGCGGCAGTGGCTTTAGCTTGAGCGAGCATGTTTTGGTTTGAGCGACCTTGACAGCCTTTCTTCCCTATTTTCTCTATTTCTTGCTTTCTCCTTTGCTCCTCTTAAGTTTTTTCCTCTCTCTACTCTATTACACCTGAAATTTACAAAAAACAGGGACCAAGTGACTTCTTTTCAACAAAAACTTGGAAGTTCATTCTTTACTAGATTTAGGGATAATCAATCATGATATAAACAAAAATTAAGAACATAAGTGCCCTCATTTCATATGAAAATTACTCATTTTTGGCACTTATCACTCATATTAAAACTCATGAATCATAATTCCCTCTCACTCATACAAGGTCACTCAATTCATACAATTCATACCCAAGGTAAAGCATAACAAGCCAAACATACAATTAATGCCCCAACAACATAAAAGGTACAATTGTATAAAGAAATCTCGTGCCAGTCTCGCTCAAACCACTAGGTCTCGCTTAGGCGAGATTGTCATTAGGAAAACCCTGTGAGGCTCGCGGATTCTCGCTTAAGCAAGCTGTTACTCGCTTGGACGAGTATGTCCCTCGCCCAAAAGGAAAGGCTTCCTCACCTTAGCTACGCCTATAGCAACAAACCTCAAACCCCCACGCGTCCTCGCTTAGGCGAGCCTCTCTCGCCTGAGCGAGACGGTGTCTCGCTCAAACGAAAGCTCTCCGCCTGAGCTCGAGCTCGAGCGCGAGTCTAAGTCTGTCTCTACAAGTCTCGCCTGGGCGAGGCCTGGTCGCTTGGGCGAGATCGTTAGGTCTCGTCACTGATCACCCTGCATAGTCATCCAACCACACCCCAAACAACAACATACATGCATTTAATATTTCGCAAAGGCACCATACTCTTACAAAGCATAAAACAGTGGCAAAACATACAAGAAACAGACTTGAACGAAAATCCCTAGCTTCCCTTACCTGGAATGAGCTAGTTTTAAGACCTCGACACCGAACAGCGGAACACCACAGGAGAAGATTACGGAGTTGGAAAAGTGAACAAAGGGTGTTTAATACCGAAGATCTAACACTACTCACGGGAACAGGACCAGAGATGGAAAAGTGTGGGTTGGGAATACTTACGTGAGCCAAAAACGGTAAAGCTGAACATGAGACTGGGTACACTATGGAACCCTAGCAGAGGCGACAATAGTAGCTCAAAGAATGTGAGGGATATGTTTTTACGAAAAGTGAGCACAAGTTAGGGTTTGGATACTTCAGGTCAGAAATTGAATTGGGCTAACCCTCTTAGGCCCATAAGATTGGACAACCTATAAAATAAAAGGGCAGAAACAATTGGGCCTTCCATTCCCTCCAACAACAAAAATTTTCGACCTCGAAAATGACAACTTACCAGGTTAAAAGATGTGGGTGTGATTTCCTCATATCCTTCTCCAACTCCCAAGTAGAGTCACCTGGGCTCCGATCCCAGATGACTTTGATTAGGCTGACAGCTTTTCCTCGACATTCCTCAACTTTGTTGTCCTCTAACGCGATTGGTGGTACTTTCACGGTGAGGTCCTCTCTAATCTGTACATCCTCAGCCTCCAGTACATGAGTCGGATCAAACATGTACTTTCTCAGCTATGACACATGAAACACAGGATGGAGGTTCGCCAACTGAGGGGGTAAAGCTATCTCATAAGCCGTTGGTCCAATCCTCCTCGTGATCTGGTAGGGACCAAGAAACTTGGGCGAAAGCTTCCTTAAGCGGAGGGCCCTTCCCAAGCTCGTGGTTCGGGTCACCCTCAAGAATACATGATCCTTAGCTGCAAACTCTAAAGGTCTTCTCCTACGGTCAACGTAAGCCTTCTGCCTACTCTGAGAAGCCTGCATTTTGTTCCTCACCATCCTGACTTTCTCAGTAGTTTGTTCTAATAACTCTGGTCCAACAAGCGCTGCCTCCCTATCCTGATACCAATAGAGAGGAGTCCTATACCTCCTACCATAAAGAGCCTCGTACGGTGCCATGTCGATGCTCGCATGAAAACTGTTGTTGTAGGTGAACTCTATCAAAGGCAGTACCTCATCCTAAGCACCCAGGTGGTCCAAAATACAAGTCCTCAACAAATCCTCCAGTGACTAGATTGTCCTCTCAGACTGGCCATCGGTCTGAGGATGATAAGCTGAACTCATGGTGAGCTTGCTACCCATAGCACTCTGTAGCGTCTGCCAGAATCGGGAAGTGAAACGTGGGTCTCTGTCGGATACTATGCTCGAAGGCACTCCATGCAATCTTAGAATCTCCTTGATGTACAACTGAGCCAACTTAGCCATTGACATCCTCAAGTTCATCGCCAAGAAGTGGGCACTCTTGGTTAATCGATCCATTATAACCCAGATGGTATCATGCCCTCTAAAAGTTCGTGGTAAATGGGTCACAAAGTCCATCGAGATGCTGTCCCATTTCCACATTGGTATCTCCAACGGTTGTAGAATCCCACCGGGTCTCTGATGCTCCACCTTTACCTTCTGACAGGTTAGACAAGCGGATACAAATTGTGCAGCATCATTCTTCATTCCCTGCCACCAGAAAGTTTCCTTAAGCTCTTGGTACATCTTAGTCATGCCAGGATGCAGACTAAGACGACTCTTATGCCCCTCCTCAAGGATCAATCGTTTTACCTCACCATCATCAAGTATACTTACTCTGCACTGGAACCTCAGTATGCCATCATCAACCAAAGCAAAGTCTTTGGCCTCATCCGACCCAAGTTGTTCTCTGACCCTGTTTAGACTGGCATCCAATAACTGTCTCTCTCTAATTGAATCCAAGAAGTCACTAGATATAGTAAGGGTACTACACCTAATGAACTCAGACCCCAACTCCATCTGTAGCCTCATGTCTCTGAACTTCTCCAGTAGTTTCACCTCCTTAATCATAAGGTGTACAGTATGCACTATTTTCCTACTCAAGACATCCGCCACTACATTCAGGTAGGGGTGACAATGCGGGCCGGCCTGGCCCGCATAAGGCTCGTACAACGTAGGCTGGCCCGCCCCACATACTTTATGCGGGCTGAAAACACTAGCCCGTCCCGCATACTCCTTGGCCCGCGGGCCCACTGTCCGACCCACTTTTCTTTTTTTAATTTTTATGATAAAACTTTCAATGTTTAAAAATTGGGAAACTTTAAGAAGTTCACAAAATTAAGTAAATACTTTGGGGAATTAGATGATAAATTGATAATTCAACATTTTCATCATATTCATATTGTGACATACATAATGTATTCTTTAAATTTTAGCATATTAAAAATTACATAATACTCTTCTTTTCCAGTTATACAAGAATTTGAAACGTTAATGCAAGAGTCCATAAAAGAAGTAATTAATATACACAAGTGCAAGGTTTTTTTTTTAATTTTATGCGGGCTTGCGGGCCGGCCCGCGGGCCGCAGGCCTATGCGGGTCGAGCCTGCGCGGGCCTGCGGGTTCACTACCCTGGCCCGCCCCGCGTTTTTTCTGCAGGCCTGCGGGCCAGGCCCTAATTGTCATCCCTACCTTCAGGAACTCCATCCATCTCCTTTGTCTCATGTTCAGCTCTTTCTGATCAAACAAATACTTGAGACTCTTATGATCGCTGAACACACGAAACTGGGCACCATAGAGGTAATGCCTCCAGATCTTCAAAGCAAATACTATGGCTAACAACTCTAGGTCATGAGTGGGGTAGTTACGCTCATACACCTTAAGTTGTCTCGAAGCATACGTCACTTTTTTCTTGCATCAAAACACATCCAAGTCCCAAATGAGAGGCGTCACAATAGACCTCAAAAGGCTTCCGCACATTAGGGATCACTAGTATCAGAGCACTGGTCAATCTCTGCTTCAGCTCTTGAAAACTCTCCTCACACTTATCCGTCCAAGTGAAAGGTTGGTACTTTCGTGTGATTTGTGTTAGAGGCGCCACTATCTTGGAGAATCCCTCTATGAATCTCCTATAGTAGCAAGCTAGGACCATAAAGCTTCTTATCTCCGTTGCAGACTTGGGACTTTCCCACTTAACCACTGCCTCAACCTTTGCTAGATCCACTGAAATACCCTGCGCAGATATCACGTGCCCCAAAAACTAAACTTCATCCATCCAGAACTCACACTTGGATAACTTGACATAAAATTGCTTCTCTCTCAAGACACCGAGCACCAACCTCAAGTGTTCCGCGTGTTCCTCCCGAGTCCTGGAGTAGATAAGTATGTTGTCTATAAAGACTATGACGAACTTATCTAAGAATGGCCAGAAAATCTTGTTCATGTAGTCCATAAACACCGTTGGAGCATTGGTCACACCGAAAGGCATAACCACATACTCATAGTGGCCATATTTGGACCTGAAGGCCGTCTTCTGCACATCGTTAGCCTTCACTAAGATCTGATGGTAACTCCATCGCAGATCTATCTTCGAGAATACTGACGACCCATGCAACTAATCCATCAAGTCATCAATTCTTAGGAGCGGATACTTATTCTTGATCGATATCTTGTTCAGTTGCTTGTAGTCCACACACAAGCTTGAACTCCCATCCTTCTTCTTCACCAACAACACTGGGGCTCCCCAAGGCGAAGTGTTGGGTCGGATAAACTGCTTCTCTATCAGCTCCTTAATTTGTTTCTTGAGTTCCACCAACTCTGCCGGAGCCATACGGTATGGAGCCATCGATACTAGGCTGGTTCCTGGTACTAGATCGATAGAGAACTCCATTTCTCTGTGGGGAGGCAACCCTGGCACCTCATCCGAAAATACATCCCCAAACTCATGTACGACCGGTATAACTGATGTCCTCTCCTCTTTCTCCACCCCATATGTGTGACGATTATGTAACATTGCGCGCCATCATGGATTTCCTTCATAACACCTTGAGAAGATACCAACTCAGGCTCCTCTGAGTCGGGAAACAATAGTCTATTCTCGCGGCAGTCTATAAGAATGTGATTGGCAGAGAGCTAATCCATCCCTAAGATCACTTCCAAGTCTTGCATTGGCAGGCAGATTAGGTTCACCTTGTACCTGCGTCCTTCCACCTCCACCGGGCACCTAGCACATAAGGACGACATCCTGACCAAACCCGACGCCGGAGTAGACACCACAAGCTCGTACTACAGCTCGCACACTGGCAGACCCAGACATTTCACACAATCATCTAACACAAAGGAGTGTGTCGCTCTAGAATCATACAATACACAGCAAGACATACAAGCTATCATGCAATTACCCATAACCAGGTTACCTGAGCCAGTCGTCTCTGCTCCTGTCATAGCATACACCCTACCTGTCGCTTGAGGCCTGTTACCTCTGTCCCTCCGCTGATGCTGGTGAGGGGTCTGAACTGGAGGATGTGTCGCTGTCCTAGCAAGGTTGGGGCAATCCTTCCCAAAGTGGCCTTCCTTGCCACAGTTGTTGCATCTGCGGTAACCCTCCATGTGTGGGCAAGCACTCCTTAGGTGAGGACCTCTACAAATATAGCACTAGACCCGACCCTGTTGAGGAGAAAAGCTCCTAGACCCTTGAGGCTGATGGTGAGGTCTGTCATATGGTCTCCTCCGCTCCTCATGTCTAGGCTTGGACCCAGATGGTCCCCCTACCCTCTGAGACTACGGAGGCCTCTGACCCTCCACTTCGTTCTTCATCTTCTCCATTACTCTGGCCTTCTCCACCAGAGCAGCAAAATCCTTGATGGATAAGGGTGCTACCATCAAGCGAATGTCGCTGCAGAGTCCATTTTCAAACTTGTGACATCTCCACTCCACGTCGAGTGGCAAGGTGTAGAAACGGCTGAGATGCTTGAACTTCTCAGCATAGTCAGCTACTGACTTCCCTCCTTGGGTGAGCTGGAGGAATTCCACCTCCTTGGCATATTTGACGCTGTCAGGGAAATATTTCGAGAGGAACTTTCCTTGAAAGGCCTTCCATGTGACTAGTTCTCCCCTCTCCTCCATGACGGATTTCATGCTAATCCACCAGTGTTCAGCTTCTCCGGTCAGCATATAGACTACAAAAGCCAACCTGTTATCTGCTGGGCACATCTTCACGTCGAAGATTTTCTCCAGGTCCTTCAGCCACTGATCGGCTGCATCTGGGCTAGTCTTCCCTTACCTGGAATGAGCTAGTTTTAAGACCTTGACACCAAACAACGGAACATCACAACCCTAGGAGAAGATTACAGAGCTGGAAAAGTGAACAGAGGGTGTTTAATACCGAAGCTCTAACACTACTCACGGGAACAGGACTAGAGATGGAAAAGTGTGGGTTGGGAATACTTACGTGAGCCAAAACGGTCAAGCTGAACGTGAGACTAGGTACACTATGGAACCCTAGCAGAGGCGGCAACAGTAGCTCAAAGAATGTGAGGGATCTGTTTTTACGAAAAGTGAGCACAAGTTAGGGTTTGAGTACTTTAGGTCAGAAATCGAATTGAGCCAACCCCCTTAGGCCCATAAGATTGGACAGCCTATAAAATAAAAGGACAGAAACAATTGGGTCTTACATATATTATATATATAATATATGCATATATATATATATATGTATATATATATATATGTATATATACATATATATATATATATATATATATATATATATATATATATATATATATATATATATATATATATATATATATATGTATATATATATATATTAAATTAATATATATATATATATATATATATATATATATATATATATATATATATATATATATAAAATAAATATATATATATATATATATACATATATATATATATATATATATATATATATATATTAATTTAATATTTAAAATTTATTGACGGGTTGGTGAGCAAACCCGGCTCATCACAGGTTCAACTCGAATGAGCTGGATTCTTAATGGGTTGGGTTTATATTTAACCCGTACTGAAATTTGTAATTTTGTTTCAAAGACTCGAACCCGTCATGAGCCGGGTTGATTCGCGGGTTATAACCCATTTTGACGGTTCTAGTTGAAGGTAGGTATGCAACCAACCAAAAATATTAAATTTTTTTATAATTTAATCTTTTTTATTATAATTATTTACTACTTCTAATTAATCGATGTGAAACTTCCAACACCTTTTTACTAGACTAGCATTAAACAACTTCCATCATGAAAAAAAAAAAAAGATACACCTAAATCAATCAAATAAGTGTTAAGCAGACATCACCATGTCAAATTCTTAATGGAATGAATGCCTGAAACTTGTCAAAAAAAAAATCTTATAAATATAAAAAAAATGTAATTTATGATTTTTTTTTTCTTACATCTATATATGAAAAAAGTGTTCTTTGTAGTGGAGAGTTGGCTCCTATGGCATGGTCCTAACAAGTGATTCAAACTCGAAAAACATTAAGAATAACTTTTCCTTTTGGTGGGTGAGTTTGACTAAATTGGTAGGAGCAAGTGGGGACCATTATCACAATTATTCTATATTATTAGATGTGACAAGGTGTGTTTCGTGGACATGTGTTTGTGGTATACATTCATATTTTTCCAAGTAAGCTTGGACTTTTTCTCATTCTTTTCCTCTACTGTCTTTCCTGTTAAATAAACTTTCTCTCAAGTTTTATATTTTGATATAATATAATATATTTTTTTACATAAATTTATCTTTTCTTTATTTTTAGATGTATTTTGATTAGGTTTCTACATTTACTTTTATTTTTAAAAAGTTATGATTAAATAATGACTCTTGTTTTTTAAATTATAATTTTATCGTTATAATTATTTTAAATTTTTTGTGGATTTATTAGCTGTTACAACGGTTAAAATTGAATGATAATCTCTTAAAATTAATTTAAGACAACTAAAACTAATTTTAATCTATAACAACATATAAAGATGATTCCTTTTTTTTGTCTACATTTCAAAATACCAATTTTACTCTTTAAAATATAATTATTTATTAAATTTTTGAAAATTAACCGTTACTTTTGCAAATTTTTTTATAAAATGATTTATCTCCACTCTTCTCTTTTTCTCTATTTATCGATAGTTATTCTCTTATCTTGTCTGATATATATCACTTTACTTTTAATAAATATAATTTTATTTTATATATTAACTTAATAACATTACATTATCATCACCTATTAATATAATATCACGTATATTTAAAATACGTATACACAGACATATATACAAGCACGACAACGGTTGTGTGTACGCTAATAATTTTAATATATTTTTATGGTGCTAAATTTTATGTTGGTAGAATAATTAACCAAAATTAAAATAGTTATTTAGCTAACATTAAAAATTAAAATTTTAGTAGTGTGATTCTTTTTATTATTTTTTAAAAAATATTTTCGTATAATGAGTAAAGAGAAAAAAAAAAAAAAGAAAGAGGTTATTCTTAATCTTAAAAATTGACGAATATTATGTACGAGTGTAAGTCTCCGTCAACGATTAAGATTTTGATGTCTGTAATCGCTTACCAAGTCAAAGTGTGTGTATATATATATATATATATATATATATATATATATATATATATATATATATATATATATATATATATATCATACCCAGTAAAAGAATTAATATAAACCATACGATTCGAAAGTAAGTCTTTGCGTGACTGAGTAAAGTAATCCACGTTTCTCATGTGTAGAATATTCATTACTCCAATTTAAAATCTCATTTTTTTTTCAAAATTTTCCTTTCAATTTACACATAATGTAATATTAATTTAGGATGAATTTATTTGTGTTTTTTTAATTTAAGATAAAGTTTATAATTTTTTTAATTTAAGATAAAGTTTACTCTTTATAATTTTGTGAATTTAATTTTAATTCATGTCAACTTGATTAAAATCGTTATAAAAGTGATAGTTTTATATTAATTGTCACTTTATATTAAACAATTAAAAATATATATTTTTTATTTTTACATTAATCATAATATTATTTTAAATTAATATAAAATTCTCATATTTTTTTAACATGAAAATAAAAAATATTAGATGACAAAATAAGACAATAAACTAAAATAAATAAAAACTAATTAACAAATATAGAAATTTTAAATATTGACTAAAACAATTAAAAAAAACAATTAGAAATATGTAAATTTATTTATTACAAACTTAAAATTTAATTAGTCCTCACTTTCTATTGATATCAAGTAGGGTTGTTTTATTAATTTGGAGTTTATGTAAATTAATTGGAGGTACTGTTTATGGAGAGTTGGCTGATCAATATAAATTCCATGAAGAGAGGGATTGTGGACATATGGCAACAATGAGATTGAAGGAGATGCAGAAGCAACTGACCAGACTGACCGTGCTGTTACTGATGGCTTTAACTGCCGCCAGCCAAGCCCAGCCCGGCTGCCCGGACTCCTGCGGAAGTGTTTCATCGATTCCGTATCCATTCGGCATCGGCACTTCTTCCGTCAACGGTGAAAACTGTTTTCTGGAGAAAGATTTGAATCTCACATGCACAGACTCAACCTTATATCGACATGCTCGTCCACATCTCCAAGGTCTGCAAAAACGAATTGTTGGGTGGAGTAAAAACACAAGGTAACCTTCCCAGTCTCAGAACACCGGCTTTCGCCATTTCTAGTGAGGACAACAAGTTCGTAACCGTAGGCTGCGACACCTATGGCTATCTCAACACTTTCCGCAACGGCACACAATCTTCAACGGGGTGTTTAACCAGATGCGACAGCATAGAGAGCGTCCAAAGCAGGCAGAGAAGCGGAAACTGCACCGGCATAGGGTGTTGCCAGGTCGACATTCCTCCTGGCATGAAGAACATCAGTTTCCAAGCTTCCACTTTCAAAAATTTCAATTCCACTTCTGGTTTCAACGACTGTGGCTACTCCTTCGTCGTCAAAAAGGGCAACTACACCTTCTCCGTCGATCATTTAAATGGCGTCCCGTTCAATAAGACACCTATTGTCATGGATTGGAGTGTTGGAAACGCCACGTGCGACGCTTCTAAGCTTAGACCAGATTATGCATGCAAGAGTTCTTATAGCGACTGTGAGGTCTTGCCGTTTGAATATGGTTACCGATGCAAATGTAAATCTGGCTTTCAGGGAAACGCTTACCTTCTCGATGGTTGCCAAGGTAATTCATTATTTTGTTACTTAATTATGCTAACAGTCAAACAAATTTAAGAAGTAATTTTTTTGAGTCAAATTAGGTTACAAATTTTTCTTAATTTAAACAAGCTAATTTTTAATACTATAGAACAAGGTCCTGTCACGATGGGTTGACTTTATAGTCTCTTTAGAGATTAATCGAATGCAGAAATGTCAAAATAAGTTGGAACTCATAAGTTAATTTAGCTTATCACAGGTTCGGATCAAATTTTTTACAAATTTCAATACGGATTGATTTTTGATCTGGGATTAGCTCACCAACCCAGAAATAAAGGGTCACACAAGTATTTTTTTGTTAAGTTGGATTTTTGCATTTAGGTTGTTTTTTTTAGCCAACATATAGATAATTTGTACTTGTGATTTTGGTTTGTATTTGGATTGTATTAAAGTTTATTTAGATTTTAATTAGAATTATAATTTAGTTTTGACTGAAAAAAAATTATTTTTTTAATTAAGTGAATTCATGAGCCAACCCGTTTAACCCACCAATCTATAGTGGGTCGGGTCGGGTCGGGTTCGAATTTTTTTGGCTTGCTAATAAGTGAGCCGGCCAAATTGGGTCAAGTTACCAGTTTTGACAGCTCTAATTTCATGCATATTCGTCTTGTATAGAATGGATTAATAGTCCAAGTCGAGTTAGTTTGTCACTTTTATTTAATTTATTTTTAAAATTATTTAAATTATTTATTTTTAAAATTTGTTTACACATACATATAAATAAATATTCAAAAATATTTAATCATATAAAATATTTTTTAAACTTTAAATTTATTAGTTAATGTTTTTAATTAAATAAATTAAAATAATTATTTTTTTTACATATTAAATTATTTTATTGTAATTAATAATCGAAAAATTAGTCGTAAGTATATTATTATATATTTATATTTTAAAAAATATAATATTAAAAATTAGCCTTTTTTATTACTTTTATTTTAATTTTTAATTTTTTCTAGAAAAGAAAAATAGGACAATAGATAAGGACAAATTAATCTGTATTTTGGTCGATGAGATTAACGAACTGGATAAGTCAGACCAAAGCAGATTTACAGATTAAAATCTTCAACCGACTTGTTTCTTTTGTCACCCATACATTTTTTAATAGAATGTGAAAGAGAGAATTTTTCCTTCTTATTAAGCCTAAAATTTTAAAATAGAAAATTTGTAAGTTGTTTTTTATATATTATTCACATGTCTTGTTTGTGATTTAGATTTACAATTTGAGTTTATTTGTAGACATTCCGGAGTGTACAAATAACGAACACACCTGCGATAGTAAAGATCATTGTCGTGAAACTCTTGGCTCTTTTGAATGTTTCTGTCCTGACGGACTTATTGGAGATGGAACAAGAGAAGGCGGTGGATGCCACACAAGGCAGAAGGCTGATGCATTTACGAAGATCATCATTGGTAAGCAAATAATAAATTCATTTAAGTTTTATTTTTCTTCCCTAGAGATTCTAATGTTTTTCGTTACCCAAGGCCAGTGATATATTAACAATCTAACTTTTTTAATTTAACTCATTTCATTAACTTTAATTGAAAAACTTAATTTATACTTCAATTCAATACTTTAATGTTAAAAGATAGTTATTAAAAAAATTGTTATTCAACACAGAATTAATATATTAAAAGTTTAATTTTTTTATTTTTTAACTTCAAATATTATTATGTTATTAAAGTAAATGGTAAAGTAAATATTTTATTTTCTTAAGGATACCAAACTACTTTTTTTATATAAAAAAAAGGCTTGTTAAAATTTATCACGCTATAAAAGATAATTGCTTTATTCATATTTGTATCTTGGTAACAGGTGCAGGGGTAGGATTAATTGCTCTATTCATAGGAATTTTTTGGTTGTACTTGATATACGAGAAAAGGAAAGTCTTCAAATTGAAGCAGAAGTTTTTTCAACAGAACGGAGGCATTATTCTTAGGCAACAACTCTCCACAAGAGAAGACTCATCTCATACCACTACGATTTTCAATGCTGAAGAACTTAAGAAAGCCACCAACAACTTTGATGAGAGCTTAATCATAGGTAAAGGAGGTTATGGTGCAGTTTTCAAAGGAGTTCTATCAAATAACAAAGTTGTAGCTATCAAAAAGTCCAAAATAGTGGATCAGAGCCAGGTACAACAATTCATAAATGAGGTCATTATATTGTCACAAATTAATCACAGGAATGTGGTCAAACTCTTGGGATGTTGTTTAGAGACAGAAGTTCCTTTATTGGTCTATGAATTTGTTAACAATGGCACCCTTTTCGATTATTTATATAATCAAGGCCATAGGGTTAACGTGTCATGGAAAATGCGTCTAAGGATAGCTACAGAAGCAGCTGCAGCTCTGTCATATCTGCACTCAGCAGCTTCCATACCCATCATCCACAGAGACGTGAAGACTTCTAACATACTCTTAGATGACAATTACACTGCCAAAGTCTCTGATTTTGGAGCTTCAAGATTGGTTCCAATTGAGCAAACTGAGATAGCCACAATTGTGCAAGGGACCTTTGGGTATTTAGACCCAGAGTACATGCAATCAAGCCAGTTGACAGAAAAGAGTGATGTTTATAGTTTTGGGGTTGTGCTTGTAGAACTTCTTACAAGGGAGAAACCTTTCTCTTTTGACAAGACAGAAGAGAAACGAAGTCTTACAGTTCACTTTCTTTGTAGCTTGAAAGAGGATCGTCTGTTTGATGTTCTTCAGGTGGGTCTTTTGGATGAAGAAAACCAACAAGAAATTATGGAGGTTGCTATTCTTGCTGCCAGATGCTTGAGACTTATAGGGGAGGAAAGGCCTAGCATGAAGGAAGTGACAATGGAACTAGAGGGAATACAACTTACAAAGAAACACCTTTGGATCAATACAGGCAAAAACTTTGAGGAGAGTCAATACTTGCTTCATGAGACACAAAGCTCTTATGAACATGGTGATAGTAGTGGCCAACAAAATATTGAATATGATAGCTTGAGAGAACATGAATTAATTGACTTTGGTAATGGAAGATGATCAACTATTGCGATCAATTATGTCTTTATATTGTTCATTGTAATTTATGCTGGAGTTTTTAGGATTACAAGTGTATTGTAATGTGTGTATATAAACACACAAACTCTTATATGAACAATCAAGTCAAATTTTTACGCTTTTCTCCTTCTTGGTGTTAGAGCTCTTAAGCTTGAATGCTTTTTATCCAATCCTATCTCTTATAGCCAATACAAATAAAAGAAAAATGACCTGCCTACAACTATCTATGTCAGGCTGGATAAAGATAACTATCTCTTATGGAAGTCACTATTTCTTCCATTGATTAGAGTTTACAAACTTGATGGCTACATACTAGGAAAAAAAGAATGTCCAGAACAATTTATCATCGAAAGTTACAAAACTCAGAAAGACAATCTTGACTATTAAGACTGCATTCCACAAGACCAAACTCTCCTATGGTGGCCAAGAAATTCAATATTCATTGACATTGCAACACAATTGTTACACTATGAAACCTCTACATAAATTTGGGATGAAGCCCAAAACCTCGTAGGTGCACAAAAAAAATAAAAGACAATCCACCTCAAACACATGTTAAATAAATTCAAAGGTGAAGGAGGCAACCACATCTAAAATCCAAGTATACCTAACATCCCTATTGGGAGGAAATGTCCCGATGCTTGGTTTTTTGGGGTAGAGGATGCTACATTTTTTCCCTTTTCCCTTCGACTTAGCTTTACGCTTCTTAGAAGCTATACAGAAACCCCTAAAGATAGAACTACAAGGGCAACGAAAGTAATGAGTTCTAGAGAAGAAACCCTTTTGCTAGAACCGGAAAGGGATAGGGAACCCTCATCCATAGGAGTAATCTCCTTCTCTAGTAGAAGGTGACTTGAAGAGGAGTTGGATGAAGAAGGCATACCTAGCAGTGGCAAAGGGCGAATGAAGAAACAAATTCACTAAAAAGGAGTTGCTCACTGAAGATTCTAGAAGAAGATGACTTGAAGCAAGCAAGAAGTGAAAATGAAGTATGAAGAGTCACAGAGTTTAAAGGGGGTTCTCCCAAGCGTCATTTCCCTCCAAACAGACGTGACCTTTGGTGCTTCATGGCCCTTGAATAACCAATAGGATGATGACATGTCAACAACATCAAAATTATTTAATGCAAAGCAATCATCATTCAAAACCCCTCATTAATACAACACAGAAAACGAAGGGACAAGTGACCTTACAACAGAGTAAGTTTAGAAGACAAAACCCTAAGTGGTAACACCAAGTATCAACACGACCCAAAACTGGCCTTTTAGAGCCCGACGAAAAGGCCAACCACCTACATGGGTTATCGCCACAATAAAGTCTTTTCCTCTTGCATAGGTAAGATGGATGAAACTCAGGTAAAGGGCTAGTTGCGATTCTAATGGGTTCATTCATTATTCATATTGTCGCAACCGGAATCACGACGGGAAGGCGAACCGAAAAAGAAAACGGGTTTTAAAAAGAGATTGGGAATCGCCACCACAGTTATTTTTTGGAAAAACTATGGAAAAACCATAAAAATAAAGCAAGTCTGCGAAAAACCATATTTTGGATTCGGGAGTCGGTTACGCGTAGGGAAGATGTTAGCACCCTACCGCGTCCGCCCGAGGACGGTACCTTTAATTAAAAATGCAAAGTTGATATGGTTTTCAAAATATTAATATTCCCCAAAAATAATAAGACAAAAATATTAAAAAGAAACAAAAATATATTTTTTAATTTTTTGGGCCCGACAAGGATTGACCTTGGTCCTACGTATTCTCATTAAAAATGAGAAATCAGGGTTACGTAGTTCTTTAAAAGATATTTAAAAAAAAAAA
>Ga0209589_1008764_pt1 | contig 15639 bp, 5 predicted proteins | sample CowpeawhiteBW_FD_187525 | JGI IMG/M metagenome (GOLD analysis project Ga0209589, IMG submission 187525) | Root nodule microbial communities of legume samples collected from California USA - Cow pea white BW (SPAdes) (version 2) | ecosystem: Host-associated > Plants > Roots > Nodule | place: USA... | reverse complement strand
ATCTTACAAATTAAAAAATAGACCTATTGAACAAGTTTTTTTTTTTTTTTTAATGAAATTATTTTTGGTATAATCAATTCACGTTGGTAGCAAACAAATCTTTTTCATGCTCTCTAGTGTTCTCGTAGGTGCGATTTTCAATGGATAAACACGACCGTAGCTTATTAATAAGAGTCACTAATGATTTTAAGTCTTAACAAACTCTTTCGTGACAGTCTATTAATTAACAACCTAACCACACATTATTAAGTCTTATGCTTAATATGTCAAATCAATAAAAAAAAATCTTATACATGCTAATTTTTTTTCCTCTGTTAAACCTTTAAATCAATTTTGAAGGACAACTTAAAGAAAGTAACAAAAATATGATAAAAATTTCAAATTACAAATGAAAAAACAATGAGAACTCATGAGACTAACTTATGGTACTCGAGGACTTAAAATGATAGGTGGATGAATTTGAATGAAGCAATTGAGAATCATAGTGTTGTTGTCATCATTAGCAATCTTCTCACCAATTATTTAATTGTTTTAATTTTTTTTTAATGTGCACTCTATGTGCCCCCACTATGAAGAATATTCATGTAGTGGAATTGGCCTAAGCACCTGCAATTTTCCTTTTTCCAGAGGTTCATGGAAACCATTGACAAACTTAAAAGCTTTGAATACTGAGGAGTGGCTCTGCTCACTACACCATAAATGGTACAACATCTTCTCATAACAACCATTCTTTTCAAGCCTTTATGTGCTTTTCGGACCACTTTCAAATATAATTCCAGAATCGGAATCCTTCCAACTAATAACTATTTTACAGAGTAAAGCTTATTTTAAAATAATTATACTTTTAAACATAAAAACACTTTTTAAAATTTGAGTAAACACTGTTTTGCTATTTATGTGCTATACGAAAATTTGTAAACAAAATTTTACAAACATAAGGTTCTATATTTTTTTTAGAAGATAATATATAACATATTTGGTGGAGCGTCTTTTATAATTAATGCATTGAAGGTGAGAAGGTACTTGGTTTTACTTATGTGTCTTTTGCTAAATTTTGACAGGGATTTGACTAAAAATGTTCATATATGAAGGGACATTAGACACGAACTTGTTCAATTATTATTCCCTTGAAAGGTTATGAGGGCTTTAGTCCCAAATAACATGATTATTACTTGATTTATCATAACACCTGGAACTATTTCTTTTAACATGTTTGGACCAGTTTATTTATATCATTAAACGTAAAGTTATATCATTTAACCTTTTGAATATTATTTTTTTAACTCGTCCATCCTCCACCGCTGAATGCCACCAACCAGTTTCAATCTGTGAATAGCACTCTTTTTAATTGCCTCAACTTTTTTCCTCAGTATCTTCGTATGATATGCTGCACATTATTTTAAGATACCTCCTCATTATGATTCATGACGACACATATTCATTCATAGCTGTTTTTTTCCGAGCACATAGGAATGGAACAAAGCAAGGAAAGTCAAAATAAAAGAGCATCATTCTTCTCTTGCGTGATCAACATTCATAGGCCTCAAATAATATAACACATTCGTTCCCGTAATGATGCATGCACACGCATCAACCCAACATGGTATCTCAACTCAAAACTACAAATTTCATGACTCAAACTTAACAACACCGAGAATTTATTCCACCACGCTTTACCAAACATACATCTGACAAATCCCTGTAACAGAGCAAAAGTAGAGAACCAAATACAAATAGAAAGAATAGGAAAATGCTGTTTGACACAAATAAACAAGGAACAAATTGTGCGCAATAGTACATGTGTTGACTCCATGTAAATTTAACAAAACAAGTTTACTTCGCACGTTTAAACATAAATTTAGCACCAATCCTGTAAAATTGGCATTCTTGATGTTTGTTTATCAGTAGTGAAATGGTCTAATAATTCCATTTTCGAGCATTTTGTATTCGTTCTTGCAGAAACAGATTACACATGGGTTGAAGCTAACTGCTCAACAACACATCCTTCTCTGAATACATCTGGTATTTCTATACTTGTTGACTTTAAATGTCAACGAAAGAATCAATAGAGTTACAAAGGAAAAAATGAAGAACACCAGAAACATGGGAAATGAGTATTACCACTGTTATAAAACGGGAACAGAAATGGACATTGGAAGTGAAACATCACTCACAAAGTTTGTAGTATTCCTGGTTGAAGCTGAATCACTAGCAAATGCATAACCCACACCCAATCCACCATAATGCAGAGATGCATTTTCACATCTCTGAAACACTCTAGCAAGTGAAGCTGCCTTTCTTCTTGCCCTCTTTGTCCCTGTAAAAAGCAAGGTTTGAAGCAAGCCGGCCAACGCAGGCGCCCTAACCACCCTCTCAGTTGCGGCGGCGCCGCCACTCCTGCAGAGCTCCAGCAATGCTGCAACTGCATTCTCTTTACCTCTTGGCGTTCCACATCGCATAATCCCTATCAATCCACCTACTGCTGCTTCCTCCCTCACCACTGCCATGGCGCCAACAGGCTGCCGAACAATCAAGGCCAAGGCACCAGCTGCTTCCTCGGAAACTCCCTCATTCCCCAGAGCCAAGACCATAGCTTTCACTGCCCCTGCCTCTATCATTCTCAAACAATTCTCGGTATGGGTGGAGAGATTAAATAATGCTGTCACAGCATCCTTCTTCCCTCTTTGGGTTCCCTCTTGCAACAACCATGCCAATGCTTCAACAGCCCCCACATTATCCGCAATTCGTTTCTTATACTCGTGGACAGCAGAGAGGCTGAACAAGGTTGCAGCAGCATTCTCCCTTGCCTCAGTCGTGTGCCCGAATTGCAACACCTCAACAATTGATCCCAGACACCCTTCCTCCACGATCATACTCTTATTTCTTTCAAAAATGGACAGATTGAGCAGTGCAGTCACAGAATTCTCCTGTGCAACAGCATTGGGCGAGGAAAGCAACTTCCTCAGATGAGGAATTGCCCCTGCTTGCGCAATGAAGGCACGGTTTTCCTTTCCATTTTTCGCCAGCAATCTTATCTCCTTGGCAGCCACAGTCTTTGCAACTTGCGACCCATCGGCAAGCTGCTGAATGAGAAGCATCGCCGTCTCTCGGTTAGCTACAAGGGAAGCTTTGGAGGGACAAGCTGATGCAAACATCTCAACTGATGGATCAACCCCCTCAGGTGGATCATAGGGTACTCCATGTGCGCTGCACCACTGCATGATCAAATTCCTAAGAGCACGATTAGGAACAAGCCTGTTATGAGAAAGCAATATCCCAGTTTTGGGACAAGTGCAATGTCCTTCCTCCATCCACCTCCATATAGACCTCCTATCATAAGTTTGACCAGTAGAAATTATTACAGGATCACACATCAAGTCAAAAGTTATCGGACAGCAAAAATCCTTAGGAACAGTAAAAAACGTTTCTGCAATTTCCTGAGTAATCAACCTCTTCCTCGCCCTCTTCTGAATTTCAATTTCGAATTCTTCCTCAAACCCAAATAACAAAAACCTACAATACCTTGTGATAGCCACCATCCCGTTAAGCACAGGAACTGTTGGCTCAACATCACCCTCGTGGTTCACAATCTGCTCCTCCAAGGCCTCAACCTCCACCCTACAACTCTTAGCATCGAGCATCTGCAACTTATCCACAAAGAAACACCTCAAGTCCTTAGAATCAGGAACCCTCCCACTTTCAAATTCATCCAGAAACCAATAGAACCTTGTCCTAAGGGCGTCATCCTTCTTATCTATGAACAACTTAGCCCTTTTGGACTGTCTCCGCAACAACTCAGCCTGTTCCCTAACGTCATCACTGAGTCCAATCTCTCCAACGGGAAAAACATCCAAAAGGGTCGAAAATTCTTGACTCAAATCATGGAAGTGACCAGACACACAATGGTTCTGAAGCAAGAGCCACAGCTTGCTCGATCGGGCACAGTAATCAAGAAGAATCTTAGAGCGGTACAGTAGCAAATAAAGCTCCTTTAGGCACAGCGCCGCCGTGGGGTTTAGAACACCACCGTCGGCGGAGTCTCTCAAGCACTCCAACATTGACCGGAAAATCTCCACTTTTCCCACGAGGGCACGCGAGTTCCGGCGCTGGAAGGGGAACCGGTTGTCGGAGAAGCAGGATACGACGTCTCCGGAGACGGAGATAAGTGTCTCCAGAAGCGCCACCTCAGAGAGGTCAACCGGCACAAGAAACGCCTCCAGCGAAGGCGACCGGCGCCGCCGAAGCGACGAAAATATAGCCGCTGAAGCCATCGGAGGTGCTTCTTTTTCTAAACTGGCGGCGACCCTGATGCTGGTTTCAGGAAAGGAACGGGTTCCGCAAGGAAAGGGGAGAAATTTGGAAGGGTGGAAAATTTTCCCGGGAAGTGTTTTCTGGGTTTCGAAACGGTGGTGGCATGCTATGAAACAGTTTCGCGGTGGTTGGGTGAAGAAGTTTGAACGTTTAAAGAGGTAGGAATCAGCAAGTTAAGAAAGAGATGAATTTAGGAGTCGATTATGCTAATAATTTCGGCCGAATCCGCGTACGCAAGCGGAAAAAGATGGGAACAAAGGGACTGAATTTCCAAAGACTTTTGTTTTGGGTAATAAATAAATTATTTATTCTTTATTTCCCCACACCTTCTCTCTCTCCAGGAAAATTCAATGAAGCCGTCCAGAAAATGATTTTCCTTAGTTTGACGGATGATTGATTATGTACTCTATTTATTTATTTTTCAAATTGTTTAACCTTGCTGTAACTGTTTGAGGAAGGAAGATGATGATCACAGGATGAAGAGTTTAGTTTGGTTTGGTTTTTTAGTTTTTTTACCATTGTATGAAAAGTATGAAAGAAAGGAATTTTGGTTAGAATTTGCAAAAATAGATTATGAAGTTTTGGAGTTTTTGATTAGACAGAAGTGTTTTGAAACGGAGACCGGTGGGAATGATATGAATTTTGTATCCCCATTGTGGTTAGGTTTATGCAGAGCTTTCGAGTTTTGACTTTCTTTTGCAGAGTGATGGAGGGTGCGAAGTCCTTTTTCAGAACAATTAATGATAAAGATTTGGTAAGAAAATAGTTAATTAAACTAATATAAGCTATATTTATATTCGTTTGTTTCGTCACCAAAATTTGGATGTTACATTTAGTTTTATAGATTTTCTTAAAAAAGTAATTTTACTGTTTTTAAAATTATTTTACAGTTAATATTCAAAATATTTTCTCATTGATATATCTGTTTGCACCATGAAAGATTGAAGCTTGCATAAACAATTTCCTGTTACGTAATTCAGTAGTATACTTTGTTAAACAACCTTGCAGAAGATCATCACTAATTTAAAATTAATATTTAAAATATTCTTTTTATTCAATTCTCTCATTTCAATTATATTTTCTTCTAAAACGACAATGCATAATTTATTTTATGATTACTTAGCTTGAATGATTCAAGCAACTTTATTAGAGATCACGTTACAAAATTGAAAAAATAAAATAAAATAAACACTCACCGCTGATAAAAGTCCTTTATATTGATTGCTCCAAATCTATTTTTGTTGCAATGTTTCTAATGGAGTGATGTACTTGCAAAGTCTGGGATGTTCTTCAACAATCAATTTAAAATGTTGTCTTTTTTTGTAATTTATACTTTTGATTAATATTTTCTACGTTGAATTAAATAATTACAAAAAATTATCTGCTTTCGCAGAATTAGACAGCTGAATGTGTAATTAAAATTTAATGAAGCAAAGCAGAATAAAACACACACTTCAACTTTGGTTATTTTCATTCTAATTTTTAGAACTTTAGCCATGCTCACACACGGGTTAAACAAGTTATTAGCTAATTAAACTTTTTAACAAATCACTATGATTAGAGTTTTGTTTATACTGTTTCTTCTCTTTTTTTTAATTATACTATATATATATATATATAACTTTAATTGTTGTTTTCTGTGCAAGAAAGTGAAAATCGTGTGGAATAACTTAATTTTGGGTGATAAAAAAAGTAAAAAGTTTCTACCCTTTTCAACAAAGTCACTAATTTAACGAGCAACTTGTGTGAGAAATAATTATAAGGACCGACCACGGAATTTAAAATCATAAACAAAAACAAAAATTCTTAGGTAGTAATTTAGTACGGCCCGTCAACTATATAACATTTATTGTTCCTCAAAATTAATTCATGAACAAGCACACACACCCTTTCAGAAACGCAAGGTACAGAATTTTCGTAGGGGCTTCCAAAACGTTATACTTTTACATTTAAAAAAGACATTTAATTAATTCTTCATATCAAATACTTTTAAATTAAAAAATAACTCTCAATTTAAATAAAATCATATACATGCTGAATATTGTCGGAATTCCTTTTAATGTCAAATAGATATTGGTGATTCCTGATTTTAAAATATTATATAAACGTGAGGATCGAATAATTTTTTTTTAAATTAGATTACTAATTGCATTGATTTAAGAACAGAAATAAAATTTCAGGAGGGACAGAATAGAAACACGTTTTTCTTAAAAAAAATATATATTTTTTCTATTAAAAAAACTCTGACGGGTAACCTGTCCTCACCATTAAATGTGCTTTTATTGTTTGGCGTTAAGAAGGACGGAGTTGTTTAAAGCTTGCACTTGCACATGCATGGCCTCTTCAGTGCCAAGAAGAAGAAGATGACTTTTGAACCACACCATTTTTTTTCTCTCTCTAAAATAATGGGTATATAAGAAGTGTTCAAATTTAAAACAAAAATTACTTTTCTCTCTTTCGTAATCTAATGACTAAATAAATATTTATTTATTTATTTATCGAAGTTATTAGATTGAGAGGAAATAGAAAATTATTAAGATAAAGAGATTAATTTTCTTAAATTTGTTTTAGAATTAATTTATATATATTATTTTATTAAATAGTTTCCAAAAGATATAAAACTTAAATTTATGCACAATTGTTATATGTGTATTGCTTACTCCCGTCCCCCTAAAAAAAGTGCTTATTTCATGTGGAGGTATGAACATTTGAGATGCATATAAAAAAAGGTAATTGTGTATAATATAAATATAAATATTCAAATACCATAAAGCTTGAATAGGTATTGAAGTTGAGTGCCTCCGTTAGGTGGATAAAATAATATTTAGGTTTAAATTTATTTTAAATTCCTCAAATGTTTTTAGCTTTTAAATTAAAATATATTACTTTTTACTATTTTTTGAATAATTTATGAAGTTCTTTCTGTATTGTGACCTATTTGTCTTGGAATCAATTTTATAGAATGTAAAAAGTAACTCTTGAAAAGTTTATTCTGTAAGTAATCGAAGAGGATAAAAAATGTATAGGTTTTAGGAAGTTATAATTGTGTTGATACCAGCAAGCATATCTATGCAAGAAAAAATTCCACGTACACCTTTTAATTTTCAGTCCACTTTTCAATATTCAATATTTTTTTTTTTAACTTTTCTATATTGATTCATTCTACATTATTTTCTATTTTAAAGTGAAAAAAATTTATTGATGTTAAATAGGTATTGAATAAAAAAAAATGCATATTAATATATAGTCAACCAAACGTGAGAGTGAAGTGATTAAAGATTTTTGTGATCTTGATATACAACGTAGGAATGTTTATGAAATTTGTTATTACAGTAGACATAAAACAATTTAAACACGTTCAATCAAATTAAACATTATTAAATTTGCTAAGTCACTCAACGAACTCGCAACGAGTAGATTCAATTCACCCTCTGTAAACATTGGATCCAAAATCATGGAAAACGTTATCATTACCCTGTCTATCTATATGTATCATGTGAACTTTGTTATTATATATAGGAAAATGAATTTTTGATAAATATTTTGTTGACAAACTTATTAATAGAGAATTTTTTATTTTTGTATGAAAGTTATAAAAATAAAGTAAGAAAATTTTAGGGAATTTTTTACCAAATGGTTGTTTGTTAAAGTTTTTCAAATAATTATTTTCCTTATTAATATAATCTACGGGCTACATCATTGTTGCTTTTGGGGCTTCCTGTTTACACCCCTATTTGGTTTGCTCTAGTGCCTAATTTTCACTTTGCTCTTCTACATAGTATTTTTTTCACCCGGAAATTGTACCTGTTTTGAATTCCCATAATTTTTTTAAATACAAAAAATGATAAAAGGGAAAATTAAATAATTTTTATATCCCGTCTTAAGTATGTAGGGAAAGAAAGTAAAAAGAGGAAAAAAGGTGCGACTTACAAAGAAATTTTTGTCTTCCAATAAAAGATAGAAATTCTTTTTGTGAAATGAAAAATTTACACATTTATTCATCGAGAGAGAATAGGGTAAGAGACTTAAAACATACAAAAATGGTTTTTTGACAAACAAATATTTTACAAAATTGACAAAATAAGTAAAATAAGGTAATTTTTTAATTTTTTTTATAAAAGTTACAAAAATAAAAGGGTTAAATATGTTTTTGGTCCCTCAAGTTTCAGTGAATTTTGGAATTAGTTCTCTTCAAAACTTTATATCAATTTAGTCCTTCATCTTTAGAAATTTGTGAATTTAGTTCTTTTTACCAAATTTTGTTAAGTTTATTTGACATTTTAAACACATTTTATGATAATATTTGAGTTAACATTAAAGCGAAAATGCGTCAAAAGGTGTAAACAATTTAAATACTATCATGAAATGTGTTTGAAATGTTAGATAAACTTAATAAAATTTGGTTAAAAGGACTAAATTCAGGTATTTTTAAAGATGAATGACTAAATTGGTCGAAAGTTTGAAAGAAAGACTAATTCTAAATTTCACTAAAACTTGAGGGACAAAAACATATTTAATCCAAAATAAAATAATAAAATTTTAGAATTTTTTTTACAAAAAATAGTTGTTTGTGAAAGTTTGTCAAACCCATCTAAAACATATATCCCTCGCAATGAAAAAACATTTTAGTGAATATGTCCCGGTGCTTAATAAGAATGGATAACTATAAAATGTAATAACATTTTATAAAACAACAAACCAGTGTACTTTGTTAATAACTAATCATACAATATGTTATATCATCGACCTCTTCTAGAAAAATCACCATCTAATTGGTTATCATTGTACAGAAAATAACAATTCAAAAGCAAAATATATGGAGAACCTTTTCTTATATATATCCGCTTACAAAGCCAGAAATGGATCAATTACCAGAAAGTAAGAAACAACTTACAAAAACAAAAGAAGTGAGAAAAACCCATCATGGCATGCATGCATGCATGCACACATTTTCACCCTACGCTATACCCACAAACCAGAACCCCAAGCACCAAACCATAAATATCACTCAAAAATGCACAACAAAAAGTTCGAATCCCTCATTCCATTCCATCCACACTCACCTCAGATCATAACTCCACTCACCAAACCCACCACTCCAACAACAACAACGTTATTCACCCATTTCATCGAACAACCTGCGGAAACACCCGCGGGCAAACCCTTCCCGTCGCTGCCATCATCGCTGGCGGTACTACTATCATCCGCCGCCGTGGAATTTCCTTTGTCAGCCTTCGGCAACCCTTTTTTTGCCAACGACGGCGCCGGAGCCGGCGCCTTGCTGGGTAGCACGAGATCGAGAGGGAGAAGCACCTTGTCGACCTGGTATATCGCCAACTTGTTGTCGGAGTAAACGGTTCCGGTGACGGAGGCATTGACGGCGCCGGTGGCCATGCTGACCTGGCTACCGCCGAAAGTGGTGACGTTGAGTTGCAGCCTCTGGGGGTCGTCACCGGCTTGAGTTTGAACCGGGTTGGTAAGAGTATCGAAGTTTGAGATGGAAATGAAGGAAGAGAGAGTGTGGAACTGCAGAAGCTCGACCTTCTGTCTGTCGGTAAGAGAGTTGAGGAACCCTGCTTTGAGTTTGGAGAAGGCACTGTCTTCTGGTGCAAAGAGGGTTAACCCTCCTGAGCTTGAAGTCACGAGCTGTGAGTTGAGCTGGTTGATGAGTTGGGTGGTTTTCAAGAGGCGAGTGAGAACGGAGAACCTTTTGGCTTTTCTTAGGATTTGGACTATGTCAATGGTGGGGCCTTTGGGGATGATCGTGGGTGTGGGGGCCCCAGTTGGGGTCACTGGGACAAGAGGGACAGTGTTGAATCCCGGTGCCGGCGCTGTTGCCGGCGGCGAGGGCTGGGGTAATGGTGGTGATGGTGTTGAAGGGGGTTGAATTGGTGAGAGTTGGGCTGAAGTGGTGTAAAATAGTGCTAGTAGTAGAATTGTGGTGGGAATAATGAAAGATTGAGATTCTTGCATGATCCTCATTTCTAGGTTTATTTTTTGGGTTAAGTTGGTCGGGTGAATGATAGAATGTGGGATGTTTTTGTTTTTGAGAGAATGGGAGAAGGGGTTGGGTTTTTATTTTGGAGGGGAATGGTGAATGATTGTTTGGTGCAATGTTTATTTGGAAAGATAGAGATTGTTGTAAAGAAGAAAAAGGTGGTGCATCAGAGTGTGATAATGGTGAGGTAACTATTTGCTTTCAAATCATTGTTGCAATGAGTTGGATGCATGGGGACAATGAGTGTGTGCATATTTTGGTTTAGAAGTTCCATCAAGTAGGAGGAACAAAAACCTAATATGGTAGCAATCTAAAGTGGCGTTTTCAGCGGGAGATTCAGGTGAGGATGGAGCCACCATGAAGACTTAATCACATACTATACTAGCTACTAAAGTGACACAGCTTTCGGAATTCTTTTATGCTTAATTTTAATTATTTTGATCTAAAATTGTTGATTAATATTTGTCATTTAATACCCATGTCTCTCTATTTTATTATATCCCAAAACTTAACACAAATTAAAAGTCAACAAAAGTGATTTCTTTTAGAAAATAACAGTTTTGTAACCTTCAATTAATTCTTTTAGAAAATAACACAAATTAAGGGCACCTTCAATTAATTCTTCATTAGCCTTATATATTTAATACTTCATTAGCCTTATATATTGAATATTTAACATATAGAGTTTTTTTTTCTCCTTAAAACACTGGATACTAGGCTTCCAACCTTATATAAATCTAATAAATAGGGGTAATTTTGATTCAGATAAGCTGTGATTATTATTTAAATACTTTTAATATTACTATGTGACGTAAAAAAAATGTGACGTAAAGTAGCTTAGTGTTTCTTGTCATCCTAATCATCAACTGAAAATCTTACCTTTTTCACATTTTTTACATTCCTAAAAATGACAATTCACCTAATAGATAAATAAAGAAGAAAGAAAAAAAAATTTGAGGCATCTTGGATAATATAAAAGACAAGTTAAGCTTAAAAAATATTTGAATTCTTAATTGTTCCAATAGTATTAATTGATAAAAACATTTTGAAATGCCTGGTATTCTTTGGTACCCACGACAATAACTTTTGAGTATTTCTTCAAGTTCAGACTGATATCTTTCGGAGTGAGGACAACATCTATTGTCTTCAATTTGAATTTATCAGTAACTTGTCGATACCATTCACCATGCAGTTAGCAAGAAGAAGTATAGTGTTTACTTTAAAAAATAATTTTTTATTCATGTCAAAACACACTTAGACTTTCTTTAATATATATTAATTAAATCATGAACTTCAATAACCTAAAAACCTTTATCTATCTATCGTAACAGTGTGAAATTTATTAGTTGCATGTGTGATGTACCAAACTTACCCATTTGATAATAAGGTAAAAAGTATTACTATATCATAAAACATGTTATTTTCCACCTTTTCAATTTTTGAAACACTTAATCAATATTTATAATTTCTCTTTGTATTTTTTTCTCATTACATATGACTTACACTATTCATATATTTTTGAAATCAAATTTAAAGATAATGTCGTAAGATCAATCCTCATAATATCTGCTATAAAGTTTGATGCTTCTTTAAAGGTTTTGTTATCTTTTGATGATATCAAACTACTTTTAACTTCATTTTTTACATGTGTACATATCTTTCATAGATTAAATAAAGATAGAAAAATTATACTTTCACTTAAATACTTAGTGTGAATTTTAGTATGAGTCATGATTTTTTTTTTAAAATTAATAATATATTAATCAATAATTTATATTAAATCAAATTAAAAAATAAAATAAAAAAATAAAAAATTAGAATCATAATATCATTTTGTTTTGATATTGAAAATTATACTTAATGACCATATATGTTTGTGATCTCAAATTAATAAAGACAACATAAATTAAATTCAATCACATATATTTTCTCCTCACAACATACTCGGAAGACATTTCAAAATATATATATATATATATATATATATATATATATATATATATATATATATATATATGACATTTGAAGTATTTATATATTACTTTTCTAATATTCAGGACTAAAAGTCTCTCAAGTATCACTGAAGTAACTAATTTTTGTGGATGATTAGTAGTGTAAAAAATTGTATAACACTTTTCTATTTATCAAAACTTACCAAAGATAGAAGTTTATACAGAAAGCTTTAATGGTTTCAACTGAATAATAATAATTTTATTATGCTACTCATTGACGATGGAGAGGAAGAAGATTTCCCAGCGGAGCACATAACTGATTAAAAAACAAACAGATATTCCTTTCTTCTTTGATAATGAAACGAATCACAAATATTTTTCCTTCATGACAAAACAAAAACAGAACAAGAGTTCACATAACTCACAAACAACGCTTCTCCTGCGCAATAAACAAGCCAGCACAACATAAACACAAGTCCACAAAAGTTGTCTGCTTGTCCTGAAAACATATCAGAAACGAAACATGGAGAAATGAATGGTCTTCACCACGACATTGTTGCTGCTGCCGCAAGGAGACCAACCCCAAAGGACACCAAGGTTGTTCCATGAGTGCTAACAAAACTGGTGGCTCCAGAGCTGTCCTTGGCTGCCCGACCCTGGTCATCATCTTCTGCTGAAGAGTTTTCCTTATCAGCTTTAGGTGCCTTCGCCACAGCTGGAGCTGGAGCTATAGTCTTAGGCTTTGAGAAGTCCAAAGGAATGAGCACCTTGTCGACATGATAGATTGCAAGAGTCTTATCTGTGTAAACGATGCCTGTGAGAGTGGCATTCACCACCCCAGTTGAGATGTTCACGCTGTTACCATATGCTGTCACGTTCAGCTGATACCCTGTGGGACTGTCACTGGCCAGTGTGAGCACAGGGTTGCTGAGAGCGTCAAAGTTTGAGCTTGACACGTAAACGGGGAGGACATGATACTGTATCAATGCCTTTTGTTGTCTGTCACCCAGGGAATTGAAGTACCCTGCTTTGAGCTCTGAGAAGGAACCATCGTCTGGTGCAAGGATGGTTAAGCCTCCATTCTTTGAGGTCACAAGCTGTGCGTTCACTTGGTTGATGATTTGTGTGGTTTTCAGCAACCGGATTAGCGTGTTGAAAGACTTGGCCTTTCTTAAGATCTTCACGATGTCTTGGCTGCCAGAAGTATCACCTGAAGAGGGTGACTGGGGTAATGCCGGGACTAGTGGCTTAGCGGGTGCCGGAGCCGGTGCGGCCGGAGCAGGTTTTGCTGGAGGCTTAGGGGCTGCGGCTGGTGACTGAGCTAAAGTGGTGATTGAGAAAATGGGAGCAATTAGAAGGAGTGAGAATAAGAGAGTTTGTTTTATGTTCATGTTGGAAATTGAAGGCTGTGATTGCTTTACTCTGCTGAATTGCAAAAGAAATGGAAGTTGGTATTGCAAAGAATGGTTTGATTTGTGGAAGGTGGAACGGGGGAGGGTGTTATATAGATGGGAAGTGAATGATAATTAGGTACAAGGTTGGGTTGTAAAATAACTTATGGTTGTTTTTGTGGGGATATATGTCTTGATCATCTAATAATAAGGTGGAATATCAAGGAAGATAAAGTGATTGAGAAATGGATTTAGCTGGTTATGATATTGGCTTTTGCTTGAAATGCAGGGAAAATTGAATGAGAAGTGAGATCTGAGTTGGTTGTGGATGATAGAAGATGCAAACTAGTACAGAAGAAGGAAGTATCCTCTGTTATCATTCGGGTAAGCAGATGTGAAATTAAATCAATCACAATTAAGCAAGCTGTAGTAACTTTTAAACCCTTTCTTTTTTCATTTGTTTCAATTAATCGTCAAAAAGCCAGGGTGGAAGAACAATTAAACATAACACAAGTCATTTATGTTGTATCTCTCCCATGAAATCCCTTCTATAAATCTAACAAGTAATATCATAATAGTATGGTCCTTTTACTAGAAGAAAAAGTTCAAATCTTTTTAAACTTCCATAAACCCATTGTTTTAAATCTAATACTTCCTTTCTTCTTAAAATTTCATAACACAAGACAACACTGGTTAAGCAGACATGAAGAAGGTTATTTTGCTTTTAACTAAACAGAACAAGGAAAAACTCCTGATATTCAAATGGAAGATTTTTAAATAAGCAGAATCTAAACTTGTGACCGTTGTTGTTACACGTTAATTTAGAAAACTAATTATGATTTTAGTATATAAAATAATGTTTAATTTAGTTAATATAATAAATAATTTTTTTATTTTTAAATTTAATAACTGTTTAATGATTATTTTGTATATCTAAATTTAATCATCTCTTTATAGTGTTATATTTAATACATAAATAAATATTGTTGGAAACTTACATGTATGTGTTAATATTACCTGGTTATTGTGTGGACAATTTTGTATTTATAGTAAAGTAGTTTTTTTCTTTATCGTAATATATAATAGTGATTTTGATAAAGTTGTTGATTCTAATTTAGAATTTGTTATCATAATATAATGAGAAAGAAATCTCTTATAATCGGTGGCAATGATGCTTATCATTGCAACGAACACCGCAAAATAAAAAAACAGAAGCTTTGAATAACAATGTCTATGTGAAAGAGAAAGTGAAAAAGAAACTATCTCTAGAAAAATTTAATAAGTTTTTACATTTGAACTCTTCCCCCTTAGACGTAAAAAAAAAAAGTTATCTAAAGAAGGTTACAGTTAAAAATTGATAAATTATTTACAAAAATATCATCGTGTAATTTTTTTTCATCTAATAATTTTTTAATTAAAAAATTACTTATAATATAAATGAAAAATTCTTTATCCCAATATTTTCGTGAAAAAAATAATTCAATTTCAAAGGATCGTTAATAAATTTATTAACTTATTTTTTTTTATTGTAAGTCCTCTTTAATGTTTAAAAAAATGTTCTGGGTTTGGCCTTTCTAGTTTGGGTCAAGTCAGCCCACTAGTTATCCTGAACCCTTTCAGCTGCCCTTTCATTTCTATTTTGTCTCTCACGTAGCTGAACCACCTCCTCTCTTTTCTCTCCTTTCAGAAGCTCTATTAGGGCTTAAACCCCATTTTTTTCCGAGCTAGCTAAGTTTGTTTCCTTCCATCTCCTTAAACTATTTCTGATCCTGGTTCTCCTTCGCTGAGGGTTGCTTAAGTTTAGCTCCACTCAAGGTAAGGGAAGCTATAGTTTTTTTTTAATGGTTTCTTAGTATTTCATATATGGTTTATAGTCATAGTCATGGCATAGTTATGGTCATTGAGAGATTGTGGTTCTATATGGTTATATGACATTAGTCTTACACATATAAGACCTTAGACACCACTTTTACACCAAAACCTTAAG
>Ga0209589_1008762_pt1 | contig 15639 bp, 4 predicted proteins | sample CowpeawhiteBW_FD_187525 | JGI IMG/M metagenome (GOLD analysis project Ga0209589, IMG submission 187525) | Root nodule microbial communities of legume samples collected from California USA - Cow pea white BW (SPAdes) (version 2) | ecosystem: Host-associated > Plants > Roots > Nodule | place: USA... | reverse complement strand
AAAGTTGAGAAATGAGCAGAGTGAAGAGCTTGTGGTAGGGTGGGGTGCCCTTCTGTAGGGCAGGGCCTTGGGCCTCCGAAAAGGCCAGGCCCAACACTGAAAACTCTAAAGAAAAATGGGGCTTACATTAATACCTTAAACTCGATAAAAATGACATATCAAAGTTTAAAGTATGTGTATGTGCTTCTCAACATATGCTATATCTACTTTGAAGTTAGACTGATTAATGTAAAGTGACAATTTGTGAAACATGAGTCATTTCAACTTTTGATTTTTTTTTAAATTAAATTACATAAAAAAAGTAAAAAGTAATTCAACCAATAATAAAAACATATTATGTAAATAATAGGCAAAAAATTAAAAGTAATAAAAATGTATTAAAATATAAAGTAGAAGAAAACTAAATAAAACTTAAGCTAAAAAGTTAGTTAAATAATTCGTAATTTAAAAATTAAGAATTTCTATTTTTTTTTTTAATTTTAACCAATTTTTTATCAATCAAACTTGATCGAATAGGTTACTAGCTAATTTTATTTTAAAATACAAATCATATTTTAAACTTTTTATGAAGAAACTAAACTAATTTTATCGTGTAGAAAACTTTTTTTTTTCTTATTTCTTCATCTTTTAAATATTTATATATATATATATATATATATATATATATATATATATATATATATATAAACAATGTTTTTTTTTCTCTGTCTACCAATCATTCATATTAGACCTGGTTCATCCTTCACATCTTTACTCTTGAACTTTGAAGCAGAAACAATGATCAGCATACCCAAAAACATGGGAAGAAAAAAGTTAAAGGAGAATTCCAACATATTTCGATATTATCCGGAAGCGTCCGAGAAATTAAAGGAAAAACAAAGGAACTTCTAGTATTTACCGTCACAAAATTTTCATACAGTCCGAAGGTTTTGTCCCGAAGAAGCAGGGTCGAACAGAGACGAAAAAGAAAGAAGTTTCCGCGATGAAGAGACTAAAAAGCAAGAGTTGAAGGAGGAAAAGAAAGGAATCGGAAGCGAAATTGTTTCAATTAAGTTTCCCTCTGAACAATAAAACACAGAGCGGTGGCGTCAATTCCCTAACTAAGAAGCTGGCTACAGCACTACAACTATATGTGTATGAAGAGAGAAAGAGTGAAAGAGAGAGAGAGAAATTAAGAGGCCTCAACAGGAGTGAAAGTGCAGAGCGTGTGGAAGGCGATGGTTGGTGTGGTTATGGTGGTGTTGATCGGAAGTTGATTCCTTTTGGATACGCCAGCGGAGATGGAGAAAGTCGTCGACGGAGCAGGGGAGCTTGAGGGGGCCATCGGTGTGGTAGCCGTAGACCTCGCGGGCTTTGTCGAGAAGACGCTTGAAGAGAGGGTGGTAAAGGTATGAGATGGGAATCACAAATCTCTGAGAAGAGGAACCACCTTGGTCCTCGTCTTCTAACCCCACTTGAACGGCCAAGAACCCTTTCTTCACCTTCATCTTCTTGTCTTCCTGCATGGTGAGAAAGTGAGTGAGAGAGAGAGAGAGTTAGTGAAGTGGTAAAAGCAGAGGGGGAAGGGATGATATATAGGCAGTTTGGGTATGAAGAAAATGGTATTAGGAAATTATGGAGAATGTACGATATACGGAACGAGGGTGGTGGGTGGGGCAGTGGGGAGTGGAGACTTACGTGTGATGGGGTTTGGACAGAGTGGGTAGAAGAGAGGTCAATGAGAAGAAAAGTGAGGGAATAAATAAACAGCTCTTGGGCTCAGAATGGGACACACTTCACTCACTTGAATCAATCATCAATATCAATTGGGAACTGCCCTTTCTCAATCACTTCTTCCTTTCATTACTTTATATTCTTTCTGGTTCAAATTTAACAACACAACATACAATACAATAAGCATCTCGTCATTCCTGTATTCCCTGTTTTATCTTCTTGTGAAATTTATGTTTTATTTACATTCAAAGACTTGTGTATTAAGAAAATACTAGAGTAACACCAAAATCTATATCAATATATTGTTATACTTTTGCTATCATAATAATTCATTATATCTACGTCATTCAACTTATACTTATTTAACATATTGCTTCATAATCCATAGAAATTATAATTAAAAGTTTAATTCATCTTTTTTTATCTACAGTCGTTTGCTCCTTAAAAATTCCTCACCAACATGAATAACATTTTAACTTAAGACCTTTCAAAATTTAAATATATAATTACTTACCTAGGCTAATCAAGATTATTATTTTTTCTATCTTATAACTCATGCATGGATGAGTCTAATCACAAGCTACAAAGCAATATAAAGATCTCAAATATTTAAGGAAAAAAATTAAAATTTACTTTCTAATTTTGGATCAAAGTTCAGAGACTAAAAACATACTTAATCCTTAAAATTATTATTATAACTAGTTTTAAACATGTACGCAAGAGTTGATGTTTATTTGTGTGTTTATTAAAAGAGCTTTAGAGGTTAAGAAAATAAATAATAAATATTTTTAGATTTATAATTAAATTTTGAATATAATCAACATGAAAAGTTATTTATATGTCTAGAAAGTCAATATGTTTGTAAAAATACAAAAGATAAAACATGTTCAAAAATATAGAATATAATCTCTAGAAATATAAAGGATATGCAAAAATATGTAGAGTAAACTTTCTAAAAATACAAATCAGTGTATGAACAAACCGATCTAATGTGTATTTTTAGACTCGTCTAATAGGTGCATTAACAAACTCATCTAATATGTATTGTTAGACTCGTCTAATCAGTATATGGACTAACTTGCCTAATGTGTATTGCTAGACTCATCTAATCAATATATAGACAATAACTTGTCTATTGTTGTACTAGTCTGGAAGGAGCGGTTCATCATCCTACCGAGATAGGTGGAGAATATTCTCGCCCATAGACCGAGTATATAGAGATTATTATCTTGGAATGCCGGAATTGTGTATGGATGGGGGGATTGATGCAATATGGCATGAAGATGAGCTGGAAGAGATCGGCATGAAGATGAGTTGGAAGAGATCGACATGAAAATGAGTTGAAAGGGATCGGTGTGAGGACGAGATGGTATATGTTCGATATAAATCTGAGGTTCTCGTAGAGGATTTAGGAGATTATTTCAAGAAATATCCAATATTCGAGGGAGATCTGAATTTTGAAGATTTGAGGAATATCTTTAATATTTGAGGGACTACTTTGAGGGTGGTTGTTTTTTCTGTTATTATTTTGTGAGGATATTTTAGATTATCTTTAAGAATTATGTAGTATCTACAAGCTAATATTTGTAACTGATTTCTCTATAAATAAGAATGTCTAATGTGTATATAGCTAATATGTGTATGAACAAACTTGTCTAATGTGTGTTGCAAAGATCGTATGATCCATGTATGAACATATTCGTCTAATGTGTATTCTTAGACTCATCTAATTAATGTGTATTTTTCGATACTTGTGGAATTAGTGTATGGGAAAAACTTGCCTAGTATGTATGAATGACTTGTCTAATCAATAAATTAACAAACTCATCTAATATTTATTGTTTTACTCATTTCTAGACTTGTTAAATAATTTTTTGTATACTTGTCTAATCAACATATGGAATAACTTGTCTAATATTTTTTGTTATACTTGTCTAACTAGTGTATGGACAATCTCGTCTAATGTATATTGTTAGACTCGTGTATTTTTTTGTTATATTCGTTTAATCAATGTATGCATAAACTCGTCTGATATATATTGTTAGACTCGTCTAATTAGTACATCGACAAACTCGTCTAATATGTATTGCTAAACTTATCTAATGAATATATGAGCACACTCGTGTAATGTGTATTGTTAAACTCGCATAGTAAGTGTATATTCAGACTCGTGTAATGTGTATTGCAAGACTCTTTTAATCATTGAGTGGAAAAACTCATCTAATGTGTATTAATAGACTCGTTTAATCTTTGTATGGAAAAACTTGTCCAATGTATACTGCTATACTTATCTAATCAATATATAGACATGCTTTTTTAGTGTCTGTTCCTAGACTTATTTAATTGTGTATGGACAAAGTCGTTTAATCAATGTATGTACATACTCATGTAATGTGTATTGCAAGACTTGTCTAATTAGTAAATGAAAAAATTCTTCTAATGTATATTAATAGACTCATACAATTTGTGTATGGATAGATTTGTGCAATGTATATTGCTAGACTCATCTTATCAATGTATGGATAAACTCATCTAGTGTTTGTTCTTAGACTCGTCTAATTAGTGTGTGGACAAACTCGTCCAATGGGTAGATTGTATGGCTGACTCATCTAATGTGTATTGTTAAAGTTGTTTAATTAATGCATCAACAAACTCGTTTAATATATTTTTGTTATACTCATTTGATAAATGTATTCTTAGACTCGTCTAATCATTGTATTAATAACTCATCTAATGTTTTTTTGTTATACTTATCTAATTAGTATATGGACAAACTCATTTATTGTGTATTGCTAGACTTGTCTAATGGTTTTTGTTACACTAGTTTAATCAATGTATGAACAAACTCATCTAATATTTATATTGTGAGACTCATATTTTTTTTTTTGCTATATTTGTTTAGTGTGTATTTAGATTCCTTTAATCAATATACGTATAATATATATTTCTAAACTCATCCAATGATAATATATACATTATATTTTAAAATAATTAGTTTGTTAGTTTATACCTTTGGATTCTCTCTTACTAAATTCTTAAGTTTTGAAGTTAAAAGTAGTAAAAAGTGAATTCAAAAAATATCAAACAAAATTTATAATATTAAGAAGTGTGATTTCTTTTATTACATATATATATTTAAACCTTTGAAATGAAATGAAAAGTATAATGTTTTAATTTATACTCTTGCAAATATAATTATTTAAAATTGTATACCAATTTTTATGTTCATAAGATTAATTTTATTTATTTTTATTAAATAATATTATTTTAATTTTTACATACTTAAAATATAAAAATATTCAACAATTAGAATATGTATAATTTAATATAAAAAATATAACTATAATTTTTTGTTGACAATTTTTTGTATGAAAAAAATGATTACACGACAATTTTTTGAGTGTGACCATAATATTAAGAAACGTAACTTTTTTTTAATTATAAATATATATTTTAAACCTTTAAAATAACTATTGATCAGTTTATATGAGTACAACCTTTTAATTTATTTTATTATAAATATAATTATTTAAAATTTTATGTAAGTTCTATGCATGTATGGTTCATGCTAATTTTTTATTAAATAATTTCAGTTTAAATTTTATAATAAAAATATGAAGAATATTCAACAATAAAAATATAAATAATAATTTATTAATAAATCAAATGAATAAAAAAATAAAATAATTCTTAAAAGAGTTATGGTAGAAAATTAAATTTGAGTAAAAAGGTAAATTAAGTTAATATAGTAAAAACATAAATAAAATTGAAATATATTGTTATTTTTAAGGCAAATAAATTTAAAAATAAAATAAATACATAAAAGAGTAAAATAATTCTTATACACGTGTGGCAGCAAAATAAATATAAATATAAATATAAATTAACAATATCATATAACTAAAAAATCAACTTTTGAGACACTTGTTAATAAAATAATCAAGGATAAAAAAGTAAATTTTTTAGCATTTTCTAAGTAAATATTTATTAATAAAAATATATTATTTTTTAATATAATATTATTTTAAGAAATAAAAATAAAAAATATTTTTCTTAACTTAATTTTATTAAATGATCAAGTAATTATAATTATAAAAGGATAAATTAAAAATGAAAAAATAATATAAAAAATAAATATTTTAAATATAAGGTATTATTTAAATTTAATAATTTATTAAAATATCAATTAAATATAAATTATAAAAGGATAAAATTAAGATTGAAAAAAATATTATAGAAATAAATTTTCATGTTAAGGATAAATCAATTTAAAAATAAAATAAATAGATAAAAGAGTAAAATAACTTTTATGCACATATAACAACAAAATAAATATAAATGCAGTGACAACAAAATAAATATAAATAAAAAAAATAAACAAATTAAACATGGATAATAAAGCAATTTTTCCATAATCTTCTTTTCTTATATTATAAACATGGATAATAAAGTAATTATTTTAATATCTTATTTTCTTATATTGTAATAGATAATAAATAAAGGATAATATAGATAATAAATAATGGATAATATATACACCGAGTGTCCTTAATCTCATTTTATATATGTATTTTATTTATACATTTATATTTAGTAGGATGTCCTTAATCTCATTTATTTATTTATATTTATCTCCGTGAGTCATATTTATTTATTTATATTTATTCCTAATTATGTATGATCTAATCTATGTATCTGATGTTTCACACTGATTATATTTATTTATGTATATTTATCTTCAATTAGGCATTGATATTATTTATTTATGCATTTATATCTATATCCAATTACACTAGTTTTGTTTATTTATTCATTTAAATTTATCTCCAATTATACAATGGTTTTCTTTATTTATTTATATTTATATTCAATTACACATCAATCTTATTTATTTTTTCATTTATATCTACGTCCAGTTATGTAGTACACTAATCCAAAAAGGGGTTCCATGACATCAAATAATGACAACTAAAATATCTAACATTTTGAAGAAAAAAGATACAGTGACATTTTTGTAATAAAAGCAATGTTTTCCATGATGGTTACTCAATAACTGCCACTAAAGTAGAAATAACGACTGTTAATTTATGCAACCTTCGTTAAAAGTGTTATAGAGGAGAAATAACGATGGCCCCTCTACAATTGTCGTTAAAAACCTTGTACCCCTTCTTATTCAATTTTTCTCATCACATACATATTTTTTGTATTGTTGTCCACCCTCCTCATAGCATCCATATTATTATCATTACTCAGTCTAGTGTCGTTACTCATGCCGTTGCATAGGCACTTCAATCGTCGTCATTACTTGGTTCTCGTGGTTCAAATTCACGTTGCTATTAGGGTTCACGCTGCTACCAGGGTTCACATTCACGTCACTATCGTGAGTGAATTAGAAAAGAGAGAAAAGATAAGAATGAAGAACCATTCGTATATTCCAATATCAGAGTTATTGATTACAAATATTGGCTTTGAATATGTAGAGAAATTCAAGCATTGTACAAATAAATGAATAGAATACATATTTAACAAAATCTGTTAATACATGATCAAAACAAGATGAGATATATACTATCTCTATCAGTCCCCCTCCCTCACTAACCCCCTCCCTCCTCAAGCTCGGCATAAGGGTTATGAAGTCTGAAGTCCAAGCTTGGAAATAACATCATAACATCATGAAAATGAGCATGATGGAGAGCTTTAGTGAAGACATCAGGTAATTGGTGTGTTAAAGGAACGTGAAGGAGATGTATAATACCATCCAAAAGCTTATATCATAAGATTGCAATCAATTTCAACATGCTTTGTTCTCTCATGGAAAGTAATATTTTTAGCTATTTGAATAATAGAGTTGTTATCATAGAAGGTGGTATAAGGTGTGGAAATAGAGAGTTGAAGATCTCAAAACATGAACTGAAGCCACTGTAATTCACAAGTGAGGGAGACCTAAGCACAATATTCACCCTCAAATGAAGACCTTGAGACAATACTTTGTTTCTTGGATTTCCAAGAAATCAAATATGCGCTAAGGAATATGTAAAAGCCAGAGATGGAACACCGAGTGGCGGCACCAGAAGCCTAATCAGAATCTTAATATGCTTGACTGATAAGATTATTGTTAGACTGATATAAGAGACAAAGGCCAAAGGTATTTTTCAGATAATGGAGAATTCTTAAGGCTTGTTACATATGTGGTTCACAAGGAAAATGCAACCTAAATATGATACTATGTAAGTGAATTGAAAAAGAGAGAAAAAATAAAAATGATGAACCATTCATATATTCCCATATCAAAAATATTAATTACAAAGATTAACTTTGAATAAATAGACATGTTCAAACAATTGTACCAATACACGAATAGAAAATAGATTTAGCATAACTAATTATAAAAGAAAATAAGATATATTATCTTTATTAACTATTGAAGTTTAATATATATATATATATATATATATATATATATATATATATTATAATTATTTATTAAAAAATTATACAACAAGTGACCGTGGTCCTGCTGACAGAGTGAGGACCCTACGTAAATACAATCGTATCATATCATATCATACTATCATAACTTTTCATCTTTTGCACTTTTTAATTATTGTGATCACCTTATCAATTTCATCACAGCCTATGGTGATTTGGTCCTGCTTATTGCTCATGCTCTTTGTTTCTCACCTTCACTTTCACTTTCTCTTTTTCAAACAAACCACCATGCCAACATTATCTTTTTTCCTCTTCCTTCTTTTTTATAGGTTTTAAAAGTTCCACTTGTGCTACTCTGACGTGTTAAATGAGATTAAGACAAAGATTTGTAGTAAGAAGACAAGAGGTTAATGGTCACCCTGCACATAATTATTATAATTACTAGGTGATTTTGCAAAATCTATTTTCTATCATTTTGAGTATTGTTTTCTTGTAACTTGAAAAAGCACGTCAATACCCATTACCAAGTTTTAAAAATTGTATGAATTGGATAGAGAAGGCTTAGCACATGATAAAAGTCTTCCCACTAACATTAACCTTCAAAAAAGATATAAAGTTGTAGCACTAACTGACACCATTGCACAACACTCCACAGTTAAGGTCATAGGAAGAGTCAAACGTTGTCCTCTTCAGCATTATCTGTACAGTACGGATGTCCGGCAATTTCTCTCTCTTATTTTAATCACCAACAATTTTTTATTTTGTTGGTGTAGTTTATTTCACTAAAATAATGAGTATACATTAAATAATTTATTCATAGGTTATGTTGCATATATATGTATACATTTTTTTTTTATTTCCTTTTGTTTGGTATTGATTGAGTTTATTGTGAGTTAGAAGTAGCACCAAATTAATATTTCTTGTTTAGTGCTGCAACACGCAATCACAAGCAACAAACTTTATCATAGTTTAGTTTATGAAATATAGCTAAACTCTTCAAAGTTCTGTTACATAATTTATAACCATCAGAGCAATATCTAATTCAAATGGAAAAAGATATTGATTCTTATTTTGACGTGAATGTGGTTACTGTGTTGTCCAATTCTATATGTTGTGGATGTTTCTCCAAAACAAACTTGAGTTTGATTACTTATATAATAAGTGTTTTGATTGGTTATGGAAGCATTCATCATATTTTAAACTGTAATATTCATATTTTGTATTTAAATTTTATTTTAATAAAACAATAAAAGTGGATTTCGCTCTATGAAAAATAGAAAACTAAAAGTATAAGGTGAGTAAATATTTATCTAAAAATTAAAAAAAAATGTTATTTATTAGAGATATAAAAAATATTTATATCAATATTAAAACTTAGAAAGAGCTGTAAGTCTTATTTTTGATAAATACATTTCTCCTAATTTAAATCTTGAACCACTTCCTTAATAAACAAGCATACTGTCTGTGTGCATCAAAATTGATTTGGAATAGTACAAAGTACAGTACATTAATGACAAATAGCTAAAGCAATTGTTTTTCAATATTATCCCAATTAATTATTAAAATTTTATATTCAGTTTCAGACAAACATATCATAAACGAAGGAAGTGAAGAGCTTTGAGTGTGTCCAAAATTGAGATAAAGGCTTCTTTAAGTAAATAAAAATCTTAATTGATGGTAACCGAAAATAAAATCAAATAAATGTGATGAGATGCTAGAATTTGATATTGGCTAACATACTATAACCCAGATTATGGAGAAGATTTGGAAGAGGATCATATTATAGTATATACTAAAAATTAGGTTACGCGAATGATACAAATGTTATGAAAAAGTGTTATCTTTAAATAAATTTTGAGTTTTGTGTGGTTTAAATAACCTCGAGCTAATCAAATGTAAATCTAAATTGTTCTTTTTCAAATTTCGAGTAAATTGAGAATGTTTAGGACAACATAGTACAATCTTGAAAATTAAGACTATGTGAGATCTCAAAGCCATCATAACTTGGTAGAAAAATATTACATAGGCAAATTATACTTTGACTCTCATTTTTTAACTCTTATCTTTTACTTTCTGACGTAGTTTAATATGGACTATTGATTATTTAAAAAAAAATAGTGATACATTAATCAATGACTTACACTAAATCCACGTATCAGAAAACAAAGGATGAGAGTAAAAAAAATAGGAACTATAGTATTGTTGTCCTATTAGATAAAGTCCACAAGTATTAGAAAAAATTAATTTTTCGAAGTATACTTTTATACATGATATTTATGTATTTAGTCAAATAATAATAAATACTTAAAATTAATTATCATATTTTAACAACAACTAATTTATAATTAATGATAATTTGAGTAATTCTCATTATTTATTGAAGTAAACATCCATTAAAAAAATAATATAAATAGATATCCACTCTAATATATTGACTACAGGTACACTATTACTTATTTATTATTTGTTGAATACACAAAACCTAATGAAGACTATAAAAAAAACAAATGAAATTGAAAAGAAAAAACCAGAAAATTATATATATACTAGACAATAATAAACTATTGATAATAATTTTTTTATACTAGTTGAGTTTGTACATGACAATGAAAAGAGTTTTTATGTACGTAAAAGGTAAAAAAGGAAAAAATAGAAGTGTTGAAACAATGGGAAGTACAAATTGCACGGGTTGGTTCTTACTTTTTACATGCATGCGTACTACAAATTCAAAGATGAAAATTGAAATCCAAGTAACCCCCTCCTTTTAAGTTAAATTTTACAAATTTGGGTCTTAAATTTGACTTAACAATTTTAAATGTACGTTATAGTATTTAAGAAAAATACCTTTCACCAAACGACTATGCATTAACAATACTTTTATTACTTAATAAATAACTTTTGATATAATAGAACATATACTTTAAAAATACAATAATAAGTTTTACAGAATTTGTCTTAGGATTTCAAATAAGAATATAATAAGAAGGAAGATTAATAAAATATTGGTGAAAAGATATATATAAGAGAAGAGTTTGGTGGAAAGGTAGGTATATATTGTAAGAATGTTCGAGAATTCCAATCTTGTTTGGTGGAATATATTGGAGAAATAAAGGTAATGTGTGAGAAAAGTCATTTTCGAGGACATGAAGTTGTTCTTGTGCAATGCAGGTGGACGTCCTCAAGATATGCTTTCATACTTTCATTTTCCCTCATCACAATATCTTTGTGCACTAACATTATCATATTAAAAAAATGTACAACAATCTTACTCCTCTGAACTTATTAATATTAGTGTCAACTCTCTCATCATTTTTATTTGTCAAATTATTTGAGATTTTTCAAATAAACACCACAATGCCATCAATAATATAAAACGAAGATCAACCACGCTAATAACAAATATTAATAAAATTAATTAAGAAAATTGCAAGTAATTAAAATTTATACCACATAAATATTATATCAGTGGTGGAATTTATACACTAGTGTAGGAAGAAGATTTGGCAGCGGTTATTTTTGCCATTTTGTCCCGGTTTCATAACCGAGGAATATTAGGACGAGGTCAAATGGGGTTAGGTTTTGGCCTTGGGCGTGAACCGAAGCAGAAATCCCACATTCTGCCTCGGTTCTTATGAGAACCAAAGTCATATGGTGCGATAGAAAATCAACCTAGGTTCTTTCGTCACCTTCGGACCACCATGGAAGGCGTTGTCCATCTTCGACTCACCCAAAACCACCACACCTCCTAGGAACCTCCGCCACTTGCATCTTCAAGCATCAATGAGTCCACTATCGTCTCGCAATAGTCACTGAAAACAGAACCACCAACGTTCACCTCAAATTTGCACCATGAACAACAACATCATGGATTGTAGCAGCGTTCGCAAGGAAGGAGACTCAACGGTGCGAGGTAGACGGAGCAGTAGACCTGTGGTGGCATGATTAGCCGGAGTGCAACAGTAGTAGGCACGAGGAAGAAAAAGAAGAAAAAAAAAAGGGATTCACGTTTTTGAACCCTAACATAACATATGGCCTCAGTTCAATTTTTAACCGAGGCAAAAAACTCTTTTTGGCACCGGTTCAATTTCACCCGAGGCCAAACATCACCCTAGTGGCATTTTTGAAATACTGGCCAACTTTTTGGCCTCAATTCAATTTTTAATTGAGACAGAAAACCCTTTTTGGCACCAGTTCGATTTCACCCGAAGCCAAATATCACCCTAGTGGCATTTTTAAATTACTAGTCAACTTTTGGCACCGGTTTTCTTAGAACCGAAGCAGAAATGTGTTTTCTGCCTCAGGTATTTTATGAACCGATGCATAAAACTTGGAAAAAATTGCAAAAATACCACCGTGCCATTTTATGCTTCGGTTAAGCGACAATCGAGGCCTATAATTATAAGGGATGAGATAGTTGTGACTAAGAATGTCAAAAAAATCTGTATATGTGAGTATCTGCAGATAAAACCTGTAATATGTAGAAAATGGATATTCGCGGGTAACGGGTACGGATATTTTTTATACCCTCATGTTAACAGGGCGAGTACATGTATCATAGTATTCATACCGTGGATACCCGTAACCGCTATACTATAATTTAAATTAAAAAAACATGATTAAAATATTAACACATTATTTTGAATGAGTTATTTTTTATCAATTGGTTTAAAAAAAATATTTTTTTGTAAACTATCATTCAACACTACTTAAATGGATTATCTAGACTTTATTTGAAATTTATGAATATTATGTATTGTATTTGATTTGAATTTATGGTTAAAATATGTGGTTAAATATTTTATTTTATTTTTTTAAGTACCCGCGGATATCCATAAATATCGATAGATATTTAAAAAAAAAATGCAAATACCTGCATGATATGAAGATGAGTACAGAACATATATTTATCCAACATGTACCCTACCTGTCTCGTTAACATCACTAATGACTCTCTTAATATAGTCGTTAGATATAAGATTTTAGTAATGTGGTAGTAGAATTATTGTTTAATATAGTTAGTAATTACACAAAACATAATTATTTCATATAATTTGTTCGTGTAAAGTAAAAATATTATAATAAAATAAGGTCATCCACGTTACCTTCCAATCAATGGAGTAATTTTGCATTGATATTAGATATTAGAGTTATACTTAATTTAAATATATTATTTTGATTCTCTAAAATTATTAGTGAATATCCTTGAAATTTTTAATAATTATTTAAATATCAAATCACTAAATAATAAGGGATAGATAATTTGTTATAATGCTTTTAACTATTTTATTTACTTGAATTATTTAATGTTTTGTTGTTTTTATAATTTATTTTGTTTCAATTATTTTATTTTTCATAATTTACTTTACGTATTTTTCTTATTTTCTATATTATTTTCATGTACAATCTTAAATAAATTATGTTTTTGAGTAATTTTATATTTTCAAAAATATTTAATATATAAACATTTAACCATATAATCACGGGAAAGGATTTAATATTGAAGATGGAATATCACACCAAACGTTATTTTGTCTATTTATAGTATAATTACCTATCATATATAGAACTAATTTCTCTCACTTCATTATCTTTAATACCTAGTAGTTCCTCACATTTTTGTTATTTGACAAAAAGTAAGTGTGTATTTTGTCCACTTTGTGATATAATGAGGATGCATTTATTTATTTATGTATTAAAAATAGTTTGGTAATGTAACACATCATATTAATAATATATGAACATGATATTTGTTTTAATTATATAATTTTGATAGATTGTCAAATAGAAAAGAGAGAGAGAGGCTTGAGTTAGGTTATGAAATGAGTGGACAAACTATTAGGCGAAACAACATTTGGATGGGGAATTAAGCTTTTTTCTTCTTGTGGTGGCATTATCTAAAGCTGTGATTTAAGCGCTTCAACAAACACCATGTATGCATGCAAACTATTCTTCCCAAATGTGTTTGTGAATCTTTGGAAAGTTGAATATATGAAACTGCAAATAATTAACGAATCAAAATTACAAAAGTTAGGAGTGGGATTGTCAATTAATTAACAATTTTTTCCAAGAGGAGTTGATAAAGTGGAGTCAACCCACTATTTTAATTGCTTGGACAAATATACTTTGACACCAAAAAAAAGTTTTTTACACCCATTTAATATTACTCTGCATTACTTTTTACTTTCTCTTTGTACAGTATAAGGAAAATACTTTATCAGTAACCAATTTTAGTAACCAAAAATTGTTAGTTACTATAGTGACCAATTTAAATATTAATTTAAAAAATAAAAAATTGGTTACTAAAATAGTCACTATTAGAAATAAAAACTTATAATTGGTCACTAAATTGGTCATTAATTAACTAAAGACTAATTTAGAAACTAAGTCATTTTGATAACCAAAATCTAGGTAGTTAATTTTTTGTGACCAATTTATTTTGGTAGCCAAAAACATGGTAGCTAATTTTAAAGACCAATTTAAGGACCAATTCTAATTTTTTATTTATACTAGTGACTATTTTAGTAACCAATAATTTTTTTACTTTGTAAATTTGTATCTAAATTGATCACATTAGTGATTAATAATTTTTAATCGCTAAAATTTGTTACTAATAAAGTATTTTCTTGTAGTGTCAATTTTTAATCAATAAAATTGGTTACTAATGAAATATTTTCTTATAGTGTATAAATATAAATTTCACTTTTTTGATTAAGACTATTTTATCTTCATAGTGAAATGTCAAATGATAGTAACGGGTTCAAATAATTGTTTTCCTAATTGCTCTATATATGATGATATAAAAGCAAATAAAGAACAATAGAAAATTTTTGTTAAAATTAAGAAAAACTATTACTTTTTTTATATCACCAAATGTACCTTAACTGATGAAGGAGGATTATCTTGTTCCTTTTTAAGATGATTGAATATGGTGTGAGTTGATTAAGAAAGCTAAGTGAAATCCCCACTGGACATTAAGATAGCAAGCTATATAGATGTGAAGGTTCCTTTCTCAAAGCTCAAGAGAAGAAGATGATGGATTGATTCAAATGAAAAGGAAATGGAAAGCAAATAAACCATATAAAACCAAGAACAATTAAAGGAAGAAGAAAACATAAAATGGAAAGGAAAGAAATGGTAAAAATGTGAGAAGCACGCCACTATAAGGCTAGGCTAGAAGCCATGACAACCTTGAAGATGAGTGGATGTGTGCCGCCACTTGTCATGCAAGATAAGGCTTAAAAGTATTCACTCCCTAGGGAGGAAACTCTCACAAATGGTTGAGACACAAGAGTGTTTTTACTTCAAAATCTTCAACCCTTTTACATGTTTAGGAGCACCCCTTATATAGAAGAGTTTAGGGGCCTCTAAGGAAATAAAAGATACCTAAGGATGTCTCTACAAAAACCTAACCTTAGCTTCTAGAAACTAGGTCAAATAAGGTTACAAAAATGAGAGACAAAAGAGCTAACTATTGTGTGTGCAAGGCTAATTTCGTTC